>Ga0182015_10000649_pt1 | contig 49647 bp, 54 predicted proteins | sample 712P3MmetaG_FD_120478 | JGI IMG/M metagenome (GOLD analysis project Ga0182015, IMG submission 120478) | Permafrost microbial communities from Stordalen Mire, Sweden - 712P3M metaG | ecosystem: Environmental > Terrestrial > Soil > Wetlands > Permafrost | place: Sweden: Stordalen | collected...
CTTCGAGAACTATCGAATACGCGTGCTGCTCTACGCTGGCAAGCCCAACCTCAGAGTCTTCGACTCGATCGTCGTGAGATGACGAGCGAGGAGTGGCTCACCCCGCTACTACCGGAAGAGCCGGTTAACCCCACTCCACCTGACGACGCTGATCTCAGCGTACCTCGTCGACTTTCGTATCTTCAATCCGGCTACTGACGCAAGCGCTTGTGAGTGCGGCTGGAGGGATTCGAACCCCCGACCCTCGGTTCCGTAGACCGATGCTCTAATCCGCTGAGCTACAGCCGCGTTGTTGCTGAGCTTCCATCGTAGTCGAACGACCTTCGCTTGCATCTTGGACACGTAAGTACCATGCCTTTATGACCAGCACGTTCTCCGCCGATCTTCCCCAACTGCTCGACGACGTCGACGAGTCAATGGTGGCGCTTCGACACGACCTTCACGCCCACCCCGAACTCGCGTTTCAGGAACACCGCACGACGCAAGTCGTGCGCGACCGTCTCGTCGAACTCGGATGGGAACTCGCGTCGTGTCCGACCGAGACCGGTGCCGTGGCGGTCCTGCGAGGCGCTAAACCCGGACGACGCATCATGATCCGCGCGGACATCGACGGACTTCCCGTCACCGAAGAGAATGCGATCTCGTTCGCGTCGGTGCACGAAGGCGTGATGCACGCGTGCGGCCACGACGTCCACACCGCCGGTCTGCTCGGCATCGCCGACCTTCTCGCGCGACGACAGGAAGAACTCGCCGGAGAGTTCACGTTGCTCTTCCAACCGGCCGAGGAGGCCTTGGGCGGTGCGGTCGCGATGATTGATGGCGGCGTCTTGACGACCAATCCGGTCGACGTTGTCATTGGCGCACACGTGTCGTCCCTCGCGCCCCTCGGCTTCGTCGGAACGAAACCGGGAGTCATGATGAGTGAGGCCGCGTCACTCTCGATCTACATCAAGGGCAAGGGCGGTCACGGCGCGATGGCGAGCGTCGAGGGCAACGTCATCCTCGCCGTCAGCCATTTAGCACCGCGACTCGGCGAGGTGGTCGACGGGCTCTCTTTTGAGGGGACCAACTGCGCGTGTTCGGCCGGTGTCATTAACGCCGGCACCGCGGTGAACGTCGTGCCACGCCACGCCGTCTTGCGCGGGACGCTTCGGACCTTCACGGCCGATCAACACGTTGAGTCGCTGGAGCGACTGGGAACGTTGCTGCGAGAGCTGGAGGCGATGTTCGTCGTTCAGTGCACACTTGAATTGACCGATCTCGCCCCGGCCGTGGTGAACAACGTCGACGTCTACGAGCAGGTCATGGAGTCGGCCACCAAGGTCGTCGGCGCCAGCGGCGTCATGACGATTCCTCCGTTCACACCCAGTGACGACGTCTCACAGTTCATGAACCGGGTGCCCGGGTGCTACATGTTCATCGGTGGCGCCAACGCCGACGGATCGAGCGGCATGCACCACAGCCCGGACTTCCAAGTGCAAGACGGCGCCTGTCGAATACTGGCGGGCGTCCTCGCCCAGAGTGCGGTCGACCTCGCTCAGCTGTAGAAGAGCTTGGCGGCACCGCGGATCGAGGCCTGATTGCCGTTGATCACGACGCGATACGGCGTCTCGGCGAAGAGCGTGGGCGTCACGCGTCGCGCATTGCCCCCGGCCAGGTGGACCGTCGTCGCGCCGAACTCACGCACGAATCCGTCAACGGCCATGACCAATAGTTCGCCCCAGTGCGATTCGTCCATCGCTCGAGAGTGCTCGCCGATCGTCTGGTCGTAGGTCTTGCCCCGTACGAAGATCTCGGCGCCGACGTCGCGGATCTTGCGCAACGAGCCGTCGATCGCGAGCGCGATCCCGCAACCGGTGCCCAGGGTGAGCACCAGTTCGACGCCGTGGCCTTCAATCGAGCCGAGGGCGGCCAGGGTGGCGTCGTTCACGACCCGCACGTCTCGACCGGTCGCCTTGCACAGTTCGTCTTGGAGCGCGAAGCCCCGCCACTGCGCTTCGAGGGCGGGATCGACCTCGGTGGTCACGCCACCGGGCCGCGAGAGATTGCCCGGGCGAACGACGTGACCGTCGATGAACTCACCGGGAAAGCCGATGCCGACGCGCGGACACTCGCTCCCCTCGATCCGCTCGTCCAGCGCCTCGATCAGCCGATCGGGCGAGCACGGGTACGGCGTCGGTCGTCGACGCACTCCTTCGAGCAGTTCACCGTGGATGTCGACGCGACAGAACTTGACGTTCGTCGCGCCGATATCGACCGCCAGCACCTGATCTTGCACGGGAGTTCGCGTCGGCGCCATCAGGAAACTCTAGTTAGTGCTCGCCCGTCCCCCGGACGCGGAGGCGGCGATCGCTCCACCACGGCTGCAGGCGAATGGGATAGGCGGGTCGATGCCCCGCTATCACGGTGCCCGTCCCCGGAGGCCGTTGACGAAGCGGCACCGACGGCGGCCCGTCTTTTCTCGTCTCGAAGAGTTCCGGCAGGAAGTGCGACGCACTCGGATCGGCCAGACCGCCGAGGACCACGCGCGTCGTGTGATTGTTCACGATGGTCGAGGCCCGCGGCCCCCATCGGGCCTTCAACTGGGAGAAGTCCTGCAGCACGGTCACCAGGGTGACGTCGAGGCCACTCACGGTCGAGGCCATCTGATCGAGCTCGTCGAGTGACGCGACGGTGGCCGCTTCGTCGAGCACGAGGAGGAGTCGCCGTTGGGTGCGTTCTTCGACCCGGCGCTGCTGTTCTTCCAACACCATGCGCAGGGCGCCCCGAAAGAGGGGTTCGTAGTGGCGCTGTTCCCCGCGGGGACTGCAGAGGTACAGCGTGTTCGGTCCCTCGACGACGGAGCGCACGGTGGCCAGCGGTTGACGGAATCGCCACGGCATCAGCATTGTCTCGGCGGTCGTCAGGACCCCGTCGACGGTCCGGTGTTCGTGCGAGAGAAAGTCTTCTAACACGTCGCCGGCCTCAGTGCGTCCGACCGCGTCGGTCCAGCGCTCGAAGTCGCGCTTCTCGATCGCCCTCGCGACGTCAAAGACGTCACGCGAACGCTGAAAGGCCAACATGAGCATCGCGCCCACCAGCTTCGTCGCGAGCGAGTTCCAGAATTCCGTGTCGCCGCGATCGGCGGACCCGCTCGTCAGATCACGGGCGACACGAAGGGCGTGACGAAACGTGCGAACACCTTCGAGTGGGTTCCAGGTCAGTCCGGCGTCGCGACCCGGCTCGAGGACCTGCACCTCGCCGAGGGTGGTGCGCCAATCCTTGGTCGTCGTGATGACGTCGTTCTTGACGCTCGTCACGACGAGCGCGTCGCTCCAGCGCAACAGTGCGGGGATCACCAGCGACGACGTCTTGCCGACTTGCGTCGGACCGACGATGAGCAGTGAACTGCGCGGCGCGAGTCGGACCCGCGGTCCGTAACTCACGCCGTGAAAGGTGCGACGTCCGAGCGACGGGCGGTCATTCACTCGGCGTCGCTGTCCTCATGGCGCGGTCGGTGTCGATGAAGGCGCGATCGCGTTCGTCCGGGCGCACCCGCACGATCGAACGATGCGCTCCGTAGCGAACGAGCGCGACGGCCTTCGGCAGCGCCGCGAGGTACCGCTCTTCGCGCCGGTGCAGTCCGAGCGCCGCAGCCATCTCGCGGGCCTCGTCGGGCGGTTGGCGAAAGAGCCACGCCGTCTCGCACTCCCGAAGCAGCCCCTGGGCGCGTTCGCGGTGCGCCGAGCCCACGTCGGCGACCGCGGCGACGTCACTCCAACGATGCAGGACCAGCACGTGGCTGAGTCCCTTGGCTCGCGCGAGTTTCCATGAGCCTTGGAGCCACCGCAACGCGTGCGGATCGGCCAGCAACGACCACGCCTCATCGAGCACGAGATAACCGAGTTCGTGCTCCACCGCCGCGACTTGCTGGGCGGCCGCCACCGCGCTCAGCGCGGCCACCGAAAAGGAGTTCGACGTCCACTGCGCCGAGAGGTCGAGGACGACGAGTTGACCCGCGAAGACCATCGGTTCGTCGTCACCGTCGAACAGACCGGCGAGGTCCCCGTGGATGAATCGGTACAGCGTCAGCGCCAGGCTCCGTTCGGGCGTCTCGGTGGTGGAGGCGAGATGAGACTGCAGTGACTGAAACAAGGATCGCAGGACCCGAGGCGGTCGAGGTGAGTCGAGACCTTGCCACGCTTCATCGATGACGTAGTGCTGGTCGCTCTTCAGCGCGGCGCCCTGGGCGCTGGCGATGAGCGCACGAAGGAGGTCTCGACTCTCGCGGTCATTCGAAGGAAAGGGACTGCACCACCCGTCGCGGCCGAGCGCGACGACGTTGACGTCGTAGGCCCGGGCCAACGCCGCGTATTCGCCCTTGGGATCGATGATCACCGCGCGTCGGCCGCGTTCCAGGGCGCGGTCCAGCATCATCTTCACCACGGTGCTCTTGCCGGCGCCGATCGATCCGGCCACGATCACGTTCGGATTGGAGACCAGACCCGAGGAGTACGCATCGAACGGGTCGAGGACGAACGCCCCACCGCGCTGCGTCTCTCCCAGGGCGCGCCCTTCGAGCCCGGTACCGGCGTCGTGGGCCGGCACCATGAGAGCGGTGAGGTCGCGCGACGTCGCCCAGTGCGTCCAGGATCGACTCACCACCCCGGAGCGCCCGGCAGTTGCGCGCAGTACCACGCGGCCTGACGACCGTAGCCCGGTTCGCAGCGCAGTCCGGACTCAATGGCCACGCGCGTGACCGAAGCGGTATCGCGCCGGAGCTGTCGTAGGGACGCAGCCCGTATCACGACGAAGACGGCGATGCGCATCAGGGCAGTACCTTCGACCACCAACGACTCTCGTTGGCGAAGGCGCTCGAACGCGCGAGACGACTGCGCCGTGCGACGAAATCCGGCGGCCTGGGACGTGGCGTCGTCACTCCCGACTCGGTGAACGGCCCGAGCGGAGAGACGGTGCGCACGAACAGCGCCAATCACGTCGGCGTGAACCACGACGTCCAACGAGGGTGACGCGAACTGCAGTCGTTCGAGGAGTGCGTGGCCGTCGGGCGCCGCGCTGAAGTCGCGTACGCGCAACACGCGCGTGACTTCGCGCTGGTCTCGCACGTACGCCCAACGCTCCATCAACCACGCGGCGCCCACGCGACTGCCCGCGCCAGCGGCGCCCAGGGTCAAGGTGGCGTTCAATTGCCAACCCGACGGAGGACTCACGTCGGTCGGCGCGACCAACAGCGTCGCCACGCCACTCGGAGACGAGCGCACGTGGAGCGAGAAGTGTCGGGTGTCATCCGACGTCGCGAGCGCGTCGGCGAACGACGCGAGCGCCAGCGCGTTCTGTTGGTCTCGACCCGAGAGGTCGAGCCGGCCGCGATGCTGCAGTTCGAACCCGCGGACCGTCGCCTCGCCACGGGCACTGATCGTCACCGCTCCGCCCCGCTTCGTCACACGGACGGACGACCACCTTGAACGACTCGCGAATGCGACGGCGATGCGCAGTCGCTCCGCGACCGTCAGGCCATCGCGCGTCGGGGCCGCAGAGGTCAGCAACACAACTCCGAACGCGAGCTCGATCGTGGAACCGTGCCACTGCGTGATCCACTCACCGACCAGTCCCAACCCGGTGATGACAAGAACGGCCTGGTGACGTCGAACACCGATCCATCGACTTTCGCCGTCGGCCACGCCGAGACCGAGGAGCTCACTCATCGAAGTGCCATCCGACGACCGGACCCATCTCGTCCGTCCGGTACGCGACGTGACCGCCGCGCAGGGTCGGCGTCCCAATCGGGGGCGGCAACTTCGTGCCCGTCGCGACGGGCATCGGTTGCTCGGGAGTGCCTTCCCACATATCGAGCCCGAGATCGTCGGGCCGCGGTGCCGGTCCGGTGAACGGCACCCCGGGCCGCAGCGCGCCAATCGCCTGACCGACCGGTGACGAAGGAAGGTTGGTCACGGACCTGGTGAACCGGGCCCGAACGCCCTCGAAATTGTGCAGTGCCGCGCTCTCCATGAAGGGAATTACCTTCAAGATGAGGTACGGCGAGAAGGTCGCGAAGATCAGCGTCACGGCGCCGGTGATCACTTGGGTGACCGAGGAGCCTTTCAATTCATCGAAGCCGAGCAAGAGCGTGACCACGATGAGGAACTTGCTCGCGGCCACGGCGATGAACGTCTCGGCGAGACGCCAACCGAGACGTCGTCCCGCCGGAAACGTGGCGAGCGGCACGATGACCGGCACGAGCACTAATAACAAGGTCAGCACCACTCCTCGAATAATCAACTCGCACCACAACAGCCAGGTCCCGGTCACGACGGCGACCGCCAGGACGAAGAGGCCGAAGGCCGGCACCACCGACGACAGAGAGGTCAGTGACGCCGTGAGACTCGCTTGGTGAGCGGCGACGATGTCTGACGCACTCGACGAGAGTTGGTTGACCGCATCGAGGATGAGCGTCGCGAATGGACGGGCCAGGAAGATCGCCAGCACGCACGCGGGCGCCACGCCGAGGTACACGCGCCAGAGCGACGCCCCGTCGCCGTGGCGGATCGCCTGCAGGGTCGCGACGAGCAGTCCGACCATCACGAGCACCGGTGCGATGTTCACGAGGACGTTGAACTCCGGGGTCGCGGAGCGCAGCACCGTCGTGGACTCACTCGCCGAGGTCAGCACACCCCCGGCTGAGGTGAGGAACCACCCGACACTGCTGAGGATCCAGTTCGTCAAGGTGTTGAAGAATCCACCGACCACGGTGGTGGTCACGGCGTGGGTGACGCAACTCAACGGCTTCAGGATGCACCAAAAGCGACTCACTAGTGGACGCTGAGGCCTGTTTTGAAGAAGAAGTTGATCAACTCCGGCGCCGCGCCAACCAGAACCGCCGCCACGATCGACGTCAGCACCGCGCGGCGCCCCTGCGTTGACTGATGCATGTTCTGCGTGTGGCTGCCCAGGGCCCACAACACGGCACCGAGGACCAATGCCACCAACGCGCCAATCAGGGCCCACGCGGCGATTCCGTTGGCAATCGACTGCAGCGCCGCACTTCCGGGAAGTGCCGTGATCGAGGGACTGAGATTGACGTCGGCGAAGGTCATGGTGCTCACTTTCAAAGGGTGAGCGCCCAACGGTCGCTGGCGCGAACCCGGTGGCTTCGTCTGCGAGAATGGTGCCGTGCTCTTCGCGCTCGCCGACAACGTGATTTCCAAGTGGCCGCCGGCCGCGCTCTACGGAGCCGGCGCCGGGGTCCTCGTCGTGGGCCTCTTCATCGGGGTGCTGATCAACCGGCAACGCGGCCACCGCGCCATCGCCCAGCGACTCATGGCACTGGCCTCGCGGCTCGGCGTCGAGCCCCACGACGACAACGGCAAGGTCGAGACGGCCCTCAGCTTCCTCGAAGAGGCCACGGGCGTGGCCAGTACCGCGGTCTCAGAGTCCAGCGCCGACTCGTCACGACTGCGCCAGTCCATGGACTCGCTTCCACTCGGCCTGGTCCTGTGTGACGAGAGCGGTGGCGTCATCTTCCGCAACAAACAGGCCGAGACGCTGATGACCAGTCGCTACGGCGACGCCATCGCCGCCCAGGCCGTGACCGACGTCCTGGCCGAAGGCTGGTCCAACGGCGTCGCCGAACGCACCGTCGACATCTACGGACCGCCGCGACGCACGCTCACCATTCGGGCCGCCGTCATCGACGACGGACGCCGACCGCTCGGCGTGCTCGCCATCATCGAGGACGTCTCGGAGCGCCGACGCCTCGAGGACATCCGCCGTGACTTCATCGCGAACGTCTCGCACGAGTTGAAGACGCCGATGGGGGCGCTCGGCCTGCTCGCCGAGACGCTCCTCTTCGAGACCGACCCATCCGTCGCGCACCGCCTCGCCGAGCGCATCAACAACGAGGCGTTCCGGGTGAATCGGATCATCGAGGACCTCCTCGACCTGTCGCGCATCGAGGGCGAGGGTTCGCCCACCCGCGAGCCGATCCCGGTCGTCTTGATCGTCGCCGACGCCATCGAACGTATTCGCACCGCCGCCGAGCAACACGACGTGAAGGTCGACTTCGTCGAACCGGAGGCGAACCTCGTCGTGGTCGGCGACCGTCGTCAACTCATCTCGGCGATCCACGCCCTCTTGGAGAACGCGGTCGTGTACTCAGCGCGCGGTGGCCTCGTCAGCATCACGGTCGACCGCATCGAGGCCTCGGTGACCGACGAGGGCGAGAGCGTCGGACCGGTCGCGCTGATCGCGATCAAGGACCAGGGCGTCGGCATCCCGGCCAAGGACCTCGAGCGGATCTTCGAGCGCTTCTACCGCGTCGATCCCGGGCGCGCGCGCGAGACCGGGGGCACCGGACTCGGGCTCAGCATCGTGCGTCACGTCGCCCAGAACCACGGCGGCAACGTACTGGTCGAGTCTCGCGAGGGCGAAGGCTCCACCTTCACGCTCGAACTCCCGATGACGCACTGATGGCGAAGAAGCGTTCCGGTGACAAGCGCGTCAACGTCCTGCTCGTCGAGGACGAGGAGTCATTCATCGACGCGTTGACCATCGGACTCGGCCGCGAAGGCTTCGACGTCGCCGTCGCTCGAGACGGTCAACAGGCGGTGGCGCTCTTCGCCAAGGAGACCTTCGACATCGTGCTGCTCGACCTCATGTTGCCCAAGATGTCGGGACTGGACGTCTGTCGCCAGATCCGCGCGAGCAGCGAAGTGCCGATAATCATTGTGAGCGCGAAGAGCGAAGAGGTCGACACGGTCCTGATGCTCGAGATGGGCGCCGACGACTACGTCACCAAGCCGTACCGACTTCGAGAGCTCGTCGCTCGGATTCGCGCCGTGCTGCGTCGTCGCGAGGTCCACGAGAACGTCCTCGAGACCGACGACGAGATCAAGCAGGGACCGATCCGCATGGACATCGACGCGCGGCGCTGCTACGTCAACGGCGAAGAGATCAAACTGCGCAAGAAGGAGTTCGCGCTCCTGCGGCTCCTGCTCGAGAATCCCGGACGCGTCCTGACCCGTGAGGTCCTCATCGATCGAATCTGGGGCAGTGACTACGTCGGCGACACCAAGACGCTCGACGTGCACATCAAGCGACTGCGCACACTGATCGAGGACAACCCGAAGAACCCCGAGCACATCACGACCGTGCGCGGGGTCGGCTACCGCTACGAGGCTACGAAGACTTCGGCCTGATCGTGCGCGCGTCGCCCATGTAGGGCGCGAGCACCTCCGGTAACACGACCGAACGATCGCTCTGGCGATACGTCTCGACCAACGCGGCCCAGATCCGCGCCCACCCGAGGGCCGAACCGTTCACGGTGTGCACGAGCGCCGTCGTCCCCTCACTCGTGCGGTAGCGCACGTGCGCCCGACGGGCCTGGTAGTCGCGGAACCAACTGACCGACGAGACCTCGAGCCAACGGTCGACACCGGGGCTGAAGACCTCGAGGTCGATCGTCCGCGCCGACGACGTGCCGAGGTCTCCCGTGCAGAGAAGCAGGAGTCGATAGGTCAAACCAAGTTCTTGCAGGAGGCTTTCGGCGCGCGCGAGGATGTCGTCGAAGGCCGCCGGACCCTGCTCGGGCGTGCAGTACGCGAAGAGTTCGACCTTGTCGAACTCGTGTACCCGCAAGACGCCGCGCGTGTCACGCCCGGCCGCGCCGGCCTCGCGACGAAAGCACGCAGTTTCGGCGCAGAGACGAATCGGCAGGCTCGCCTCGTCCAGGATCTGATCGGCGTGCATCGAGGTCAGTGGCACTTCGGCCGTCGGAATCGCCCAGAGACCGTCGCGCTCGATGCCGTACATCTCATCGACGGACTTCGGCAGGTGTCCGGTCGACATCATCGTCGCGGTCAGCGCGAACGTCGGCGGGTGGATCTCCTCGTAGTCGACGGCGTTGCGGTCCAGCGAAAGCGCGCTCAACGAACGAATCAGTCGAGACCCGGCCCCGCGAAAGAGCGGGAACATCGATCCGGCGATGCGGGCACCGGATTCGAGGTCGAGGATCCCCAGTTCCAAGCCAGCGTCCCAGTGAGGCACCTTTTGGTGATCGGCGAACTCCGGAAAGGGCTGACCCTCGTCCATGCCGGGCCACCAGCGACGCAACTCGACGTTGTCGTGCTCGTCGACCCCGTCGGGGACGTCGGGGTCCGGAAGGTTCGGGATCATCAGGAGTTCGTCGTGCAGTTTCGTGCCCACGAGTTCCATCGCCTCCGTGGCTGTTCGTTCCTCTTCGCCCAGCGCCCGGCTCTTCTCGCTCAACGTCTCGGCGGTCTGGGTGTCCTTGTCGCGCCGGGCCTCGCCGACCACACGGGAGAGAAACTTCACTTCGGCGCGCAGCCGCTCGGCCTCTTGGAGCAACTCGCGGTGCTCGACGTCCATGGCGATGATCTCGTCCATCGTCGCCGACGAGACCCCGCGACGGGCCAGTGCGGCCTTCACGATGTCTGGTTCACGACGTAGTTGAACGAGGTCAATCATGTCGCCAAGCCTATCGAGCACGAGAAAGTCGACCGGGAGAAACGTCTAGGTTCGGTGGTCGTGAGCAACGCGGTCGAGGTCAACGATCTCGCGGTCTCCTTCGGAACGTTGAAGGCCGTCGACGGCGTGACGTTCCACGTCGCCTACGGCGAGGTCGTCACGTTGCTCGGACCCAACGGCGCGGGTAAGACGACGGTCGTCGAGACGCTGCTCGGATTCCGCGCACCGACCTCGGGCACCGTTCGCCTCCACGGGCTCAATCCCCGGCGCGACCACCGCGAGGTCGTCGTGCGCACCGGGGCCTTGTTACAGCGCGGTGGCGTCTGGTTCCCCATGTCCCCACGCCAGGTGCTCGAACTGACCGCCTCGTACTACGACGCGCCGCGCGACACCCACGAACTGCTCGAGCTGCTCGACCTAGAACGATGCGCCCGAACGCCGTGGCGACGCCTCAGCGGCGGTGAGCACCAACGGACGTTGTTGGCGCTCGCGTTGCTCGGGCGACCCCGAGTGCTGGTCCTCGATGAACCGACGACGGCCGTCGATCCTGAAGGTCGCCAGGTAATCCGCAACCTCATCGCGTCCGAACGCGATCGCGGCTGCGCGCTGTTGGTGACGACGCACGAGTTGAGTGAAGCCGAGCGGACGTCCGATCGAGTCGTCATCATGAACCGTGGCCACGTCGTCATCGAAGGTTCGCTCGACCAACTCGCCGGCGCGCCCGAGATGATCGTCGAGTTGTCCGGCGACGTCGACGCGTCGCTCCTCGCGGCGCACCTCGGGTGCATCGTCACCGCCGACGCCACGAATCGACTTCGCTGCGAGACGCCATCGACGCCCGAGCGAATCGCCGAGTTGAACGACTACTTGACGAGCGTCGGCGTGACCTTGATCTCGTTGCGAACTCGCGCGTCGCTCGAAGAGCGCTACATGGAACTGATCGAGCAGGAACGTCGCGAGGTTCAACCGTGAGAGCGTGGTGGGCCCAGAGTCGCGCCGAGGTCCGTATGACGCTGCGTCGCGGCGAGACGCTGCTGTTGACCGTGGGCATCCCGGTACTGCTGCTCGTGTTCTTCTCTCTCACCAAGCTCGCCGCGACACCCACGAAGAGTCGCGTCGATTTCATCGCGCCGGGAATCCTGGCGCTCTGCGTCCTCTCGACGTCGCTCGTCGCGCTCTCGATCGCGACCGGATTCGAACGCGGGTACGGAGTACTGCGTCGTCTCTTCGTGACGCCGATCGGGACTCGTCGACTCATCGGCGCCAAGATCGCCGGCGTACTGGTGACCGAGGCCCTGCAAGTCATCATCCTCGCGCTCGTCGCCCTCACGTTGACGTGGCGCCCGCGCGGCGGCGTGCTCGGTGGGCTCGAGGTCGCGGCGCTGCTCGTGCTCGGCTCGGCCGGATGCGCCGGGATTGGTCTGGCGCTCGCCGGGCGACTGCGCGCCGAAGTGAATCTCGCCGCGAGCAACGGGCTCTACCTCGTGTTGTTGTTGTTGTCGGGCATCGTCGTGCCGCTGACGTCACTGCCGCGACTGATTGGCCGCGTCGCCGTCGCGCTGCCACCGGGGGCGATGGCCGAAGGTCTTCACCGCGTCCTCGGTCAGGGACTCGCCCCGACGATCGCCGACTGGATCGTGCTCGCGATCTGGGCCCTCGTCGCTCCGCTGGTCGCCGCGAAGACGTTCCGATTCGATTAGGTCTTTCGCAGGGCCGCGATTCCCTGCACCAGGACGTTCTTCGGTATCGCGCCGAAGTAGATCTGACTGACCACGCCCTTCGCGGTGACGAACGCGGTCTCGGGTACCGTCGCGAACTGGAAGATGCCAGTCGTCACGGTGTCATTCGGATCGAACGCGATCGGGAACGTGACACCCGCTTTCTTCACGAAACTCTTCGCCGATCCGCGCTCGTCATTCGCGTCAATACCGACGACACGAATGGAACCCTCGTTGTGATGGCGCAAGTACGCCGCCACCTTGGGCATCTCTCCTCGACAGGGCGGGCAGGTGCTCGCGAAGAAGATCAACACCGCCGCGTGATGGCTCTTCCACGGTGCTTCCACGGTGCCGCTCGACAGTCCACTCAATGAGAACGTCGCGACGGACTTGCCCACCAGATTGCTCGTGGGCTCTCCGTTGTTGGTGGTCACGTGGCCCCCGGTGACGATCGACACCACGACGATCGCGACGACGCCAACCGCCGAGCCGACGCCAACCGACAGTCTCTTCTTCGGCGACCAACGTTGCCGCGGCGACCTAGTGGTGTCGAACAAGGACGTCAACCGCCATCATGACGAAGAGGGCCGTTAAGTACGTGATCGAGAAGTGGAACAGTCGCATCGCCTCGGCGACGTCAGCCTTGTCGACGCGAGCGTGTCGATACAGTCGTGCGGCGTAGAACGTGAACAGTCCCCCGAGTACCGTCGCCGAAACGGCGTAGACAACGCCGAGGTGCGCGGTCGGACCGATCAACACGGTCAACGCCCACATCAACACCGAGTAGATGAGGATCTCCAGCGTGGTGTGACGTAGTGACGTCACGACCGGCATCATCGGCACGTTGGCCGCCTCGTAGTCGTCGCGGTAGCGCACGGCGAGCGCCCAGAAGTGCGGGGGCGTCCAGATGAAGATCACCAGGAACAGCAGCACCGGCGTCCACGTGAGCGAGTTCGTGACCGCGGACCAGCCGATCAAGACGGGCACGGCGCCGGCGGCGCCGCCGATGACGATGTTCTGCTTGCTGCGCCGCTTCAGCCACAGCGTGTAGATGAATACGTAGAACGCCGTCGCCGACATCGCGAGCCACGCCGAGAGTTGGTTCACCCACAGCGCGAGGACCACGAACGCGACGACTTCGAGCCCGAGCGCGAACAACGTCGCGTCGCGCGCCGACATGACGCCGGTCACGAGCGGACGACGCTTGGTGCGTTCCATGATCGCGTCGATATCGCGGTCGATCACCATGTTGAACGTGTTGGCGCCCCCGGCCGCGAGCGTGCCGCCCGCGAGCGTCGCCACCACCAACCAGAGTCCGGGGATGCCGTTGGCCGCGACGACCATCGTGGGGATCGTCGTCACCAGCAACAGCTCGATGATGCGTGGCTTCGTGAGCGCCAGATAGCCCCGCAACACTTCGCCCAAGGAATGGCGTGCCGGGGCGGTGATCGTCATAGGGAAACTCTACGAGACCGACAATTCCCTAGTCTTACGGGATGACAGATTCGCTGCGCCGCGTCGTACCGGGCCCGACGTTTCGTTGGTTCGCGCTGGCCTCGTTCATCTCGATGATCGTCATCGTGCTCTCGGGGGCCGCCGTCCGATTGACCAGCTCGGGACTCGGCTGTCCCGACTGGCCCACGTGCTTCCAGGGGCGAATCACTGCGCCGTGGGGAATTCATCACTGGATCGAATACGGCAACCGCATGATCACGCTGCTCTTGATCCTGGTGACGGCGGCGACGTTCGTGGCGGCGGTCCTGCGCGAAGTTCGCCGCCCGGACCTGATAATCCTCTCAGGAATGCTGATCGCCGGCGTCGTGGCCGACGCGGTCCTCGGCGCCTTCGTGGTCTATTCCAAGCTCAACCCGTGGCTCGTTTCGATGCACATGCTGCTGTCGCTCTCGATGGTCGTCATCAGCGCCGTGCTCTATCACCGCTCGAAGTACGTCTACGGTGCGGGCGCGCGAAACGACGTCCGCGACCGGCACTTCCTCGTCATCGCGCGACTGCTCTGGATCCCGTTCGTCGTCTTGTTGATCACGGGGACCATGACGACCGGCTCGGGACCGCACGCCGGCGCGTCCCAGGGACAGTTGGTCGCGCGGCGCCTGCCCTTCGCGTTCTCTTCGGCGGCCTGGGTGCACTCGCTCGCCGCGGTGCTGTTCATCGGACTGATCACCGGTCTGCTCTTCGCCGTGTGGACGAGTGCCGCGCCGAGTGCGCTACGCCTCGGGGTGCGCCGTCTGGTGATCATCTCGTTGATCCAGGCGGCGATCGGCGTGACGCAGTACCTGACCCACGTACCGCCGCTGCTCGTCGAGTTGCACGTCGTGGGTGCGGTATCGCTCACCATCGGCGTCACTCAGTTCCATCTGAAACAGAGTGCGCAGGACCGTGAACCGGGGACCGAACGCGTTGTCCGGCGCGTCGAGACGCTCACGACGGCCATTTAGGTTCTTCTCTCACGACCTCGGCACGTCTAGATCGCCGCGGTGACGTCCCTCAACTGCTCGAGCGAGTCGCGAATCATCTGGCCCAGGTCACTCGGTTCAGACGCCGACACCCAGCGCTCGAAGGAGTTCTTGAAGATCGCGATCGCGACCTCACCGATCAGTCCCGCGCTCGGGTCCGCGACGCCGCGCTGACGCAGGGCATCGGCGAGTGCGGCGGCGAGCGTGGCCAGTTTGATCAGCTCGCGCTCTTGCAACTCGGTACTGCCGTCGATGATTCGCTGGCGCTGGACCGAGAAAGCCCGGCGCTCGCCGAACATCTTCCCGGCGCTCTCCAAGGCCCGCGTGACCGCCTCGATGGGCGTGGTCGACGCGGGAGCGTTCGCGACGGTGTTGACGAGGAGCTCCTGGAGGGCCCGCGCGCCGAAGAAGAGGACCTCGCGTTTATCAGTGAACTGACGGAAAAAGGTCCGCTCCGTCAACCCGGCGCGCTCGGCGATCTCCGCGACCGTCGTCCGGTCGAATCCCTGCTCGCCGTAGAGGACCATCGCGGCCTGGACGAGCCTCGTTCGACTGTCCGGTTCCCATCGCACCATAAAGCCATTGTACATGGTGTTGACAGTCACTGACATCACTACTATAGTGATGACAGCAACTGACATCAATCACTCTGGCGACGATGTCGACAAAACAAGGAGAAGTCACAATGCGTGTATTCATAACCGGAGCCTCGGGCTGGATCGGTTCCGCGGTCGTACCTGAGCTGCTAGAAAATGGCCACGAAGTCGTGGGTTTGGCGCGCTCGGACGCCTCGGCCGCGGCCATCGTCGCGGCCGGTGCCGAGGCCTACCGGGGGTCACTCGATGACCCGGAAGGCTTGCGTCACGGGGTCGAAGGAAGTGACGGCGTTATCCACCTCGGTTACAACCACGACTTCGCGCACATGGAAGAGGCCGCGAAGACCGACCGCGGCGTCATCGAGGTCATCGGGTCGGTCCTTAAGGACTCCGAGCGGCCCTTCGTCGTCGCCGGTGGGGTGCTCGGACTCGCGCCGGGACGCGTCGCGACCGAGAACGACGTCCCGGACGCCGACGTGCACCCGCGGATTGCGAACCTGCAGTGGACGCTGTCCCTCGCTGATCAGGGGGTTCGTTCGGCGTGCGTGCGCTTCGCCCCTACGGTCCACGGGGACGGCGACCACGGCTTCATCGCCACGATCGTCGCGATCGCGCGCGAAAAGGGTGCCTCGGGCTACGTCGGGGACGGCACCAACCGCTGGTCGGCCGTGCACCGCTTCGACGCCGCGCGCCTGGTGCGCCTCACGCTCGAAAGTGCACCAGCTGGATCGTCGGTCCACGCGGTCGCGGAGGAGGGAATCGCCACCAAGGCGATCGCCGAAGCCATCGGCGCGGGACTCGGCGTACCGGTCGTCACGATACCGAGCAGCGAAGCGGGCGGGCACTTCGGATGGATGGCCCGCTTCTTCGGTGCCGACGCCTCCGCGGCGAACGTCATCACGCGCGAAATGCTCGGCTGGGAGCCGACGCACCAAGGACTGCTGCAGGACTTGAGCGAGGACCACTACTTCCGCGTGTCGACGAGCTGACCTCAAGCCACCAAGCCACGAACAGGGGCTACGCGGTCCGTTGAGCGCCAGGTGAAACGGTGCGCCGTTTATATGGTCGGCGACGTCAGTTGTTTGTGGTTCAGCCGCTGGCGATGTGAAGACCCAAGGATCCTTGAATCACTTGATTTAGATGCTGGCGTAGTACGCCTGACTCTTCGTCGACGCGTCAATAATGGCCCAGAGCCAAATTCCAAGGGCGATCAGCCAACCAAAGAGAATTAAGCCGCCGCCGGAGCCGGATTTGAAGGCACAGCCGCCCCCCGATTGGTTGCACACCAACCTGGTCGCGGCCTCACTCCCACCCACGGAATAGAGGATGATCTGTACGACCCATAGACCCGCGGCGATCCAGAACTTCTTCGAATTGACCTTCCACGTGTACACCCACGTCCACGCGCTGAGAAAGACAGCCATCAAGACGGCGGTGGTTTTCGACTTGCCGCCCGAGGTGCCGAAACCCTTTTGCGCCGACCCACAATTGGGACAAATGACCGCGGCGGCCACCAGACCACTGCCGCAGCTCGCGCAAAACTTGGTGAAGACGACGCCAGGTGGTGGGGTGAAAGACTGGGGTGCCGCGGGGACCGTCGCGGCGACTGGTGCTCCGCAGTTGCTGCAAAACTTCGTCCCATCAGTGACCGCTTGCTGACAAGAGGCGCATGTAGCCATTGCGAGACCGTCCTTTTCGGGCGCCGCGACTGTTCTGTCACGGCAAACGCCAGAATCGTCCAGAGGCTAGCCGCGCGCACGAGGCGCTGGGCGGATGAAGCGTGGGAGCTGGCACTTCCGGTCTGACGCTTGGTCGGCGTCGATTTGGCAACAAGTTGAGGACTCTCATCAGCTGGCTCGTTCGCACCGACGCTCGACTCGGGAGCTTCGGACTGCTCGAGGTGCCCCGATTTAAGCCAAAACTCGAGCAAATTCGAAGTCAATTGTGGACTGACGAAGCAGGGAATTGTCGTAGCCTCACGTGGGGAGGAAGACATGTTTTGCTTGACATGTGGTAGTCCCTTGGGACCCCAAGATGCCTTCTGCACCTCCTGCGGTTCACCGGCAGCCCCTTCAGCGTTTGCCCATTTCGGAGCCGCGGCCACCGGCCTTCGGCCCCTGGGTGTCGGAGAACGGCTGGACGCGGCATTCAAGGCGTACCGAGCGAACTTTCGGACCATAACCATGGCGATCTTCGTCATCGCCGTTCCATTCGCGGTCGTCGAGGCGTTCATCGCCTATACGACCGCGCCCTCCTCGCCGGTGGTTGTGAACAACCAACTTCTAGGGGGTTCAGTCACCGTGCACTGGGACTCGCTGTGGACGGAGGTCGGTGGTCTCTTCGCAATATTGGTGCTCACGTGGATTCTCACGGTGTGGGCCTCCGCTGCCGCGGTGCAGATCGTCGGGCGAAAGCTCCTGGGCGAACAGATCAAATGGACTGAAGCCTTGTCCGGATCGAGCCGTCGATTGGGATCGCTCCTATGGATTTTCTTCTTAATCACCGTTGGTTGGATCGTGCCGATCGGTGTGGTGGGTGGCCTCGGCGCCGCGATGTTCGCCGCCAATCTCCACGCGCTGGGCATCATCATCGTGGTCGTCGGATACCTGGCCTTTATCCCGTACGCGGTGTGGTTCTACGTTGGTCAGTCACTTACGGTCCCGGTATTGATGCTGGAGGAGATTCGAGGAATCGCCGCGATTCGTCGCTCCTTTCGTCTCATCCGCAATACGTGGTGGTCGGTATTTGGAACACTCGTCCTGGCTGGCCTGATCACCGGATTCGCCGGAATCATCATCGGCGTCATTTTCGAGGTATTGAACCTCGCGTCACATTCCAACGCCGGTCTGACCATATTGTTTGGCACGATTCAACGGGTCATCTCCCTCGTACTCGTCACCCCGTTCTCAGCGACCGTCCTGGTCATCTTGGCCATTGACATGCGAGTGCGCAAGGAGGGCTTCGACCTCGAGATCCTGGCGCGGGACATGGAAGTCCCGACGAGCGTCGCCGGCTCGAGGCCGCCGACGAATCAAGGATCGGGCTTCCCGAGCATCGGCGGCCCGTCCCCGGACAAGCCCGAGGAGCAGTTCCGATGGCAATTACCCTCGTCACCACCCGATTCGGAAGGCTAGACGCCGCTGCCCACGAACCGTTCTTCTCTCCTTCGCCACGAAGCGAAGCGCATCTTGGCCCATCCACCCTTCAAGGCAAAGCGGAGCCATCTTCCACATCCCTTGCGCGGACTGTTCACGTGGATCGGACACGGCCTCAAGTTCGTGTTCGGCGGATTCCTTGGTTGGATGTATCGACACGTTCTCTTGAAGGTCGGACACGGTTTTTCCTCCGCGTTCGGCTCGTGGTGGCCCTACGTTCTCGGGGTGCTCGCCGTCTTCGTCGGTGCGCTCGCCGGCTACGTCGCCTTTCGACACCGAACCCGCTCCCTGCAGGCTGCCAGCCGCCAACGCGCCGTGGCCGCGCCCAGCCAGGTTCCTGAAGAGTTGGAACGACTCGCCGAGGCCGCCGCGGCAGCCAACGACTTCGAAACCGCGGTGAGGCTGTGGTACCAAGCCGGGGTACTTCGACTGACGCTTCGCGGATCGATCACCAGTGGCCCCATGCGAACGGACGCCCAACTCGTGCGCGAACTGCCGTCGAGGACCCTCGTCGATCTGGCGAGTCGCCACGCGCAGATCGTCTACGGCCGCCAACGCGCCACGTCAGATGACGCGCAGCGCGCACGCGAAGGCTGGCGCGTGGTGGTGAACGAGTCGACGCGGTCGCTGGTGGGGTCGTGACCAACGACGCGGAGCACTTCGCCCCGGGGATCTCCAAGAATCCGGCCACCTTCGAGGACGTCTGGCGGAGGCTCCCTCGTCTGGGCCGCGTCGCCCTGTGGCTCGTCGCGATCGCTGTCGTCTATCAAATCGCGGCCTCACTTTTCTCGGGCATCACCGGATCCGCAAATTCGCTCACCGGACAGGGTTCGAGCTTCGACACGACGTCGTCCGGCACGGCCGCGTTCGCGCGCCTGTTGACCCTCAACGGGCACCGGGTGGATCGGTTGACGTCCAACCTGTCACCCGAATCGGGTCACTCGTTCGGCGATCTCTTCACCCTGGACGCCACGAGTTGGAGTCCCGCCAATACGCGTGCCGTCGAGGAGCTCCTGGCTCACGGCGACACCGTGACGGTCAGCGGCCACGTCGCGTCGATGGCCGTGCTCCGCCGCTTCGCGCCGGCGGCGGATGTGCGCTGGAGTTCGTCGTCGGCAAACACCGTGACGTCGTTCGCCACTTCCCCACTCGCGGCCGGCATCAAACGGGTCGACTCACCGGGGCCGGGAACCTTCATCGTGACGCACGCCGGTTCTGGGCTGGTGATCCTCGCGCGGGGCTCCGGCGGCGTACTGGCACTGACGATTCGCCACGGGGGGTTGCTCGTCGTCCTCGCGTCGTCGTCACCACTTTGGAATCAGAACCTCGCCTTGTCGGACAACGCCGCCTTCGCACTGAATCTCGCCGCACCGCCTCACTCCGTGGTCGCCTTTGACGAGTACGCACACGGCGTCGGGGTCCCGGGGAAAGGACTGGCGTCACTGCCCGGTCCGTGGCGATTCGGTCTCGCGGCGGTGCTCCTGTCGCTTCTCGTGTGGATCATCTCGGCGTCACGACGCTTCGGACCTCCCCAACAGACCGAGCGAAAGATGTTGCCGCCGCGCATTGGCTACGTCGACGCCATGGCGACGCGCCTCGACACTCGACCGAACGACGAGATCGTGGCGTCAACGAACATCGTGCGCGACGAGTTGCGGATCACGTTGGCGCGTCGATTCGGGCTGCCCATCGACGCCAGTGACGAGCTCCTGCAGTCAGTGGCGTCCTACAGTGCAATCGACGGCGGCGACTTCGCTGAGATGGTGGCGCTCGCAGTGAAAGAGCCGACCGGTCGCGACGATGCGCTCGACGCGGCGCGCGCGCTCGCGCTGTTACATCGACCACGGAACGATCCCTGGGGAGGAAAATGAGTGAAATCGTTACGGGAGGTCCGATGAGTTCGACTGATCTGCTCGAATCGTTACGAGAACGCGTCAACCTCGAAGTCGACAAGGTCGTCATCGGACAGCACGATGTCGTCAATGCCGTGCTGGCGGCGACCGTCGTGGGCGGACACATCCTGCTCCAGGGCCCCCCGGGAGTCGCGAAGACCCTGCTCGCTTCAACGCTGGCTCGCGCCAGTGGTCTCGAGACCCGACGAGTCCAGTTCACCCCGGACATGCTGCCCTCGGACGTGACGGGAACCCTCGTCATGCGGGGCAACGAATTGGTCGTGCGCCGGGGCCCGGTGTTCACCAACATCCTCCTCGCCGACGAGATCAACCGAACCCCGCCCAAGACCCAGGCGGCGCTGCTGGAGTCAATGCAGGAAGGTGCCGTCACGATCGACGGCACGTCGCACCCGCTGCCGTCCCCGTTCGTCGTCATCGCGACCCTGAACCCCATCGAGTACGAGGGTACGTACGCCCTACCCGAGGCCCAACTCGACCGATTCGTCATGCAGGTTCGGGTGGGCTACCCGTCGCCCGCCGATGAAGAGGGCCTATTGCGACTGCGCCACACCGGCGTTCGCCCGAGCACCCTCGACGACGTCGTTGCCGTGACCTCGGCCGCCGAACTCCTCGAGGCACGCGACGTCGTCGACGCCACCGTCGTCAGCGATGAAGTCGTCACCTACACCTCAGCGATCGTGCGTCGCACCCGCGAGATGCCGGCGGTGCTGCTCGGAGCGAGTCCGCGCGCCGGGGTCCACCTCCTCGCGGTCGCCAAGGCCTGGGCCTGCTTCAACGGCCGTCACTACGTCATCCCCGACGACGTCGCGCAGTTGGCGAGCGTGGTACTGGAGCACCGGCTGATTCTCACTCCCGAGGCCGAACTCGATCGATTCACGTCGCAACAGGTCATCGCCAACGTGCTCGCAAGCGTGACGGTGCCGCGTTGAGCGACACCGCGATCGCGCCGTGATACGACCCACGCGCCGCTGCGCTGGTCTGGTCTTCGTGTGCGGTGTCGCGACCATCGTCACCGGCGCGGGAGCTGCGTTCACGGCGTCGCTGCTGTTGGTGCTGATCGGGGCCTGCGGCGTCGACGCGATGCTCCTTCGGAGGTCACGCGCAAGCGGTGAGAGGACACTGTCGCCGACGGTTCCTCTCATGGTGGCGTCACCGTATTCAGTCGATGTGTCCACCGAGGGACCGGCCGAGGTACGGCGGCTTCGCCAACCCGCTCCGTCCGAGGTCCGACTGGTTCCCGACGAGAGCGACGGATTGGCTCTCTCGGGCGAGATGTCGGGTCGCCATCGCGGTAGCTACTCCGTCGGAGCGGCCGTCGCGCGGGTGAGCGGGCCACTCGGTCTCACGTCGCGCGACGTCACCGTCGATCTCTCGGGATCGGTTCGCGTCATCCCGGACCTGCCGCGGGCACGGCGCTTGGCGGCGGCACGACGTCGAGGCGGCGGCCTCAACGACGGACGGGTGAGGAATCGCCTCGGGGTCGGAACCGACTTCGAGGCGATTCGCGACTACTCGCCCGACGACGACATTCGCCAGGTGAATTGGGTCGCGAGTGCACGCACGGGTCGACCGATGTCGAACCAGTACCGGATCGACGAGAACCGCGACGTCGTGTGCCTCATCGACACGGGACGCCTCATGGCGTCGCCCGTGGGTGAGGTCGATCGCCTGGACGTCGCGCTCGACGCCATGACGATCCTTTGTGTCGAGGCTGAGGAGTCCCAGGACCGCGTGGGGGCCATAGCCTTCTCATTCGAAGTCCATCGACAGTTGTCGCCGCGTCGTTACGGCACCGCCGCGATCGTCGACGCGCTCTACGACCTGGAGACCTCGGAGGTCGAGAGTGACTACGAACGGGCCTTCATCGCCGTGGGACGCCACAAGCGTGCGCTCGTGGTGCTCTTCAGCGACCTGGTCGACGAGTCGGCCTCTCGGGCGCTCTTGGCCGCCTGCCCCATCCTCACTCGGCGCCACGCACTCATGGTCGTCAGCTGTCGGGACCCCGACCTCGAGCGCGCCATCGGGACCGCCCCGAGCGATACCTACGGCGTCTTGCGCACGAGCATCGCGATCGACCTACTGCGGACCAAGGACCGGGTTCGCTTCCAACTCGAATCGATGGGCGTGGTCGTGGTCGAAGCCGACGCCGAACGCCTCGGTTCAGCCTGCGTGCGCGCGTACTTCGCGCTCAAGGCTCGCGCTCGACTCTGAGAGGGCCTCGGGTCGACGCCCGGGACGACCGCGCCAGATGACGCCCGTCCAGAAGGCTCCCGCCAGGGCCACGCCGACGGCGAGCGCGGGGACGATTGGAAGATCCCAGGGCGTGATGAATCCCTCGGTCAATCCGGCCGCCACGAGGAAGGTGATGAAGCCCAACGTGCAGGCACCCACGCGTGGGGACACCGCGGCCAACGCGTCGCGACGAGTTCGTTGCCCCGGATCGATCAGCGCTCTCGCGATGAGGAAGCCGGCTCCTCCGGCGAGGGAGACGCAGGAGAGTTCGAGCAGTCCGTGGGGCACGACGAGTCGAAGGAAGCTGGTGAATCCCCCCACCCGCCACTCGAGGGCACCGAGGACTCCGATGATCGCACCGTTGTACAGGAGCATGTACGACGTCACGATGCCACAGGTGAACCCTCCGAGCATGCACATGCACGACACCAGGATGTTGTTGGTGAAGATCTCGATGGCGAGTCCCCCACGACCGCTGATCGGCAAGCCGTAGAAGCCACCCTTGGTGTGAGCACTGACGTGCAGGCCGGGAAGGAGTGACGACGCACCGGACGGATCGTTGAGGGCCCAGATGGTGCCCGCCAGCACGCCCGCGAAGAGCACGAACATCGCGAGTCGCACCCAGTCCAGGCACTCGTAGATGCGTCGCCAGATGGAACGAGAGAAGAAGCTGGCGAAGGTGTCGTCGCGCTGCACGCGCCCGTAGACGACGCCGTACGCGCGCGCCACGAGACTCTGCAGTCGCAAGGCACCGGGTGTGCCGGTGAAGTAGCGACGGGCCACGGCGAGGTCACTGGCTGACGCTCGATAGAGCGAGCCGAGCCGTAGCAACTCTTCGGCGCTCAAGCGATTGGCACCGGGACCACCTCGCTTCAGGAGATTGTCGAGTTCGTCCCAGTCCTTTGTTCTCTCGGCGAGGAAACGGTCTAACTTCACAGCATGTCGCTGGAGGACCGATACGTCACACCCACGCCCGAGGGCGTGTCGATGGACGTCGTGCTGGCGGGGATCGGCTCGAGGTTCATGGCGTACGTCATCGACTCTATTTTGTTGGTGATTGTACTCGTCATCGTGAATATCGCCTTGTTTGACGGCTTCTCGTCGAACAGTCGATCGGACAAGATTCTGACCGACGGTCTCTCACTGCTCAGCTTCGTTCTCATCTTCGTCGGGTACTTCGTCATCTGCGAAATGCTGTGGTCGGGCCGTTCGATTGGCAAGCGCGCTGCGGGGATCCGAGTGATATCGGCCACCGGCGCCGCCGAGGGCTTCTGGTCAGTTCTTCTACGCAACGTCGCTCGACTCATCGACTTCTTGCCGGTCTTCTACATCGTGGGATCGATATGCATTCTTGCGTCAGCGAACAATCAGCGAATCGGCGACATGCTCGCCAACACGATCGTCATACGTGAACGTCACGCCGCAGACCGCGTCCCGGCCGTTTCGACGTCCGACGCTCAGCAGTCGTGGACGACCCCCGTCTACGGCACTGCTCCGTCGTGGAACGGACCAGTGCTTCCCGACGCTCTCGCAACGTGGGACGTGAGCATGGTCAGTGACGCTGAGATCGCGTTGATCCGACAGTTCTTGAGTCGGCGCTGGGAGTACAACAGCGAATCGCGACAACGACTCGCCGCGCAACTCAAGGAGCGAATCGAGTCACGCGTCGCCGGAGCCAATGGCGAAATGGCGCCGGAGGAGTTCCTCTTTTCGGTCTCGAAAGTCAAAGCGGCGCGCCAGTAGGCGTTGGACTATTCGTGGAGACGATGGGGATCGAACCCACGACCTCAGGCTTGCAAAGCCCGCGCTCTACCAACTGAGCTACGTCCCCGGGGGCCTTATCTTACCAACCGTCGCTATTCGGGTTGATGACGACGGATGGCCCGCTCGCGCTGACGATCGACACGCAGCAACTGGCGTTCGACGTCCGCCCAGTGCAACGGCGTCTCCTCGATCGGCGTACCGTGCTCCTCGGCGCGCCAGAAGATCGTGAACGCCACGGCCCACATCGGCATGTAGCAGCCGAGCTTGGCGACGAACCCGGCCAGCTGCTGATCGAAGAGCGGCGTCATGTGCAACAGCGCGTACTGATTATGCAACGCCGGATAGAGCGAGTGCTGCGAGAAGATCCACACGAATGACAGGCTCGTCACCACGAGGGCAGACGCGAAGACGTAGCCGGCGCGCGCGGCCGGCGAGAGCCGCTTGGCACCGGGTAGGACACCGAGCGCTGGCAACCAGAGCACCAGCCCCACGAACAAGACCGCGAGGAGCACGAGGTCGCGACCGAACGACGAACGAGCTCCCCAATCAACGACCGGCGAGGTCAGTGTCAACGTGCCGAGAGCCGTGACGATCACGACCGCAAATCCCGGATGCGCGAGCCAACGCGTCACCGCGTCGACGGGTCGCGGTCGCGTGAGTCGAGCGAGCACGTTGGTGGGCGTCGACAGCAACAGGAGCGGCGCAACCAACAACATGATGACGAGTCGCTGCACCGTGGCGACGGTCAACGACACCGACGCCGCGAGGTCGCCGACGGGCCACACGGTGACGGCCAGCAGCGCGAGCAGCGCGTACATCGCGAGACGGCGCTCGCGCTTGCCGATGACGACGACGTGATGGCCGACGCCGGCCGCGACGATGAGGATCACTTCAGCGAGGTGCCATCGGAAGGGCAACAGCGAGGTCACGTCGCTAACGTAATGCGACCTTCCCTGGCGGCGCTTTGGAGTGCTGTGAAATCGCTCAACGTTCGGTCGCGGTAGGCGTTCGCGAAGTCGGCGAAGGCCTCGTCGGCCACGTTGGACTTGCCGAGGTAGCCCGCGATCTCACTGCCGCGACCCCCGCGGGCGTGCGCCCTCGCGAGCGTCCAGGCGCAGATTCGTCCGTAGGCCACGAGCAGTGACTCGTCCAGCCGATCGAGGGCGATCGCCGCCTTGTTGTCGTAGAGCTGGCGCACGTAGTAGTGCCGCGTCGCCGCGCCCTTCTTCACCGCGTGCCAGCCTAGGAATACGTCGGGGGTCGCCTGCATCAGTCGCTGACCCTGCACGACGCGCTCGCCGGCGGGCATCGTCGACGTGCGCGATCTCGCCGTGGCGATCACCGACGGACCGGCCTGCTTCACCTGCAAGAAGAACGGATCGAACTCGTCGCGGCCGAGGAGCAGCACGACGTAGCACTCGGTACCGACCGAGCCGACGCCGACGACCTTGCGCGCGGCGTCGACCGGCGTGAACTCCGAGAGCAGTACCCGGCGGTCGTTGGTCAACGACGTCGCGTAACCCGCGATGAGACGCTCGAGGTCAGCGGTCTTGAGATAGCCGTCTTCGTGAAGTTCACGCAGGGGCACGAGGAGCGGTGGCTTCGCGACGATGCGGGGACCGTCCTTATCGTCGACGATTAACTTGGCGTACGCCTTTCGCGTGTCGCGACCACTGGCGTAGGCGACGACGTGGTCGACCTTGTGGATCGCGTTCACGGTGAAGAATCCGCCGAGGTCCACCATGACGGCGTCGATGTCGAGCGCCGCGTACCACAGGGCGAGTCGGTCCTCGCCAGCGAAACGGCGGATCGCCATACGGTACTCTTGGGCCGCGGCGAGCGCGATGCGTTCTTGTTGGGCGTCACTGTGGCCGAGGTGCGACGACGCGATGGCGAGCGAGGCGACGAGACGTTTGAGGTCCCACTCGAACGGACCTTGGTCGGTCTCATCGAAGTCGTTGACGTCGAATACCAAATGGCGCTCGGGCGACGAGAACAGATTGAAGTTCGCGAGGTGCGCGTCACCACAGATCTGCACCTCAAGCGACGTGCTCGCTCCGCGCGCCAGGTCATCGGCCATCAAGAGCGCGTTGCCGCGATAGAAGGACAACGGGTTGGCGAGCATGCGCGAGTAGCGCAGTGGTAGGAGGTCGGGTTGGCGGGACTCGCCCTGCCACATCAAGCGACCCACCGAGTCGTAGTCGGCCGGCCGCTCGACCAACGTGGCCATTTCGCCGCGGGGCGTCGCCTCGCGCTGAGCCCGGCCCCGGGTCCTTTTCTCCTCGGGAGTCAGTGGTGCAGTCCTTGACATGGTCACGCCATTTTCGGTTTGGTTACGCCGTAGTGCTCGCCGCGCAGACGCGGTCCGACATTGCTCACGATGAGCAGGCCCACAAGCAGGTCCGTCACCAAGATACAGCCGGGAAAGAGCACCCCGGCGGTGGTCAACTTCGTGAGCGTCAGCACCGTGATCGCACAGTTCGTTGAGCCCAGGAAGAACAGTCGCGGCGATTCGGTACTCGGTGCGAGCCACGACTTTCGCACCGTGGGGAGCGCCGCCATCTGATCGGCGATCACGAAGGAGACCAGCGCCACCGTGGGTTCGTTGATCGCGGCCCAAAAGACCAGCCCGCCCACCGACACCGCGCCGCACACGACGTCGAAGGCACCGAGCTTCCACGCGCCGTGGGGATTGCGGAACGAGGCGACGACGACGGCACACGGAACGAGTCCGAGCATCAGGGTCATCAGGGCCGCGAGGCCCACGTGTTGCTGTCGCTCCACGAAGAATGCCAGCACGCCTTCGACGCCCCAGAGCGACCACGTCACTCGATTCGGTGAGGTGTCGCCTCGCAGCATGTCGCGGATGTACCCGTAGGCACCGACCAACGAGAGCGCAATGGCCAAGTAGACGAAACGCGGATCGATCACGGAGTAAGTTTGCCCGTTGTCATCCGCCAACGTGAACGACGTTCACTCAAGTGATTTGTGGCGCTGCGTTAACCTCGGCGTTCGTGGACGCGCGAAGTTTCTTGGGTATTGAGCGAAGCGGTGAGGAGACCTGGTCCTTCGAGGTGACCGAGCGGGTCGTCACGCCGGGCAACTTCCTCTTCGGTGGAGCAGGATTGGCATCGGCGCTCGTCGCCCTGGAAGAGGCCAGCGCGCGACCGACGATCTGGGCGACGGCGCAGTATCTCTCCTATGCGCCACTCGGTTCCACCGTCACCGTGAAGACGGACCTCGCCGTCGTCGGCGCACACGTGACCCAGGCCCGCGCCGCGACGTACGCCGAGGACCGCGAGATACTGACCGTGAACGGCGCCTTCGGCACCGGCGAACTCACCGCGCCGGCGCCGTGGGTCACGATGCCGCAAGTGAAACCTCCCGAGGAGTGCCGTGGGCACGTGATGCCCGAGCACCTCAATCGATCGATCTTCAACCACCTTGATACGCGAATCGCCAAGGGTCGTCCGTTCGAACAGATTGACGGGTCACCCGGGTCGCCGGTCTCGGCGTTGTGGTCGCGCGTCCCAGGGCACTTCGACATCTCAGCCGCGACGCTCGCCATCTTCGGTGACTACGTCGCGGGAGGACTCGGCCAGCCACTCGGATTCCCCGTGATGGGCCGCAGCCTCGACAACACGATTCGCATCGTGCGGCTCGAACCGACCGAGTGGGTCCTCACCGAGATTCACATGCACGCGCTCAGCGGCGGCTTCGCCCAAGGCACCGCGTTCATGTGGAGCGAGTCGGGTTCGCTGCTCGCCACGGCCAGTCAGTCGATCGCGGCGCGCCGCTGGGACCCCACCGCCCACCAGGTTCGGTGCGACGGTCGGCTAGATTGGTACCCCTGCGGGGGCTATAGCTCAGTCGGTTAGAGCGCGTCACTGATAATGACGAGGTCGTAAGTTCGATTCTTACTAGCCCCACCAACCAACTCTGTTACCTCGGTTGATGGTTGACATTTCACCATCACCTGACAGTTGACATCGCAACCTGATCCTTTTCACGACAACAGCTGACGCTTGACAACAACTAGTCAACTGCGTAGGCGCTCAGGAACGCGCTAACTGCTGTCCGGGCCACCGGAACGAGATCATGAGTTGCCGCGTAGTCGTCATCACCAGTGAACATGGCCTTGTTGACTGGAATCCAGAACAACATGCCGACGAAGTGTTCCGCTGCAGCGGCCACGTCGTTAACCGCGAGCAATTCGCGATCTGCAAGGGCTCGAAAACTACTCGCGAGTGCTGCGAGCACTCGCTCGAATCCTTTCTCGTACCACGCGCTCGAAATCTCCGGGAAGCGATCCGCTGAGGTGATTACCAAGCGCCGGAGCCGCAGCACACGCGGCTGCATCAAGGCCACGAGGAACGTCTCAGCCAGGAATGTGAGTTCCCTGGCGAGGTCCGTGGTGGCTGGCAACTTCTCGGCGATAATGCCGATGAGGGCGCTCATGTCATCCGTCGTTGACAGCACGATGTCGGCGAAGAGGTGCTGTTTGTCGGTGAAGTGCTTGTAGACCGTCTGCTTGGATACCCCGGCGCGCACCGCAATCTCCTCCATCGTCGTGCCGTCGTACCCGCTAACGAGGAACGCTCCGATCGCCGCTTCACGAATCTCGCGATGACGCCGGTCCACACTCCGCTCGGTCTGTTCTGGTGGGTCCACTAGCGCCATATTTGCCAGAGTACTTGACGGACTAGTTCTTCTCGAGTACTATACAGTCTAGTTCCACCAACGACGAAGGAGGTCAGTCGTGAATCTCGAGGCATACCTTTTCTTCCCCGGCAACACCGAGGAGGCGATGAACTTCTACCAGAGCGTCCTCGGTGGCGAACTGACGATCACCCACCGCGGAGACGTTGACCCGACGACACCCCCGGACCAAGCGCACCTCGTAATCAACGCAGCGTTGGACACCGGGTCGTTCACCATGCGAGCAGCCGACCGCTCCGACGCGACCGACGAGGTCCAGACCCGGATCGAACTCACCGTTAACGGGACGGACGACAGTGACCTACGGAGGATCTTCGATGGATTGGGCATCGGCGGAACCGTGAAGGCGCCGATGGAGAAGATGTTCTGGGGTGACACCTTCGGGGCACTCATCGACAAGTTCGGTATCGGCTGGCAGGTCAACGTCACGTCCGACTGACGATGTTCGACGATATCGATGACGGGGAACATGTCGCCCCAAATCAAGGAGGGATATACCGTGACTGATCAACGTGCACCATGGCCGAAACAGGGACCTGCGTCGTACTTCCCGTCGATCGAGAAGAAATACGGCCGCTCGATCGCCGAGTGGCAGAAAATCATCGACCAGTGCGGTCTAGAAAAGCACATGGCGATCGTCGGTCACCTCAAATCCGAATACCAGATGGGTCACGGACACGCCAACGCGCTCGTCGGCTGGACTCTTGCAGGTAACACCGCTGCCCCATGATGGCGCTGAACCTCGATTGGCGTGTGCCGTGGCATGTTGCCCGCCACGGCGTCGATAGTTCGTTGCTTGATCTGATTTAGTGGTGACTGATCACGATCCAAATGACGGTCGCGCCCACCACGAGGCCGATCAGCGAGCCAACAATCCCCCAAACCGGCCCCGCTGACTTCGCGATCCCGTCATCCTCATCAGCTTCGGCCTTGGAGTCACTCATGTAGTCAACAGTACAGAAGTCGTGCGCCGCACCTACTTCTGATGGTGAGAAGTGGTCGTAGGGCTCACACGAGGGCTATCCGAAGAGTTGGCCGAGGACCCGTTCTTCACTTGCGAAGGAAGGTGCCCGTCGAAGCGCCGAATGCCCTACCACTCTCACGGAGGTGCAGATCTGGGATTCGGCGGAAGCGTGTAAACATTTCCATCATGGCCTCGTTCGAGTCAGTCTCCACATGGCGACAGCCCGAACCCGAACCTGCGTCTGGCTCTCGGACAATTCTCATAGGCGACGTGGCCGACACAATCAACCGACTCTCTCCCCGCCGGCTTCGCGTCGCGATCGACGGACGAACCGGCGCGGGAAAGACCTCCTTCGGACACGAGCTTGCCGCAGCACTTCGCGGGCTCGGGCGCTCAACGCTGCGCGCGAGCCTGGATGACTTCAAGTATCCGTGGCGCGACGCCCGCGAGCGCGGGTACGACCGCGTGACGGGCGAGGGCTACTACCGCAATGCCTATGACTTTCGATCCGCGGTGGACCTCCTTCTTGTTCCGGCTGGGCCCGACGGGAGTGGCGAGGTCGTACTGTGCGCACACGATCCACTCACGGGTGTGGACCACCGCGCTACCTTCGTGACGGCTCCTGACGACGCAGTCCTGATCGTCGACTCAGTCTTCGCACTGCGACCCGAGTATGACGAGTACTGGGACTTTCGGATCTGGCTGGAAGTGGAACCAGACGTCGCCGTCGCGCGAGGGATCGGGCGGGACCTCGATGCTGAAGGCATCGAGGAGGCCACGCGGGTCCGTCGAGATCGTTACGGCCCAGCAGAGGAGATCTACATCGCCGAAGTGCACCCCACGTCTAAGTCTGATCTGGTCATCGACAACAACGACTACTCACTGCTCAAGATCCTCCCTTCAGTCTCGGAGTGACCGGCCCGTTCGAAGCCCGAACGAAATTGTGTCGGTCCGCCGCAGAGGACTTGCACGCGCACCGAGCGGTCGCTATAGTTAACCATCATGTTAAATGTAATGCCGAAGAGGACGAGTGAGGACCTGGACCTGCTCTTTGGTGCGCTGGCTGACCCAACCCGCCGCGGCATCATCGAGCAACTCGCTGTTGGTGAGGCGACGGTCACGGAGCTCGCGGCACCGTACGCCATAAGCCTCCCGGCGATCTCTCGGCACCTCAAGGTGCTCGAGCGCGCGTCGATCATCACCCGTAGCCATGAGGGCAGGTGGCGCAGCGCCCGACTCTCCCCGACGTCGCTCTCCAGCGCCGCGACGTGGCTCGCGCACAACGAGCAGCTCTGGGCCGAGAGGTTCGACCGACTCGACGGTCATCTCGCTCGACTCACCACCGAAGCCGGCGACGACCGAAACCAAATCGCAGAGTGAAAGAAAGAGGTAGACCATAACCACCACGACCCGACAACTCGCCCTGACGCGCATCGTCAACGCACCACGCGCGCGCGTCTACGAGGCGTTCACGGTCCCAGATTTCTTCGCGTCGTGGTGGGGGCCGTTCGGCAACGCACTGCGCGACGTCAAGTTCGACCTGCGCCCCGGCGGGTTCATGCAGTGGTCGGAGATCTTTGTCGAGGATCCCAGCATTTGGACCCACGGCCGCATCGACCTCACGGACGTCGTCGACGGGGTACTACTCGACGGCGTCATGCGTATTGCCGGTGAGCTTCCGGGGAACTACGAGGGATTCGAGACGAGGATGCGAGTCGAGTTCTACGACGAGACCGACGGACGGACGCGACTCGAGGTCTTCCAGTGGCTCCGCGAGGACTACGTATCGCCCACCGAGAACGGTTGGGGCGAAGCGTTCGCGAAACTGGACGCCGCGCTCGCTGCTTGAACGCGGCGCGACGAGACCATTTCGTTACGCCCGGCGAGTGCGTTCACGGTGTGCGCATCCGGGCCAGCAGCAGGGCCGTCGTTGACCCTCCTCGAGCTCCTCTTGGGTCCGTCGGATTCGACGTGCACGGGTCGATTTTTGTTTGGCGTCCTCCACCCAGCAGATGAACTCGTTGCGCGCAAGCGGGGTGATGTCCTTCCACGCGCCCAGGGCCGCGGGGTTGGCGATCAGTTCCTGACGCAGGTCTCTCGGAAGCTTATGGACCACGCCACCCGGTATTCGCTGCGCACTCATGATTCGAGGGTATCCGTCAGGCCTTTGCCTTGGCGCGCGACGGTTTCGCCACGAGCGGCGCCATCAGATCACCGTACTTGTCGACTCGCTTGAGCACGTCCTTCGTCTCGAATCGCAGTGTCTCGGGGTTACCACTCTTCGCGCACTTGTCGACTTCGGTCCACGACACCGGGGTCGATACGGTGGGCTCCGGACGCGCCCGCATGGAGTAGGCCGCCACGGTGGTCTTCGAAGAGTTGTTCTGACTCCAGTCGATGAGGACCTTGCCGTTGCGCAGGTCCTTGCGCATCGTGGACACGACGTCGGTGCGATGATCACGTTCAACCGCTTGCGCGATCTCGTGGGCTCGCTCGCCCAGCTTCTCCCACGTCGTGCGTTGCACCCGCGTGTAGAGTTGAAGACCCTTCGAACCACTCGTCTTCGCGAAGAGCGACTCGCGACCGAGTCGCTCCCCCACCCACTGCGCCACACGACAACACTCGGCGATCGACGTCCCGGGACCGGGGTCGAGGTCGAAAACGAGATAGTCCGGGGGCGCCGGGATCGCTTTACCTTTCGCGACGTGCCAGAGCGGCACGTGGAACTCGATGGCCGCGAGATTGGCGGCCCACAACAGCGTCGGGCGGTCCCCCACTTCGATGTAGTCGATCGGCGCGTGATCACCGCGCTTCGCGGGCACCTCGATCGTGCGAATCCAGTCGGGTTGATGGTCCGACGCGTGCTTCTCGTAGAACGACGTTCCCTCGACCCCGTGCGGGAAGCGGCGAAGCGTGGTCGGGCGACCTTGCATGTGCGGCAACATGACGTCGGCGATTCGCGCGTAGTAGTCGAGTATCTGACTCTTCATGAAGCCGGTGTCGGGGTACATGACCTTGTCGAGATTCGACAACGACAACTCGCGGCCGTCGATCTCGGTGAGTACGCGCTCAGGACTCACGCACCACCTCGCTCGCGCTCTTGTCGGAGCGAAGACCACGCCAGGACGGTTGTCGCAGGTTCCCGTCGTTCGTCCACTCCGCGAACTGCACCTCGCCCACGACGCTCGGTCGAACGAAGTGCGCGAGTGCCGTATCGGCGCGACTGAGCGGCGCCGAGAACGGCGTCGACTTGCGCGCGAGCGGCGCCAGACGTCGCAGGAGGTCCCTGCGCGTCGCGGCGGTGAAGCCGGTGCCGACCTTGCCGACGTAGGTAAGCCCTTTGTCGGAAGGAACGCCCATCAGGAGCGCCCCGAGACTTCCGTCACGTTCGCCCCTGCCCTCGGTCCATCCGCCGATGACGACCTCTTGCGTGCGGAAGTTCTTCACCTTGATCCAGTCGCCGCTGCGCGATCCCGGTGAGTACCGAGAGCTTCGACGTTTGATGACGACCCCTTCGAATCCGCGCTCTCGAGAGATGTCCATCACCTTCGAGCCCGCCGTGTTGGTGATCGACGGCGGCGTCGCGAACGTCTCGCCGGAGAGTTTGAGAGACTCCAGCGCCGCGCGACGCTCGTCGTAGGGAAGCTGTGTCATCGAGCGGCCCTCGAGATAGAGCAGATCGAACGCGAAGAAGCTCGCGGGAATCGAGAACCTCAGTTTCTCGATCGCCGACTTCGAGGTCACGTGCAGTCGCTTCGAGAGCGTCGAGAAGTTCGGTCGACCGTCCTCGTCCAGGGCCACGATCTCTCCGTCGAGGATTGCCGAACGCGATCCCAGGTGCAGTCCGATGTCGCGCAGTTCCGGGAACGTCGAAAGGAGACTCTTGTCGTTGCGGGTGAAGGCCCGTACCCGGCCCCCGTCCACGTAGAGCATGGCGCGCACGCCGTCCCACTTGAACTCGTAGGCCCAGCCGGCGTCCTTGGTCGGGAGTTCTCCCGCCAACGCGAGCATCGGCTTCACGTGTTGGGGCATGTCTTCGAAGTACGCGGGCGCGGGGTCCATCCGGTGGATCATCCAGTTCTTCTCATCGATGGGAAACAGCACGTAGCGTCCGGACGCGCGGGACCCGTGGAGCACGACCATGACCTCGTTGGTTCGCCACTTCTCAACGTTGTAGGTGCCGTGGTCCCAGATGATGACTTGCCCGGCGCCGTACTCGCCCTTGGGGATGGTCCCTTCGAACTTCCCGTATTCGAGCGGGTGGTCCTCGACGTGGACCGCGAGGTGATTGGTCTCGGGGTCCATCGGGAGTCCCTTGGGCAGCGCCCACGACACGAGGACGCCATCTCGTTCGAGTCGAAAGTCCCAGTGCAGCGCGCGGGCGTGGTGCTCTTGGATGACGAAGGTCGGGAGTTTCGATCTCTTCTCGGCGACGGCCTTGGCCGCGCGTCCCATTGGTTCAGGAGTCTTCTTCGGATCTCTCTTCGCCCGGTAGCTGGTGAGTTTGGCGGGTGGCGTCGCTCGTGAGCCGTCGGCGCGAGCCATGACGTTCGTTCGCCTTATTTCTTCTTGGCGCTCTTGGCTTCACTCACCGCGCGAACGAGTTCGGCTTTGGTCATCTTCGCACTCGCGTCGATCTTGAGTCGCTTCGCGCGTTCGAGGAGGTCGGCCTTGGTCATCGCGTCGAGCCCCTGGCGTTCGCGATGGCCCGAGACCGTGAGACTCGCGCTCTTGGACTGCGCGCTCGCCTTGGCGGCCGATCGTGCGGGCCGTTTCGTCGAGCGATCGATCGACGCCTGCAGGGCGGACATCAGGTCGATGACGTTCGACTTCGGTCGATCCTCGGCGCCGTGGACGACGGCGTGACCGGCGCGCTTTTGCTCGACGAGCTCTTCGACGCGTTGGCGGTACGTGTTCTTATAGCGACTCGGGTCCCACTCGTCGGTCAACGAGTCGACCAGTTTCTTCGCGATCGAGAGTTCGCGGGCGTTCGCGTTGCCGACGGGTGGCAGGGTGTCGAGCTCTTCCTCGGGGTCTCGAATCTCGTCCTCGAAGAACATCGTCTCGAGCATGAGCACCTTCTCGGCCGGGCGGATGGCGACGAGATGCTCCTTGTCGCGCAGGACGAGCGTCGCGATGCCCACCTTCTTGGTCTCGAGCATGGCCTGGAGCAACAGCGCGTACGCGCGGTCGGCGCCCTTTCCCTTCGGCGCGAGATAGTAGGACTGGCGAAAGAAAATCGGGTCGATCTCTTCGAGGTCGACGAAGTCCTGGATCTCGATCAGTTCGGACTTGCCGGGAGCGGCGTCGGCCATCTCCTCCTTGGTGACGACGACGTACTCGCCACCGCCGAGCGGATAGCCGTTCACGATGTCCTCGGTCGAAAGCTCCTCGCCGGTCTCTTCATCGACCTTCTTATAACGGACGCGGTGCGACGTGTTCTTGTGGAGTTGGTTGAAGTGGATCGTTTGGTCGCTGGTCGCACTGAAGAGCCCGACCGGCACGCTCACCAATCCGAAGCTCAAGAATCCTGACCACGTGGCACGCGCCATTGCTATTTCTCCTCGTCACATACTGCGAGAGACCGACCGAAAGAATTTACCACCGCAAAAGATTGATTCACAAAAAAATTGCGAACTCGTGTGGGCGCGTGATTCTTGAAGGTCCACTCGCGTGTCACAGCCCCGATTTATGTTGGATTCATGTCGCTACCCCAGCCCTACATTTCACCCACTGATTGCATCTTGTGCGATGAAGACCTCCAGCACTGCCACGGCACGGCGATCATGATCGACGACAACTTATATGAGTGTTCCGACGATCCAGAGTGCACCATCGGCGCCGATGAACACTGGTTCGTGTCGTTTAAAGACGACTAAGACGCTCTGACAAGCACTCCCAAGGCGTTGATGACGAATCGCCCGGACCGGCCGACCGTGGAGACGTCGCAGCCGAGGGCCGCGCTTCGTTCGAGCGGGCGACGGTGTAAATTTCGAATTCGCGGGTAATCGCGCTAGCCAAAGGATCTCCCATGTCCGAGCAAGTCCCCGCGTCGGCGATCTTCGCCTTCGCCGACGAAATCGTCAATCGTCTCGCCGAGAGCAATCCCTTGTTCGCGACCGAGGCCGGCATACCGGGGTACGACCACCTGTTGCCGGACTTCTCCGTGGCCAAGCAACGTCACGATCAAGAGCAGACGATCCGAGACCTCCAGACGCTCGAGACCCTCGACGCCCACGGTGACGTTGATCGGATCGCCGCGAGCGTGATCCGTGAACGCCTCTCGGTGCAACTGGCCATCTCGGAAGCCGACGAGGAGCGCCGAACGTTCTCGGTCCTCAACTCTCCGGTCGCGGCCATTCGACAGTCTTTCGAGATCATGCCGCTCACGACGACCGAGAACGCCAACAACGTCGTGCGCCGCCTCAAGCACGTGCGCGCGTCCCTCGAGACCTGGCGCGGCGCGCTGCTCATCACCGCCGCCGAACACGAGTTGCCCGCCGCGCGCCACATCATCGGCGTGGCCGATCAGGCCGACACCTGCGCCGCCGGCGCGTTCAGCGAATTCGTCGAGCGTGCGGCCGCAGCGACCGGCGTCGACGTCGAAACCTCGGGTCTTCGCGCCGCCGCGAAAGAGGCCGAGGCCGCCTACGCCGAGTTCGCGGCGTGGATGCGCTCCGAACTGGCCCCGAAGGCCTCGACGAAGGAGGCGTGTGGTGAGGAGCGCTACCAGCGTTGGTCGGCGTACTGGTCCGGCGCGACGCTCGACCTCCACGAGCTCTACGAGTGGGGATACCAGGACCTGCGCCGCATCAACACCCGGATGTGGGAGATCGCGAACGAACTGCTGCCGGATGCCAAGAACCTGGTCGAGGTGGCCGACCTGCTCGACAACGATCCGGCGCGCGCCATCGACGACACCGACAAACTCCTGACGATGTTGAAGGCCTTCACCGCACGCACGACCGAAGAACTCGAAGGAGTGCACTTCGACATCGACGAACGCATCCGCTTCTGTGACGCTCGACTCGCACCGGAGGGTTCGGCCGCGGCGCCGTTCTACATCAACCCCAGTGAAGACCTCAGTCGGCCCGGTACGACGTGGTTCCCGACGATGGGTCGCACGACGTTCTCGTGGTGGCGTTTCGCCTCGACCTGGTATCACGAGTCGATCCCGGGCCACCACCTGCAGATCGCCACGGCGCTGCTCTCGTCGGATCGCCAGAGCCGTTTCCACCGGTTGGTGGGCAACACCAGCGGCTACGCCGAGGGCTGGGCGCTCTACGCCGAACGGCTCATGGACGAGCTCGGGTACTTCTCGGACCTCGGTGACGAACTCGGGTACCTCGCCAATCAGGCCCTTCGCGCGGCGCGCATCGTCGTCGACATCGGACTGCACCTCGAATTCGACGCCCCCTCGGACATGGGCGTCCTGGGCGACCTCGGCGACTGCTCGAACAAGCGCTGGACGGCTGAGATGGCCGTGGCCCTGCTCGAAGAGTGGGCGATCCAGGATCACCCGATGTCGGTCTCCGAGGTGGACCGTTACCTCGGCCTCCCGGCCCAGGCCATCTCCTACAAGGTCGGTGAGCGTATTTGGCTCGAATCACGCGAAGCCGCGAAGCAACGTCTGGGCGATCGCTTCAGCCTGAAGGAGTTCCACGCTCATGCGTTGGTGCTCGGACCGCTCGGTCTCGACAACTTCGCCGTCGAGATGGCCCTCTGGGACGGCGGTCTCTAGGGATCACCGTCGAGCGACGCGTTCGAAACGCCGCTGCGCGCAGCGTGCGTTACCGTCGTGAGTGAACAAAGGACATAGATGGCGAACGATCGTTCCACATTGACGAGCGCCGAACGAGAGAAGACGTCGGTCTTTCACTCGTGGTCGGCCCAAGGGAGCATCAATCCCTTGATGGTGAAGGACGCCGAGGGCGTCTACGTCACGGGCGAGGACGGCACGACGTACCTGGACCTCTCCTCGCAACTGGTCAACACCAACATCGGTCACCAGCATCCTGGCGTTGTACGCGCGATCCAGGAGCAAGCCGCGACGCTCTGCACGATCGCACCCCAGCACGGCTACGTCGCGCGCTACCGCGCCGCCGAACTCATCCTGGACCGCTCCTTCGAGGGCGCGGCGAAGGTCTTCTTCACCAACGGGGGCACCGAAGCGATGGAGCACGCCATCCGCATGGCGCGGCTGTTCACGGGGCGACACAAGGTGATGTCGGCCTATCGCAGCTACCACGGCGCCACCGCGACCTCGATTAACCTGACCGGCGACCCGCGTCGTTGGCCCAACGACACCGGCTCGGCGGGCGTCGTGCACTTCTTCGGTCCGTTCCTCTACCGTTCGGCATTTCACGCGACGTCCGAGGCCGAGGAGTGCGAACGCGCGCTCGAGAGCCTCGACGAGATGATCCGGTTCGAGGGCCCGACGTCGATCGCGGCCATCGTGCTCGAGACGATCCCCGGCACGGCCGGGATCATGGTGCCGCCCAAGGGGTTCTTGGCCGGCGTGCGCGCGATCTGCGATCGCTACGGCATCATCTACATCGCCGACGAGGTCATGTGCGGCTTCGGTCGCACCGGTTCGTGGTTCGCCTACCAGCAGCACGACGTGCGGCCCGACCTCGTGGTCTTCGCCAAGGGTGTCAACTCGGGCTACGTGCCCCTCGGCGGCGTCATCATCAATGAGGCCATCAGTGTGTCGTTCAACGAGCGTGTCTATCCCGGCGGCCTCACGTACTCCGGACACCCGCTCGCGTGCGCGGCCGCCGTCGCCACCATCGAGGCGATGCAGAGCGAGGGGATCGTCGAGAACGCGAAGCGCATCGGCGACGAGGTGTTGCGCCCCGGGCTGGCGGCGCTGGCCGAGCGCCACGCCATCATCGGTGAGGTGCGAGGACTCGGCGTCTTCTTCGCCCTCGAACTCGTCACGAGTCGCGCGACCAAGGAGCCCCTCGCCCCCTACGGCTCGACGTCGCCCGCGATGAACGACATCGTGGCCGCGAGCCGTAACGAGGGACTGCTCATCTTCACCAACTACAACCGCGTCCACGTCGTGCCCCCGTGCACCATCACGGCCGAGGAGGCCCGCGAAGGACTGGCGCGCCTGGACCGCGCGCTGAGTGCGGCCGACCACTACTACAGCGACGAGTGACCGACGACGACCTACGACTAGTGGCCGCGGGGTTGATGCGCGAGCTCGGTCACGAATTCGTCGCGCGCGACCTGAGCGACGACCAACTCGTCGCGCTCATCGCGGCACTGCGTATCGAACTCGAGGACGCGCGCGAGGCGGCACCGCGCGAGCGTGCGTTCTCACTCGACGAGGTCCGCATTACGATTCCGACGCTTGAGGAAATGGGCGAGCGCCAGATCTTCGCGGACTCGGTCGTCTCCGGCAGAGCCAATCCGATGGGCTTCGCCGCGCAGTTCTGGCGTGAGGACGACGTGGCGTGCATGCGCGTCACGTTCGGCAAGGCCTTCGAGGGAGCGCCGGAACGCGCGCACGGCGGCGTCGTCGCGGCGCTCCTTGACGAGGTGATGGGTCTCATGAACGCGATCTACGGGGCGATGGCCTTCACGGGGCAGTTGGACATCACGTACCACGCCCCGACGCCGATCGGACAGCCGGTCGAGGCCCGAGCCCGTTTGACGCGCAGTGACGATCGCAAGCGCTTCGTCGAAGCGACCCTGCACGCCGATGACGTGCTGGTGGCGAGCGCCAAGGCGCTCTTCATCACGATCGATCGTCCCACGTTCGTCGAACAGCGCTCGGGCGAGGACTGACGATGGCGCTCTCGCTTCGCCGCGAGTTCGGGGTGAGCAAGGTCCCGCCGACGATCACGTCGTCGTTCTGGGGCTTGAAGGTCCTCACCACGGCCATGGGTGAGGCGACCTCGGACTACTTCGTGAACCGCTTCGATCCTCGCGCCGCCGTCCTCTGCGCCGCGGTCGTCTTCTTCGCCGTGCTGTGGTGGCAACTGCGTTCCTCTGAGTACCGAACCGTGACGTACTGGTCGGCGGTCGTGATGGTGAGCGTCTTCGGCACGATGTGCGCCGACGTCGTGCACGTAGAGTTCGGCGTCCCCTACGCCGTCTCGGCGGTCGCCTTCGCCCTCGCCCTGGTGCTGGTCTTCTGGTGGTGGTTCCGGACCGAGGGCACACTGTCGATCCACAGCATCGTCACTACGCGGCGCGAACTGTTCTACTGGGCGACCGTGACCGTCGCCTTCGCCCTCGGCACCGCGGTCGGCGACTTCACGGCGACCGTGGTCCACCTCGGCTACTTCGGCTCCGGTCTGCTCTTCACCGGACTGATCGTGCTGCCGGCCCTGGGCTTCTGGCTCTCGCGCATGAACGCCGTGTTGATGTTCTGGATCGCCTACGTCCTCACGCGACCGCTGGGCGCGTCATTCGCCGACTGGATGGGCAAGCCCAAGGTCGTGCGGGGACTCGGCTGGGGCTCGGGCAACGTGTCACTCGTTCTCACCAGCATCATCGTCGTCGCGGTCGCGGTGTTGGCGCTCGTCGAGGCGCGTCAAAATCGCGAGGATCGTCCGTAATATGGTCCAATGCCAGCCATCTCCGTCGACAACCCACTCGAACTAACCAAGGCCGTTAAGCCCGCGACGACCGATCGAGCGCGTCGCGTGAAGTCGATCACCTCGGCGCCGCGCGGCCTCGAGGGCGAAGGCTTCCCGGTGCGCCGCGCCTTCGCCGGCGTCGACATGGCCGACCTCGACCCGTTCGTGCACATGGACCAGATGGGTGAGGTCGACTACGGGCCCGGCGAGCCCAAGGGCACGCCGTGGCACCCGCACCGCGGTTTCGAGACGGTGACCTACATGATCGACGGCACGTTCTTGCACCAGGACTCCATCGGCGGCGGCGGCGTCATTCAAAACGGTGCGACGCAGTGGATGACCGCCGGATCGGGCATCTTGCACATCGAGCGTCCACCGGACGCCATGATCGACTCCGGCGGACTCTTTCACGGCATCCAGCTCTGGGTCAACCTGCCGGCCAAACTCAAGATGACCAATCCGCGCTACCAGGACATCGAGGCCGAGTCGGTGTCGCTGTTGACCAACGAGAACGGCGACGCCATCATCCGCGTGATCGCCGGGTCACTCGGCGGCATCGACGGACCGGGCTCGACCCATACACCGATCGCGATCGCGCACGTGTCGCTCCTGCCCGGCGCACAGCTCTCGCTGCCCTGGAACCCCGCCTACAACGCGCTCACCTACGTGCTCGCCGGACAGGGCACCGTCGGACTCGATCGCACAGCGATCGCCGAGGGCGAGATGGCCGTGCACGTCGACGGCGACTTCCTCGAGCTCAGCGCGAATGAGTCCCAGGACTCGCGCACGAAGGCCTTCGAGGTGCTGATCCTCGGCGGTGAGCCGATCCGCGAACCGGTCGCGACCTACGGACCGTTCGTGATGAACACGCGCGCCGAACTACAGCAGGCCTTCGAGGACTACGAGGCCGGCCGACTCGGTCAGATCCCGGCCGACCACATCTAGTTCGACGAGCGGTGCACGAGGAACGTGCCGGTCGAGCGACTGATCAACTTACCCTCGTCACTCGAGATCGTCGCCTCGGCGTAGGCGATCTGGCGCGTCAGGCGAACGACGTCGCCCCGGACGGCGTAGCGCACGTCCATCAACGCCGGCCGCATCAGTTCGGTTGTCATCTCGATTGTCGCCTCGGTGCGGTCGCGACCGACCAGCGAGGCGTTGATGGCGAAGTTCATCGCGGCGTCCAGCACGACCGAGTGCACCCCGGCCTGCACCGCGCCGTGCGGGTTGCACGCCAGCTGCGTCGGGGTGAAAGAGCCACTCACCCACCCGAGGTCTTCGCCGTCGACGCCGTAGCTCTCGAAGGCCCCGCCGATGGCACCGATGATCGCCATGCCGCCGTCGCCGAGCCAGCGATCCATGCTCTTTCGTTCGCTCACGCCTGCGACGCTAGCCGCGCTCGCCATTAGGATTCCGCGGTGGGCACCACCCACCGAGAACGAAAGGTTCGACCATGCCAACAGCAGTGATCGTCGACGCAGTGCGCACCCCGGGGGGCAAGCGTAACGGAAAACTCAAGAACTGGCACCCGGTCGACCTCGCCGCCGAGGCCCTGAAGGCGCTCGCGAGTCGCAACGACCTCGACCCCGCGCTGGTCGACGACGTGATCATGGGGTGCGTCTCCCAAGTCGGTGAGCAGGCGTTCAACGTCGGACGCAGTGCCGTCCTGGCGGCCGGCTGGCCCGAGTCGGTGCCGGCGACCACCATCGATCGTCAGTGCGGCTCGTCCCAACAGGCGTTGCACTTCGCCGCGCAGGGTGTCATGTCCGGCGCCTACGACGTCGTCATCGCCGCCGGCGTCGAAGTGATGTCGCGCGTGACGATGGGATCCTCCATTGGCAAGGACTCCGGCTGGCCCTTCGGACCGAGCGTCACCGCGCGCTACGAACCGGTCGGCGGACTGAAGAATCAGGGCATCGGCGCCGAGATGATCGCCGACCAGTGGGACGTCTCGCGCGAGGACCTCGACACGTTCTCGGCCGAGAGCCACCGCCGCGCGGCCCAGGCGACGTCGGAAGGTCGCTTCGAGCGCGAGATCGTCCCGGTCTACGTCCGCGACGACGACGGACACGCGACCGACGAGCTGATGAAGACCGACGAAGGCATCCGACCGGACTCCACGGTCGCGACGCTGGCGAATTTGAAGCCCGCCTTCAAGGAGGACGGTAAGGTGACCGCCGGCAACTCCTCCCAAATCACCGACGGCGCCTCGGCGGTGTTGATCATGAGCGAGGAGAAGGCCAAGGAGCTCGGCTACACCCCGCGCGCTCGGTTCCACACCTTCGCCCTTGCCGGCGTCGACCCGGTCACGATGCTGACCGGCCCGATCCCGGCGACCAAGAAGGTGCTCGAGCGAGCCGGTCTGACCCTCGACGACATCGACCTCATTGAGATCAACGAGGCGTTCGCGTCAGTGGTGCTCGCCTGGCAGAAGGAGCTCGACGTCGACATGTCCAAGGTGAACGTGAACGGCGGGGCCATCGCGTTGGGTCACCCGCTCGGCGCGTCGGGCGCGAAACTGTGCGCGACGTTGCTGAACGAACTCGAGCGCACCGGTGGTCGCTACGGACTGCTCACGATGTGCGAGGGCGGCGGACTGGCCAACGCGACGATCATCGAGCGATTGGGTTAGCCCGCGTTACTTGTAGCGCGTCGCGAGATAGAAACCGGCGAACATCACCACGAGTCCGCCGACGAGGTACCACGAGGACACCGAGCCGGGCAACACCGACAGGTAGTTCAAGACGATGACCAGCATGCCCACGGCGAGGAGCGCCACGATGAGCCATCCGTACCACCGGGGGCTGTGGTCCTCACCGACGGGGCGTCGGGCCGTCACCTTCCCCCGAGCCTCGGGAGCGACGTAGCGACCGACGGTCTTCTGGTTGCTCTGCTTCGACTTCGATTTCGCCATGGGGCTCAACTCTAGTGAACGCGCCCGCTAGGCGGTCGTGGTCGTGGTCGTGCTCGTGGGCGGAATTTCGGTCGAGGCGTCACAGACCGAGATCGTGATCGTCGAGTTGTACGGCACGAAGGTCCCGATACCGAGACTCTCGGCCGTGACCTCACCCACCTGTGAGGGCGAACACGTCGACGGATCGGTCGGAGTGACCTGTACTTGGAGGTGCGCATCTTGCAGGGTCTGCATCGCCTGATGCTGCGGTTCGAAGATCACGCTCGGCACCTGCACCTTGCAGTAGCCCGACGAGGTCGTGAGTGACACCGCGTCCCCAGCGTTGACGTAGGTCCCCGCCGCGGGATTCGAGCTGATGACCTCGCCGATCGGCACGGTGTTGGAGCAGGCCTTGGCGATGGTCGGTCCCAGTGTGAGGTTGTACTGACCGAGCACTTCGCTTGCTTGATTGGTCGATTCGAGCGAGAGCGACGGAACGGGGAACTGCGCGTCGGGCGAGAGCACGTTGATGGTGATGGCGTCGCCCTGATGGCCCTTGGTTCCTGCCGCCGGGACCTGCGACAGCACGATGTTCGGGCTGAAATTGGTGGTACCGGGTGGCACGGTCTTGAGGAAGCCGTCCTTCACGTTTAGGAGATATTTCGTCGATTGGAGCTCACTCGTCGCGGCAGCCAGCGTCAGTCCCTTGACGCTGGGAATCGTGATGATGGCGGCTTGAACGCCCAGGCTGAGCAACAGGTTCACCTTCTGGTCTTTCTTCAAGGTCTTCCCCGCTTTGGGTTTGGTCGAGATGACCAAACCGACGCCAACCTTCGAGTGCTCTTCGTAGATGTGGTGGACTCGGATCCCGTCGGAATCCAACTTCTGAATGGCCGCCACCTCTGTCTTTCCGACGACGTTCGGCATCACCACCGACGCCGTCGTCTTCTGCGAGAGGAAGTACGCGACGCCGCCACCGGCGAGTAACAAGATGATGACCAGCACGATGATGCCGGCGCTGCTGTTTCGACGTCGGTGAACGTCGGTGCGCGGGCCGGTCATCATCGGCACCGCCTGCGTGCGCTCCCCCGGTGCGACCTTGGAGACCGCACGCGTGGCATCCGCCCCGAAGAACGCGACGTCACGCTGTGCGGCGCGAACCGGCTGACCCTCGCTGAAGCGCATGAGGTCCGAGCGCAGGTCTTCGGCCGATTGGTACCGTCGCTCCGGAGACTTCGCGAGCGCCTCCATCACGATCGCCTGGAGGTCCGAAGGGATCGCGTTGTTGAAGTCCGTTGGCGGCGGCACCGTGCCGTGCACGTGTTGACTCGACACCGCGACCGGGGAGTCGCCGATGAACGGCGGACGTCCCGCGAGCATCTCGTAGAGCACGATGCCGAGGGAGTAGATGTCGCTTCGTCCGTCGACGGCGGCGCCCTCGGCCTGTTCGGGCGAGAAATACGTCGCGGTGCCCATGACCGAACCCTCTTCGGCCAGCTGGTCCTCGACCGACATCGCTTGGGCGATGCCGAAGTCGGTGACCTTCACCTGGCCGTCGCTCGCGATCAGAATGTTGCCCGGCTTCACGTCACGGTGGACGACGCCGTTGCGATGCGCGTAGCCCAGCGCGGCGGCGACCTGGGCCATCAACGTGGCCGAATGCGATGCCGTGAGCGTGCGCCCACCACGCAACATGTCCGCCAACGACGTGCCGTCGACCAACTCCATGACGATGAAGTACGTGCCGTTGTCCTCACCCCAGTCGAAGACCGGCACGATGTTCGGGTGTGAGAGGTTCGCGGCCGCTTGGGCTTCACGACGGAAGCCCTCGACAAATAGTGGGTCGGCACTCAGTTCGGGATAGAGCGTTTTGAGGGCTACCGGTCGGTTGAGGAGCACGTCCTGGGCCCGATAGACGATGGCCATGCCGCCGCGGGCAATGAGGTGCGTTACCTGATAGCGACCGGAATACAGTCGGGGGTCATCTACAGGCTCCATATGGCGCCTAGCCTACGCCGTCGAGATTCGTGGGAATTCTCATCACTTCGCACACGTCGTCGCGGTTCCCGACTCCGGCTTACCGGCTTCCTTCGCGACCATCGCCTCGACGAGACACTTGACGATGGGGCCGGCGACCGTCGCGCCGAAGTTGATCGTCGGTTGATACGGCACGACGACGGCGATGGCGATGGTCGGATCGGTCGCCGGCGCGAAGGCGATCATCCAGTCGTCGGTGTTCTTCAACGCGTTGCCCGTCTGGGCCGTCCCGGTCTTGGCGGCCACGTCGTCGGCCGCGGGGAATCCCACCGCGTCGGCCGTGCCGTACTTCACGACGTCTTCCATCAGCGGGACGATGTACGCGGCCTGGGCCGGCTTTAACGGCGTCTTCCACACCGAATCCTGGTAGCGCTCGAGGATCTTGCCGTCCGGGGCGGTGATGAAGCTCATGAGGTGCGGGGTCATCTCCATGCCGTCGTTGCCGACGGCCTCGGCGACCAGGGCGTCTTGCAGGGCGCTGGAACGCACGTTCTCTTGGCCGATGGACGAATAGGCCAGACCGGGAAGGTTGTTCTTGAACGACGCAGCCGTCGGGAAGTAACTCGCCACCGCGCCGGGGAGGTCAATCGGCGGGATCGAGTCGTACCCGAAGGACGTCGCGGCCTTGAACATGAAGTCGGCGCCGAGGTCGAGCCCGAGCAGCGCGTACCCGGGGTCGCACGAGGGCGGCAGCATCTCCAAGACGTCGCCGCCGCACTGCGAACCGCCGCTGTTGCAGAGCAGCTTGTTCGAGTCGGGCAGCGTGGTGCACGCGCCGCCGTCGCGGTCGCTGTAGAAGTCCTTGGTCAGGTCGGCCGGCTTGGACACGACGGCGGCCGCGGTCGTGATGATCTTGAAGGTCGACCCGGGTGGGAACGTCTGCTCGGTCGCTACGAGCCCGAGCGGCTGGAAGCCGTTGCTGTCTCGCTTGAGATCGAGGTCCCACGCGGCGGTCGCGACCGCGTGGATCGGCGAGGTCAGCGGGACGGGGTTGTAGTTCGGGTTCGAGTACATCACGAGGACGCCGCCGGTCTTGGGGTCGAGCGCCACCGCGGCGCCGTCGATCCCCTTCATCGCCGTTCGCGCGACCTGCTGGAGTCCCGGGTCGATCGTCAGGGTCACCGAGTCCTCGGCGCTCGTAGGCGCAAGCAACTGTTCAATACTTTGCGGTGGCTGCGCGTGCGCCGCGAGGTAACTGTTGTACTCGTCCTCGAGCGCCCACTCGCCGTAGTACGGCGAGGAGAAGCCCACGATGCCCGACATCAGTGAGCCATCGGGATAGACGCGACGATACGGGTCGAGCGGATCGCTCTGCTTGACCGAGTAGGCCAGCACGGAGCCATTGGCCGCGATGATCTCGCCGCGGGGGTAGTTGGCCGACGGGTTCGTGTTGCGCGGATTGTTGGGATTGGCGTTGAGCGACGACGACCGAAAGAACTGGACGTTGGCCGCCTGCGCGATGACGACGGCGAAGAGCAACAAGATTATCGTGGCGAGGATCCGCAGTCGTCTCGACATCTCAGCCCTTCACGGTCGTGGTGGTCGTTGACGTCGTTGACGTCGTGGTCGTCGAACCGGTAGTCGACGCGACGCAACTCTGCGACTTGGAACACAAGGTATCGGCGTAGCTTTGCGCCGACCCGAGCGTCGGCTCCGAGATCGTCTGACTCAAGGCGCTGCGGTCGATGGCGGGCAGCGTAGAAACCTGGTAGCCGGTGTCGTAGACCCTCACTGGTTTGAACCACAGGACACCGCCCGGCTGGCCCTGATAGACCGCAACGGTGCCCGCGTCGTCGCCCAGGTAGTACGTCGAATAGGCGTACCAGTGGAGGATGAAGTACGCGCCCACGAAGACCCCGATGAAGATCATCAGAGCCACCGGGGTGCGCCACGTGAGTCGGTGACGCTTGCGGCGGCGTCCGGTCGGCGCGGTCGTGGGGCGCGCGACCGGCGGCGTCGTCGTCGAGATCGTGCGCTTGATCGGAATCGACGGGACCGAGACCTCGTCGAACTCCAAGAGAACGGCCGTGATGTTGTCGCGACCACCGGCCTCTTTGGCGGACTCGACCAGTTGGACGACCGCCTCTTCGAGTGTGTACGGCGCGCTCGAGAGTCGCGCCAGCGTGTCGCCGTCGAGCTCGTTGGAGAGTCCGTCACTGCAGAGCAGGATCCGATCGCCGGCGAGGGCGTGCAACGACATCACGTCCACGGCGATGGTCTCTTCGACGCCGACACCCCGGGTGAGTTGGTGACGCCGCGGATGCACCGCCGCCTCTTCGGGCGTGAGACGGCCCATGCGCACCCACTCCTCGGCGACGCTGTGGTCGTCGGTCAGCTGGCGAAGCGCGCCGTCACGCAGTTGATAGGCCCGCGAGTCACCGACGTGGCACAGGGTCGGCGACGTGACGCCCTCGTCGTCGACCGTGAGTCCCAGCGCGATGACGGTCGTCCCCATGCCGAAGTGGTTGGGGTTCTCGCGCGCGTCATTCAGCACGGTGATGTTGGCGGCGTTGATCGCGTTGTAGAGACCCTCGACGCTATGGTTCTCGACGAAGCCCGCACGGAGCATCTCGATCGTCATCTCCGAGGCCACTTCGCCGGCCGCGTGGCCCCCCATCCCGTCGGCCACGATGGCCAATGAGTCGTCGACGTAGACCGCGTCTTGATTCGATTGACGTACCAGTCCAGTGTCGGTCGCCTCGGCGTGACGCCAATGCGTCAACGAACCACCTCGAACAGAACGCCGCCGACCTGGACGATGTCACCGCGTTCGAGGTGCACGCGTCCGTCGACGAGTTCTTGATTCACGTACGTGCCGTTGGTCGAGCCGAGGTCTTCGATCGACAGGTCGCCGTCGTCGTTCGTGAGGCGCGCGTGTCGCGACGAGAGGTACGTGTCGCTCAGGCTGAGGTCACAGTCGGAACTCCGACCGATCGTCACGGCCGCGTCGACGTCGATGCGTTCGCCCGTGCGGTCGTTCGGTTCCACGAACTTCAGGGCGAGCGTCCCGCTGCGTTTTCGCCGAGAACGCTTCTCGTAGTCGATCGGTCGCGCCTGGAGCGCGGCCACTCGAGTGACCCGCAAGAAGAACAGGACCGCGACGACCATGACGAGTACTTGGAGCGGTCGTACGATCGCCGCGTAATTCGACGTCGAGGCCCCAAGAATCAAGCGAGCTCGATCCGGAAGTGCAGCGTGCCGACCGTGAGGTCGTCACGTGGCGAAAGGGACACCGCGGTGACGCGGTGCCCGTTGACGAAGGTCCCGTTGGTGGACTGGAGGTCGCGCACGGCCACGCCGTCGCTGGTGCGCCACACTTCGGCGTGGCGCCGCGACACGTTGGAGTCGTTGATCACGACTTCCACGTCCGGGCTACGTCCGATGACCAGCGGCCGTTCAGCGACGTTGAAGCTCCGCCCGTCGCTCGCGATCAATCGGGGCTGGCTCTCGCCGCCCACGAACTCGGTCTTCACTTCGAGATTGCCCGGCTTGATGTCGTCGTCGATGAAGACCTCGACCCTCACCGGTCCCACAAAGCTGAAGCCCTCGCTGATCGCGTGTTGGCGTACCGTCTCTTCGAGCTCGCTCACGAGGGCCTTTTGGAATCCGTCGAACCGCGCCGCGTCGACCGGACCGAGCCACACCCGGATCTGGTTCGGCGAGATTGGTCCCTGACTCGAGAGGCGCCGGGTGAGATCGACCTCGCGGACGATGCGCGTGCCGATCTCAATCGGCTGCAGCGTGCTCTTGAAAGTACGTGAGAACGTCTTTTCGAAGATCCGCTCGAGTCGATTCTCTACGCTCTTCAGGACCATACCGATATCAACTGTACCGGCGGTCCACTGCAATCGTCGGCGTAAATCGCTTCAGGCGAACCGACTAATGTTGCAAGGTCTCGGGCGAGTGGCGAAATTGGCAGACGCGCAGGCTTCAGGTGCCTGTATTCGAAAGGATGTGGGGGTTCAAGTCCCCCCTCGCCCACCAGTGTAAGACTGACGATTTTCGGTGACACTCGGCTCGTTGTTTGATGTTTTCTGTTTGAAGCGCTCGTAGGGCGTCTGTCCGCCCAATCCGCCGTGGGGACGATCGTAGTTATAGAAGTGCTCCC
>Ga0182015_10000650_pt1 | contig 49565 bp, 44 predicted proteins | sample 712P3MmetaG_FD_120478 | JGI IMG/M metagenome (GOLD analysis project Ga0182015, IMG submission 120478) | Permafrost microbial communities from Stordalen Mire, Sweden - 712P3M metaG | ecosystem: Environmental > Terrestrial > Soil > Wetlands > Permafrost | place: Sweden: Stordalen | collected...
AGCGCCGAAGAGGTGCAAAAATCCTTTCCTTTCGCGGCTCCGGCTGAGCCGGCCTCGAAATAAACGCTATCTCAAATACAAACTCCGTCACTCAAGAAAGCCTGGTTCCACCACGGACTGCTATGCGATGGCGCGACCAAGAATTCGTTCCAATCACCGCGACCATCGGCGCTTCGAAGGACGCTGACTTTTTCATGGTTGGCAAGCAAAATCTTACGCTCTCGCTGATGCCACTGCTTGTTCCGAACAATTTAGCTGTTAACAGGCAAGGTGCGTGCAGGTTTATAGCGCGGCTTCAAGTGCGGTCAGATGAGGCGGATTCCGAGGATGTACGCATCGAGGTAGCGTGGGATGGGGTCTGGGAGGACGGTGATATTGAGATGGGCAATCATCTCCATGTCGAAGAGCTAAATCCTACTTGAAGCGGGCCATACACCCGGCCCAAGATGCTCCATGCGCGTCTTCCCCATCGATGACGGCCTGTCGCGTGGCGACGTGGCACATCTCATGCGCCATCGTCCGGCTTAACATCCCCTCGCTCGTCACCGAATCCCGGTCAATCACAATGTTGGCGGATGGCGCACCCTCAACAGGCCAGAACGACTTTGAACTTGCCTTTTTTCAGGGCGGCCACCCTTGCCGGTTTGGATCTTGCAAGGGCGGGGCGCTCCTGATCTCTCGCGGTAAGCGCTGATGCTCCTCGATAAAAACCCGGGCGTTGCCCCCGCGTTTCCTATTTGACTCATCCGCGCGCGGATGCTACAAGGCTCGAAAGTCCCCGGCCCATACGCGTCTACGTGATTTCTGACGCGCCAGAATAAAGGAGCAATATGAAAAATCTATCCAAGCTCGTCTTCCTAGCGGTAGCGGCTATCATGCTTATCGCGACAGTTGCCGTCTTGACCCCTCGCGTCGCGCATGCCGTCGCGGCCGCGTTGGTCCAAGACATTGACAGCCCGCCGCGTAACGCGTGGACGGGAAGTTGTTCTTTTCCCCCGACACCTGATTATTCGGACGTATGCGCGATTTCCGTGCCAGCGGGCCAAGTGGTCACCATACAAACCGTCACATTTAAGGGCAATACGGTGGGCCACAAAAATATACTTCTCACTTTGGGAACACTGATTGGGACGGAATCAGTGTCCTGGAATAACCAAATTTCAAATATCGTCGAGGAATATGGCGTGCCAAAGACCAGCCCGCCCACTTACTCCTTCGCTTCCAGCCTAAACCTAACCTTGTATGCTACCCAGAACGTATACGCCTCGATTACCACGGATGGCCCCCAGCCTGCTAACGTTGCGGGAGCCGGATTGGGTGGCACCGTCCTTCTCGTTGGCTACTCTGTGAATGTCGGCACCCCAAGCACAAACTAGGCGGCGTCAACCGCTGGCTGGATCAGAAGCGATCCGGAAACGAAGCGCGTAGGACTTTGTAACGCCTTTCCTGATTTAGAACGATCCAGGGAATCCCGCGCGCCTCGAGATTCCCCCTGCGGAGCATGTTCCTTTCGACCGCGCGACCTCGCTGGTGCGCTGCGCCGTTAATTTCCGGCGTTCGCTTGTAATTCCGTAGCGGCCGTTTTCAAACGCAGGTGCACGGAAATGGCCAGATGATCCCCGACAACTTCGCTGAAATTGGAGCGCACCCCGGTGTCCTCGCCGGCAGTTGCGCCGGGATCTTCCGGGAGTGCGGGTGCGTCGAGAAAGGATCCGGTGCAGTGACCGCCGCTAAAGTCTTCACCTACGGAAGAGGATGGTTGGCAGTTTTCATCCTGCACCACCGGGGGCCAATTGGTGCTCAAGACGGCCTTTACCAACTGGGGAAAATCCTCGGCGATCACATTGGTCGAGCCAGAGATTTGAAGCTCTGCGTCGTTCGAGCTGCTTTTCTGACCTGTGGCGCCGGCCGCTGGAACATCGAAGACGAACGTAGCTTGCCGGGTAAGACGATGAATCATCGGCGGGCCATAGACGGGTCCGGCATAGGCTTCGCCGGAGCCGAATTCCACGTTGCGATCCACGCGGGTTAGGACCAGGTCGCCGGTGGTGCGCAGCCGGCCGTCCGCGGTGCGGACAAAGCCCTTCGAGTGGAAGCACACCAACGTGTGATTGGCCATGTTCACGAGCCACTGGCTCCGGACTTTCCCGTCTTCACCGATGGCCGGGGCCGCGGAGTTGGCGGGGTACATGGTGAAATCGAAAGCAGACTTGGAGGGCTCATTGTTGTCGAGTTTCACCCTGCCGCTCACCCTGGTGTTGCCGAGCGTGAAGTTGATCTTGTTTTTGCCGTAGTTGGTGGTGGCGTCGGTCACGAGCTGCGCGTCGGAATGGCGAGCGTCCACCTGCCAGGTCCCCACCGGGGCGACGGGCTTCCCCGAGAATGCCAGTGAGAGAGCGACGACGAAGCTGGAAAGTAAAACAGCATACTTAATCATTTTAGTAATCCTCCTCTTTAATGCACCCACACTTTTTCGATGATGTGCGGCTGCCGGACGGTTATATTCTTTTTTCATCTTTAGGTGTACATCTTCGCGATCTTTTTTTTGCCTCTTTGCCGCTGTTTCTTTGCCGCCCTTTTCTTTGACACTCTGGCGCTGGCGGCATTGCGTTTGTGACGGTCCCACAGAATACCTAACCCCTGTAGGATGAACACTTCCAAGAAAACGCACAACACCACTTTGTAAGTCCAATAGAATCAATACATTTTTGCAAAAACGCACCAATCGACACCAATGGTACCCGTGTAACCCATTTATGTGCAATCACTTACAGACAGTGCTCCGGGCAAGCCCATTAGAATCAACACTTCCGAGAAAGGGATATGCCCCCCTCCCCCAGCCAGATACCTAACTAATGTATGTTCAATAACTTAGACAAAACGAATGCTGCGCAAAGCTGCAAGAAATACCAGAAAACTCGAACTCACAATCCATCGCGGAGTCAGCGTACTTCTCGTTTCGCGCTCACGCGATATTCAGGAAACGCAGCAGCAGTCCAGCGAGCGATGCGCCGACCAGCGGACCGATGATGGGAATCCCGGCGTAGCCCCAGTCCGAGCCGCCCTTGCCTGCAATCGGCAAAATTGCATGCGCGATGCGCGGCCCGAGATCGCGCGCGGGATTGATGGCATATCCCGTCGGTCCGCCAAGCGACAATCCAATGCCCCAAACCAGGCTCGCGACGAGATAAATACCCAGGCCCGGCGCCGGCCCGGTCGCCGCCACCCGCCGCGAAAAAATTGCCGCGATGACGAACACCAACACGAACGTGGCGATGATTTCACTCAGCAGGTTCGCCGCGGCCTTGCGTATCGCGGGCGCGGTGCAGAAACAGGCCAGCTTCGCCGCGGCATCCGAAGTCTCTCTCCAGTGCGGAAGGTAGTGCAGCCACACCAGCGTTGCGCCGAGCATGGCGCCAAGAAGTTGCGCGGCAAAATAGGGAGCACACTTTGCAAAATTCCCATCGCGCACGGCGAGGCCCATGGTCAGCGCGGGATTCAGATGCGCGTCGCTGCTGCCGCAGGCCACGGCGGTAAACGCTCCCGCCATCACCGCGAACGCCCAGCCGGTGGTAATGACGATCCAGCCGCTGCCTTCTCCTTTGGAGCGCTTCAGCAAGACCGCCGCGACCACCCCATCGCCCAGCAGGATCATAATCGCCGTTCCGAGAAATTCTCCCAGAAGTGGTGAAGCCATATTTTGCAGCCTCCGTCGGATCGTCAACGCTTCGCGCAACCTCGCAGGGAACGGCACGCGTTTCGGCGCGCGCCCGGGGAATCGCCGTGGGCCTGCGCTGCACATCTTGCCTGCCCTGCAGTCCTAAGTTCAACACCGTAGCGAGGATTCTTGGAGAAACGTTCCATCCCGCCCCGGAATCCCGTTCTCGGCGGCAAGAAGGATGACCCGGCCAATTGTGAATGCGATTTGCGACGCCACCGCGTTGACAGCGCCGTCAATGCGATGACGCGCGCTTCGTTACACAGCGCCACGGATCCCCTTGCCCGTGCGCCGGAAGCGTATGGCGGCAAATCGTATAGGCGCTGATCATTTTAATCGCATCGATTGGCGGGCGAAATGCATCTGCCTGTACGTCTGTTCGTGAATTCATTCCGGTGCAGCCGCGGTGCGCGCCAACGGAGGGGTGCGGTGTCACGTGACTTTAATAAAATTTCGAGTACACTCGCGTTGTTCGGCACCGGCGTGAACCGCGCTGGCGTCGGCGCCGTCGCCGTGGCCATCGCGAAGATGCTAGAGCGAAAGGCTTGAAGAACGTGCAAAAAGCGCAGCGCAAGACGGATTGGGGTGTCATCGCCAGCCGCGCCGCGGGCGTGATTATTTTTCTCGCCGGCATATTTTTTGCGGCGCGTTTGTGCGCGGCCAGCCCGGCGAATGCCAATCCTGTTCCCAGCATCTTCGAGCCGCATTCCACACCGGCGGACTCCATCAACCACCTCTCGCATTTCGTTCTTTCCATCACGGGCCTAATTTTTCTGGTGGTGTTCAGTTTGCTGACCTACGCGGTAGTGAAATTCCGCAGCGGTGCGGCGGATACGGCGCGCGAACCGGCGCAGGTTTATGGCAGCACCCAGATCGAACTGGCCTGGACGGTCATTCCCATCCTGATCGTGGTGGTGTTGTTTCTGGCCACCGCCCGCGTGATTCATGCGATTCAGGATGCTCCGAAACCGGCAAACGCCGTGGAAGTTACCGCCATCGGGCATCAGTTCTGGTGGGAATTCCGTTATCCCGCGCTGGGCATCGTCACCGCCAACGAACTGCACATTCCGGTAAGCGATGCCGGGCATCCAACACCGACATTTTTAAGACTGCTTTCCGCAGACACCGATCACAGCTTTTGGGTGCCGCAGCTCGCCGGGAAGACCGACTTGATTCCCAACCACCCGAACGAAATGTGGATGGATCCGCATCGCACCGGGCTCTTTCTTGGGCAGTGCGCGCAATATTGCGGCACGCAACACGCCAAGATGCTGCTGCGGGTTTCAGTGGACAGTCCCGAAGAGTTCGACGCCTGGGTCCGCGTCCAAAAACGAACCGCCCAGCAAGATGAAAAGGAAATCGCCGGCAGGTGGGTGTTTGAAAGCACGGCCTGCGTGAATTGTCACGCCGTAGGAGGTACCCCGGCGACCGGGCAATTCGGGCCTGACCTCACGCACCTGATGAGCCGCAGCACCATCGCCGCCGGCGCCGCGGAAAATACTCCGGAGAATCTGCGTTTGTGGATTCAGAAGCCGGACGCCATTAAACCTGGCTCGCTTATGCCGGCCATGCAGCTGGGCGATAGCGATGTGGACGCACTGGTGCGCTATCTCGAGACGCTGAAGTAGTACCGCGGACGGTGAAGCAGTCGAAGAATTTGGAGACGCGTTATGGCATCGGATGCATTGGCCATTCAAAACGTGGGCGCCACGGGAAAGACCTGGGTGGAGACGCTGCATGAGTGGGTGACCACCGTCGACCACAAGCGCCTGGGCGTTCTGTACATCGTCTTCGCGCTCATCTTTCTGGTGATTGGCGGAATCGAAGCCACCATCATTCGCATTCAGTTGATGCGTCCGCATAACGATTTTGTTTCTCCACAAGTCTTCAACCGCATGTTCACCATGCACGGCACCACGATGATTTTCTTCGTGGCCATGCCGGTGCTCTTCGGATTTGCCAACTACCTGGTGCCGCTGATGGTCGGCGCGCGAGACATGGCGTTTCCGCGACTAAACGCCTTCAGTTTCTGGCTCACTGCTTTTGGCGGGTTCCTTCTGTATTTCAGCTTCGTGGGCGGCAGCGGACTCTACGGGGCCGGCAACGCCCCGGATGTGGGCTGGTGGGCGTATGCGCCCTTGACCTCGCGCGCGTTTTCACCAGGTAACAGTTCGGATTACTGGACCATCGCGCTGCTGGTCTCCGGATTTGGCAGCATCGGCACGGCGGTGAACATCATCGCTACGATTTTGTGTCTGCGCTGCCCGGGGATGACCCTCAATCGCATGCCGCTGTTTGCGTGGATGAACCTGGTGATGTCCGGCATGGTGCTGATCGCCATCACCCCGTTATCGGCGGCGCAAATCATGCTGCTCATCGACCGCTACCTCGGCGGGCACTTCTTCGATACCCAGGCGGGCGGCTCCGCCGCGATCTGGATGCACTTTTTCTGGATCTTCGGCCATCCTGAGGTCTATGTCCTGATCATCCCGTGCTTTGCGTTCGTCTCCGAAATCGTTCCGGTTTTTTCCCGCAAGCCGATTTTTGGCTATCCGGTGATGGTCGGCGCCACCGTGTGCATCGGCTTCATTAGCATGAGCGTTTGGGCCCACCACATGTTCACGATCGGAATGAACTCCTATGCCAACGCCTTTTTTACGATCACCACCATGGCTGTGGGCGTGCCGACCGGCATAAAAATCTTCAATTGGCTTGGGACCATGTGGGGCGGCAGGATCATCTTGAAAACTCCGATGTTGTTCTGCATCGGCTTCCTCTTTCAGTTCCTCATCGCCGGGCTGACCGGCATTATGTTGGGCACTGCGCCCTTCGATTGGCAGTTGAGCGGTTCTTACTTTGTGGTCGCGCACTTCCACTATGTGATTGTGGGTGGAATCCTCTTCGCCCTTTTCGGCGCTTTCTACTACTGGTATCCCAAGATCACCGGAAGGATGATGAACGAAAGTCTCGGCAAACTGCATTTCTGGCTGTTCCTTATCGGATTTCACCTAACGTTTGATTTCATGCACATTCCCGGCATGCTGGGCATGCCGCGCCGCATTTATACCTACGAGCCAGGCCGCGGTTGGGAAACCTGGAACGCTATTTGCACCATTGGCGCCTTCGTCCAGGGTGTCGCAACACTAATCTTCGTTGCAAATTTAATTATTTCGTACTTCAAAGGAGCGAAAGCCGGAAACGATCCCTGGGACGCCTGGACCCTCGAGTGGTCCGTGGCCTCGCCGCCGCCGGCCTACAATTTCGCTACGATCCCGACCGTCGCCAGCCGCCGTCCGCTGTGGGACCGTAAACATCCCGAAGATCCGGATAGCCTTTATGAGTGAAGGAATTATTGTATGAGCGCCATCGCCAACCCGGTCACGCAGACTCCCTGGACGCTGCCGTATCGCGGCAAAGTCGGCATGGCGTGCCTGATTATTGCGGAGTCGGCGATTTTCACCATTTTTGTTGTCGCCTACCTCTTTTATCTCGGGAAGAGTCTCAGTGGGCCGACGCCGCGCGAAGTCCTGGAAGGTCCGATCTTCTTTACCATCTGCCTGCTATCCAGCAGCCTGACGATGCACTTCGCATCCAGATCCCTCGAACACGGTAAACGCAGCGCGTTCCTCGGTCTCTGGCTGCTCACCATCATTCTTGGTGGCCTGTTTCTCTTCGGCACCGCTCAGGAATGGCACCGCCTGATTTACGACCACGGCCTCACGATCTCCACCAATCTTTTTGGCACTACGTACTACTCGCTGGTGGGCCTGCACGGCTTTCACGTCATCGTTGGCCTGATCATGCTCACCAGCGTGTTTATTTTTGCCCTCGCTGGGCGGGTCGGCCGAGAGCAGTCGGCGCGCGTCGAAGTTCTTTCTCTGTACTGGCATTTTGTGGATGCGGTCTGGGTGGTTGTTTTCACCGTGGTTTATATTCTCGGGCGTTGAGGGAAGAACGAACTGAAGAAGGGAATTATGCAACCTGCGGAACATTCCGGCGACAGTGGCGAAGCGCTCCGCGAAATCGAAATGCCGGCGCCGACGGCGTGGCCCATCGTGCTGGCCTTCGGTTTTACGTTGCTGTTGGCGGGACTTTTGACCAGCGTCTCCGTTTCGGTCCTGGGCGCGGTGCTGGCCGTCTCCGGCTGTGTCGGCTGGTTCCGCGAACTCTTTCCCCACGAGCACGAAGAGCTGGTGCAAACGGTGCCAGACGATCTGGCGGTGTACACTTCGCGGCACCTGGTCGAACGGGTGTCGCTTGCCGAGGATCAAGCGCGTGCGTGGCTTCCCATTGAAACGTATCCGATATCCGCCGGGGTAAAAGGCGGCATAGCGGGCAGCGTGGCCATGGCCGCGTTGGCGTGTGCCTACGGGTTATTTAAGACCGGAAGCATTTGGTATCCCATCAATCTTCTCGCAGGGGGCATTGACGATCAGGCGCTCAGCTGGAGCCCTGCGCAGATGAATTCCTTTCACGCGGTAACCTTCGGGTTGGCGGTATTGCTTCACGGAACGGTCTCATTGCTGGTCGGGCTGTTGTACGGCGCCATGCTTCCGATGTTCGCGCGGCGTCCGATTCTGCTCGGAGGCTTGCTGGCGCCGGTGCTGTGGTCCGGGCTGCTTTATTCGATTTTGGATATTTTGAACCCGTTACTCCAGAGGCGTATCGACTGGTACTGGTTTGTGGCTTCGCAGGTAGCTTTCGGGGTGGTTGCCGGAGTTGTGGTGCTGCGTCAGTCGCGCGTGCGCACTCACGAAAATATGCCGTTCGCCCTGCGCGCCGGGATCGAAACTCCTGGGATGATGTCGCAAAAAGGGAATGGAGAGAAGCGCCCGTGAACCTGCCCAGTCATCGATGGATGTTCGCGGTGTTGGGCGCGCTGTTTTTTGCCGGCTGTAGTACGTCGCCTGGCCGGCCAGCGGCGAATTCCGAAACGCCGGCACCCAACGACGTTTTGGAGTTCGGGACGCTGTACGCGGAAAACTGTGCGGGTTGCCACGGAGCGGAAGGGAAGGGCGGCGCAGCCATCGCGCTCGCTGATCCCGTTTATCTCGCGATTGCCAACGACGCGGTCGTGGGCAAGGCGATCGCCAAAGGCGAACAGGGCACGGCGATGCCTGCTTTCGCACAGAGCGCCGGCGGAATGTTGACAGACAAGCAGGTCGACGTGATAGCGAGCGGCATGCGCTCGAGGTGGAGTAAGCCCCGGATTCTTGCGGCCGCGAATCCGCCATCCTACGCGCCGAAATCGCCGGGAGATATTCCGCGCGGCGCGCTGGCATACAAAACCTACTGTGAATCGTGCCACGGTCCGGGCGGTCACGGAGCAGCAAAGGGAAGTGACATCACGGAGCATTCTTTTCTCGCGCTGGTGAGCGATCAGGCGCTGCGCACGATGGTTATCGCCGGGCGCCCCGAATTGGACGCGCCGGACTGGCGCGGAAATATTCCCGGCAAGCCGATGTCCGAGCAAGAGGTCTCCGACGTGGTCGCGTGGCTGGCTTCGCAGCGCGCACAAAATTCCGGGCCACCCTATTCCGATTCGAACAACGCGCAACGCTAGGAGTCGCAGGATGACGCAGAAATCTTCACAACAATCTACACAACAGGCTTCGCAGGAAACTTCGCGGGAAAACACGCTCACCCGGCGCGGCCTGTTCATGAAATTGGGAATTTTGTTCAACGGCCTGGTCGCCCTCGCGCTGGCGGTACCCGTCGTACGATTTCTGCTGGCGTCTGTGACACGCGGGCGCGCTAACGGCTACCTTTCCTGGGTGCCACTGGGCTCCGTGAGCGAATTTCCGGAAGGCGAAACGCGCCTGGCCACCTTTCGCAGCCCGTACGTGACACCCACGGACGGGAAAACCGTGGACACCGCCTGCTGGGTGCGGCACGTCGCCGGAGAACAGTTCCAGGTTTTCGCCGTCAACTGCGCGCACCTCGGGTGCCCGGTGCACTGGTTTCCGCAATCCGCATTGTTCATGTGCCCATGCCACGGAGGCGTCTACTACCAAGACGGTTCGCGCGCTTCGGGGCCGCCGGAGCGCGGACTATTTACGTATCCCTATAAAGTGGAGAACGGGCTGGTCACGATTCAGGCCGGTGAATTGCCCACGCCGGGCGCGAGCGCCGTGCTGCTTGGAAAGAAGCCACCATGCGCGTGATCGCGCAAATCGGAGAATGGTTTGACCGGCGACTGCAGCTCGCCGCGCCCATTCGCGAAGTTGCGGAGCACTCCGTGCCGCGCAACACGGCGAGCTGGTGGTACGTTTTCGGCAGCGCGGCGCTTACCATTTTCCTTTTGCAACTGGTCACGGGAATTTTGCTGGCGCTGATTTACGTGCCCTCCGCCGCCGAAGCATGGAACAGTCTGCAGGCGCTCAATCACGATGTCACGCTCGGGTGGTTTATTCGCGCGCTGCACGGCTGGGGCTCCAATTTCATGGTCGCCGTGGTCCTGATCCACATGGTCCAGGTATTTCTTTTCGGCGCATACAAATTCCCGCGCGAACTCACCTGGATCGTGGGCGTTTTTCTTTTGCTCATGACGCTCGGCATGGCCTTCAGCGGGCAAGTTCTCCGCTTCGATCAAGACGCCTACTGGGGGCTGGGCATTGGCGCGTCCATCGCCAGCCGCGTGCCGATTCTCGGTCCGGCGATCGTAAAATTGATGCTCGGCGGGCCGATCATCGCCGGCGCCACGCTCTCACGATTTTTCGCGCTGCATGTTTTCGTAATTCCCGGAATGCTGATTGGCTTCGTGTGCGTGCATCTGCTGATGGTGGTGAAACTCGGCGTCAACGAATGGCCCATGCCCGGCCGCCTGGTGAAACGCGCCACGTACGAAACCGAATACCATGAACTGACGAAAAAAGATGGCGCGCCGTTCGTTCCTTACGCGGTATGGAAAGATCTGTTCTTCGCCGCGTTCATTCTTTTGGCCGTTGCCGCATGCGCGGTGTACTTCGGCCCGTTTGGTCCGTCGGGTCAACCCGATCCGACGATCATTCAAACCGCGCCGAAACCCGATTACTTTTTTCTGTGGCTCTACGCTTTGCTCTCGCTCTTGCCGCCGTCGATGGAGACGCCCGCGCTGCTGATCGGTCCGGTGCTGGTGATCCTCGGTTTGCTGCTGCTGCCGTTCCTCTCCGGCGAAGGCGAAAAAAGCTGGCGCCGCCGACCGATCGCGGTTCTAACCGTGCTGCTCATCGCCGTAACCCTGGGTACCCTCACGCATCTCGCGGGCTTCACTCCATGGAGCCCGCACATGGATGCCTGGAGCGGCAATCCTGTGCCGGACAAATTTCTGCACGGCACTAGCGCGCTGCAGCGGCAAGGTGCGCTGGTGTTTCAGTCCAAACAATGCCGCAATTGCCATTCGCTCGGCGAGTTGGGCGGCCAGCGAGGGCCCGCACTGGACAGCGTGGCGGTGCGCCTCACGCAAGACCAACTCATCCGCCAAGTGATTCAAGGCGGCGGCAACATGCCCGCGTATGGAAAGAATTTAAATCCCGCGGAAACTACGGCGCTGGTGGCGTTTCTGGAAACGCTGCATCCAGCAGGCCAAGCGCCCGCACGCGATGCCTCGCGCGATGCCGTCAGGAAGGAAGGGCAGGAACACCGCACCACCCCGCAACCGTAAAGCGAGCCATGCCGAGTCCGATGCAAACTGCGTTGCAATCCTGGTCGCCGCCAATTCCGCTTACGCTGGTGGTGATCGTTGCGGCGTTCCTTTATTTACGCGGGTGGAGGCAACTTCGTTCGGCGCACGTGCTGACAATTCCCGGGTGGCGCGCGGTCAGCTCTCTGGCCGGACTGTTTCTGATCTGGGCGGCGCTGGGTTCGCCGCTGGCAGCGTTCGACGAAGAATTGCTGACGGCGCACATGATCCAGCATCTGCTGCTCATGACCATCGCTCCCCCGCTGATTTTGCTGGGCGCGCCGGTGATGCCGCTGTTACATGGTTTGCCGCGACAATTCGTGCAAGCTGTGCTTGGGCCGCTGTTCCGCTGGCGGCCACTGCAGAAACTCGGAGGGATACTTTCGCGGCCGGCGGTTTGCTGGTTGGCCGCTGCTGCTGCGCTCGTCGGGTGGCACATTCCGGCTGCATTTACGCTCGCGCTGCGAGCGGAAGGCTGGCACGTGGTCGAGCACGCGTGTTTCGTCAGCGCTGGATTTTTGTTCTGGTGGCCCGTGGTTCAGCCGTGGCCTAGTGGTTCGCGCGCGCCGGGATGGTCCATCCTACTGTATCTTTTTCTCGCCACGTTGCCGTGCGACGTTCTGTCCGGATTTCTCATTTTTTCGGATCGGGTTGTGTACCCAACGTATCTCTCCGCGGCGAGACCTTTTCCCATTTCCGTGCTGGCTGACCAGCAGTGCGCCGCCGCGCTGATGTGGACTTGTGTGACCATTATTTACCTGATACCCGCGGCGATTCTGACCAATCAACTGCTCGGCGTGCGTCATTCCCGGAGCGAGCGTCTCGTGGTTTCCGCGACGGAACAACGTTTCCGCGACGGCAAAGTCCGCATTTGATGTGGAATGGTGACGCGCCCATCGCGGCAAAGGTTCGCCAAGGGCTAATGAATAACGCCGAGAAGATACAACACCACCGCTATGAGGACGACGGTGCCGACCACGCCTAGGCCGCCACCCGTTCCCCACCGTGAATAGCCGTAATATCCGCCACCGCCGCCGAACAACAAAATCAGAATGATAAGTAGTAAGAGCATCCTCGTCTCCTTAAATTGAATTTTCGATTCTTCGATTCATAGATTACCGAGCGCAAGTGGAATTACGGGCTCCAGACGCATCACCATGCGGAATGGTCTCTCCGCGTGCTCAAAAATGACTGAACAGGCCAATTAAAATGATGAAGGGAATTGGCACCCCGAGGAGCAAAAGTAAAATCGAACGCATCTGGTAGCCTCCTTAGCTGTAATTTAGTGGTCGCAATGTTCGTCAAATAACGATCACGCGATCACGCTGCCTGCCCCCGATGGTGGCGGCAAAGCTCGCGCAGAAAGCACCGACCAAGAGCGCGAGAAATGTCCAGTACATGGCGTGTGCGACGGCTTTTCGAGCGGCCTCGGCGGCTTGGCGGGCTTGGCCGAAAACATCGTCGACGCGGTTCTCGGCCGCGGATTCGCTAACGCCGGTCCTCGCGGCTACTATTTTGGCAAGATAGGTCTTGTCGGCCGAAGGCATATTTCCTTCACGCAGGGCATTCGCAAAAATGAGGGCAACCTCGCCGTGGAGTGCGGAACTATTTTGTTCAGCACTTAGAGAAGGCGTTCGCAGCAACATGTCTACGAAATAAGTCTCGGGGTCAACGCCGCTGCGAGATTGAGCCGACCCGGATGCCTCTGTGGCGCTCGCGCGTGCTGCGCCGCCGATCATTGCTGACGCCGCGGAGGCGAGGAAAGCGGCGGTGATCACCAGCGAGACCGCCCAGACCAGAAAGCCATGCGCGGTGTCCCGGAAATACACCTCGTGGGTGTGAACATTGACCCACTTGGTACGCAAGCGTCCGGCCAGATAGCCGCCCATAGAGGAGGCGATGAGTTCGATGAGCAAAAACCAGACGATGGCTCCAAAACTGATCGCCGATGCCGATGCACCCGCGTTGGCCCAAGGCGAAACAGAGGACAGGCCGATGCCGGTTCCCAAGGCGAGCAGAATCAACGAGAGCGCGGCGGCAACGAACGCGCCCGCAATTACCGCTGCCCAAGACACACCGGACAGATTTGAATCGTTTGCAACCGTGTCGCGAAGTGCCGGTTGTTCCATTTAGAACCATCCCTCCGTGTTTGTTCCGCGAGAGCTAAACTGATGTTGGCCAATCTCGTGGCGCGACGAAATGGTAGTGACGTAAACTGCAGCGTGCCATACCAAGGATTGTGTATGGGTCGCGTTGAAGTGCGTTAGCTGCCGGACGCCAGAGAGAAAACAAAGCAAACAGCGGTGCTAATCAACTCAAGCATCCATAGGACCGACGACGTGCGCTCCAATTCCAACGCTGTCGCGGTGCATGCCGGCTACCTTAAGAAAAACAAGATTTTCGAGAATAGTGGCAGGCAAGAGTCGTCCTCGCGATTTACGACCGCGCGGTTCCCGCCAGCCATGATCCTCTTGGCGTTTTTACGGTCGGGCCGCCCGCTTGATTGGAGTCAGTTCGATGTAACCCAGAACCGCGCTGATTCCTGCTGCTCACTTCCCGGCGTTACCTCACGTGACTGGAGAACTCAACGCGGTTACGACCGAAGCGCTTGGCCTCGTACATCGCAATGTCCGCCTGCCGAATTAGATCGCTCAAGGTCTGGTCGACATCAAGCTTGTATTCAGCGATCCCAAAGCTTGCTGATACCGACGCCGGCTGTCCTTCGAAATCGAAAAGCGTTTGATTGAATTCCGTTCGAATTCGGTCCACTAAGATATGAGTATTCTCCGCCGTACTGTGAGTAACCACGAAGAGAAATTCCTCGCCGCCGATGCGACCGCAGATATCGCTCCGCCGAGTATTTGTGCGCAGCAGCTCTGCGAATTGAATGAGCACTGCGTCGCCCGCGTGATGCCCAAAACGGTCGTTTATGGTCTTAAAATTATCCAAGTCGGCCAGAACCAGCCAGAATGTAAAACCATATCGGGCTGCTGCGCTGAGTTGTCGATTGGCCCAACCCTCGATGCCCCTGCGATTAGGCAAGTTCGTGAGCGCATCGGTCACGGCAAGCTCTTCAAGAAGCCGGTTCTTAGCTTCAAGTTCTTTATGTAGTTGCACAATTCTTGTGCCAACTCCCATTCGGGCGACAAGTTCATCACTGTCAAAAGGCTTGGTGAGAAAATCATCCGCCCCGGCGGATAACCCTTCGACGAGCTTTTCCTTCCGAGACATGGCCGTCAGAATGACCACGTAGGTGTACGATTTTTGGGCTGCGCGAATATGGCGGCAAATCTCGATGCCCGTCAGATCGGGCATTATCCAATCGACAATCACGATTGCCGGATCGTGCTTGGTGAAGAGTTCGATCGCTTCGTGTCCGGTATTGGCAAAGACCAGGGAGTAGTTTTTGCCAGACAGGGATTGCTCGATTAGTTTTCGAGAGACTACCGAGTCATCCGCGACTAGGACTGTGATCGTTGGTTCCAGATCAGACATCGGGATAAAAGTTTTCCTCTGCGCGCGTGGGCCGTTGCGATTTCACTTTTGTCGCTAAGAAAGCTTAATCTTGTTTTTGAGTAACCTACTGATTCTTTTAGATTGATTGCTAGATGAGCATCAACGCTCCACTGTAGGCCCCACGGCATCCGGAAATCCTTCGCAGCGCGACTCGTGCTCCTACTTTCCCGCGTCGCGAGCTGGCGCTCGAGGCAAGATCGCAACCGCGCCAAACAGCCACGGAGACCGCAAACCGGACGACGGTGGTGGAGCGGTGCCGTAGAGGAAACCAATGACTTGCGTGCGTCGTCAAATAGGAAGGGCCATGCTGGGCGGTGCGTGCATTATTTGTGTGTCATTTGTGAATCGAAGGGAAAATGCGACGGCGTAAGCCCAGTTCACTTTATTCGCGGGCCCTTATTGTGGGGGTGGTGCTACTTTGCTGGGCAGGCGCCCTAGAGGCGGCGTCCACACCCATCCCGCACGGTACGCTGGAACTCATTGCCGAGAATCAATGGATCACACCAGGGCGCACGTTCCATCTGGGACTGCGTTTCCAGCTTGAGAAAGGCTGGCACGTCTACTGGGTCAATCCGGGCGATTCGGGCGAGCCGCCGCGTGTGAAGTGGCAGTTGCCAAAGGGCCTCGCTGCTGGCGCCATAGAATGGCCTGCGCCGCAGCGGCTGGGGACGTCCAGCGTCGTGGATTTTGGTTATGAGGACGCCGTGACGCTAGTTGTGCCAGTACATGTGGCAGCCCACATGGCGGCGCAGCAACCAGTTCAGTTGGGTGCGGAAGTGATGGTACTGGTCTGCCGCGAAATGTGCATTCCGGGCAAAGCGCAACTCTCGCTGATCCTTCCCATCAAGTCGCAATCTTCCGCAGCGGATGCCCGGACTGCGGATTTATTCAGCGCCGCGCGCCAGTCTCTGCCCCGTCCCGTTCCGGCGAGCTGGAGATTCAGTGTGGCCGAGGCGAACGGATCTTTCGTGCTTCGCGCGAACCTCGGCCGCGAAATCACACAGGCGATTTTCTTCCCGCTTGCGGAGTCGCAGATTGATAATGCGGCACCACAAAATTTCGCGCCGACCGCCGCAGGCTTTCGGCTGACGCTGCGAAAATCGGAGCAGCTTCTCAACCCGCTGGAGCGGCTGAAGGGCGTGCTGGTGCTCTCTACGAATCAGGCCTACTTGATGGATGTGCCTCTCAGCAAATCTGGCGGGGCGAGAAACGGGCACGGTAGTGGAATCCACCCGGCATAATCCTTAGAGGAGGACCATGAAAATGAAGCGCGCAACTCGATTCACGATTCTATTCACGATGCTTGTTGCTCTGGTGATCTGCGGCGTTGCGCCGTTGATCTGGGCTGGGAAAGTTGGAGAAGCGGCGCCGGAGTTCACCGCTACGGCGAGCAACGGCAAGACCTTTCGCCTTGCGGACGATCGCGGAGAGTATGTGGTTCTCGAGTGGCACAATAACGGGTGCCCTTACGTCGGCAAGCACTACAGCAGCGGCAACATGCAACGGCTGCAAAAGCAGTGGACAGGCCAGGGCGTGGTTTGGTTCACGATTCTGTCTTCCGCGCCGGGCAAGCAGGGCTACGTAACCGCGAACGAAGAGAACGACTACCTGGCGAAGATGCAGGCCGCGCCAACCGCCGCGCTGCTCGACCCGAGCGGTGAGATTGGCCACCTTTATGACGCGAAGACCTCTCCCCAGATGGTAGTCATCAATCCCCAGGGCGTCGTGATTTACAGCGGCGCCATCGACGATAAACCGACCACCGATGTGGAGGATGTTCCGACTGCCACAAATTTCGTGAGCCTCGCGCTGCAGCAGGCCATGGCCGGAAAGCAAGTGCAGACGTCCGCGACGCGACCGTACGGCTGTTCGGTTAAGTATGCGGAATCGTCGCACTAGCGCTCCCATGGTTGGCTCGTGCTGGAGGTGTTGTGCGTTCACCTCACTCCACAAATTATTTTCGGTAGTAAGCAGTTGTCTAAGAGCCAACTGCAACCACGTAGACACGCCGTAACCGCCACGCTAGCCTTGCAATGAGGAAGCGCCAACAATTCCGTGGAACCATTGCTCAAGATTGCAGAGCTGCACGTTCATTTCCGCGAGCTCAACGGAAACAAGGTGCACGCCTTGAATGGCGCCGACCTGCAATTGGCGGGCGGAGAAGTGCTCGGCATCCTTGGAGAATCCGGATGCGGGAAGTCCACCTTGGCAAGGGCCCTGATGCGGTTGCTGCCCAAGAGCGCGCAAGTGTCGGGGGGGACGATCCAATTCGCAGGGCAAATTCTGCTCGACCTCAGCGAAGGCGAAATGCGCCGGATCCGCGGCGCGCAGCTGGCTTTAATTTTGTCGGAACCAGGACAATCGCTGAACCCGGTCATGCGCGCCGGCGATCAAATCGCCGAAGTGATCCATGCGCACCGGGAAGGGAATTGGAAACACTGCCGGGCCGAAGCTGTCAGCTTGCTTGAGCGTGTGCATCTCAGCAGCAACATTCGGCAAATGTACGATGCCTACCCGCATCAACTCAGTGGCGGCCAACAGCAGCGCGTGGTCATCGCACAAGCCTTGGCATGCCATCCGGCATTGATCATTGCCGATGAGCCCACGGCGTCGCTTGATTCCACCACGGCGAGCGAGATTTTGGAGCTACTGCGCGAATTGAAGGAGGAGCGAAATACCTCTCTTCTGTTGATCACGCACGATCCGACGATTCTTCCTGGCATCGCGGACCGCGTCGCCGTTATGTACGGTGGCCGCATCGTGGAGGATGGTCCGCTCAGTCAGGTGTTTCATGCGCCGCGCCACCCCTACGTCAAGGCCCTGCTCGATTGCGCGTTGCCGCTCGCCGCAAACCGGGCGCCCACGCCAGGCATGCGCCTAAAGACCATTGGCGGAAGTCCGCCCAATCCCGCGAAACTGGCGGACGGATGCAGTTTCTCGCCCCGCTGCCCGGATCGAATGGAAAAATGTCGCACGGGGCGTCCTCCTTCCGTCGAGGTAGAACAGGCCGGGCAAGTCGAGTGTCTCCTCTATGCGAACTGAAGCGCAGCAGACAGGTACTGGTGCGCCACCACTACTCTCCGTTCGCGGATTGACCCTCGAATATGCCCGGCGGCGAGTTTTCGCCACGGAGCGTACGGAAACGGTGGCGCTGCACGGCGTTTCGTTCGACCTGGATTATGGCAAGACGCTCGCGCTGGTGGGCCCTTCCGGTTCCGGGAAATCGAGCCTGGCGCGCTGCCTGGTTCTTCTTGAGCGGCCACGCGAAGGACACATTCTTTACCAGGGCCGGGAGCTCCGCACGCTTGGACCAGAGGCGCTGAAGTCGGTGCGGCGTGAGATTCACCTGATCTTCCAGGATTCGGCATTGTCGCTGAACCCCAGGTTCACGGTAGGAGAGTTAGTCTCCGAGCCTTTGTTGATTCATCAGGCGCTCGAAAATCAGTCCGCGGTACAGAAACGAGTCCGCACCGTCCTTGATCAAGTCGAGCTGGGCGAGAGCTTTCTTTCGCGCCGCAGCTCCGAACTCAGCGGCGGTCAACGACAGCGCGTCGCCATCGCCAGAGCTCTGGCACTGCGGCCCAAACTCCTGGTCCTGGACGAGGCGCTCTCCTCGCTGGACCTTTCTACGCAGGGGCAAATCGCCAATTTGTTGTTGGACTTGCAGGAGCAGCATTCCCTCGCCTACCTCTACGTCACCCACGACCTGGGGTTGGCGCAAGTTCTGGCGCATGAAGTCGCGGTCATCCAGGACGGCCGCATTGTCCGGCAAGGTTTGCCCACAGTGGTATTAACTGCCAATCTACAGCCAGTTTCCTGAGGATTGCCGCTCGAATCCGCCTCAAGCGAAACTGTAGCTGAACCCAAATCTCTCCGGGTAGATACCGGGTATATATAATGTTACGAGTCGCACACCGGATCCTTCATGGTTGCCTGCTCCTGCTGGGCGTGTCTGCGCTCTCCTTTGCACTACTGTCCCTTTCGCCGGGAAATTTCTTCGATGAACTGCGTTTGAATCCGCAAATTTCGCCGGATACCGTTGCCGCGTTGCGCGTGCAGTTTGGCATGAATCACCCCTGGCCCGTGCGCTACGTCCGCTGGGTCGCTTCCGGGTTCCGCGGAGATTTTGGCTATTCGCTCTCCTATCATTGTCCCGTGGGCGCACTCTTATGGCCGCGGATGCGCAACACGCTGCTGCTCACGAGTTTGGCGACACTGCTGGCTTGGCTAATCGCGCTTCCCTGGGGGGTGCTCGAAGCGCTGTATCGGGGAAAGTGGCTCGCGCGGTTCGGTAGCGTGATCACGGCCACGTTACTGGCCATCCCGGAGCTGTTGCTCGCGTTGCTCTTCCTGCTGTTCGCCGCCAGGACCGGATGGTTTCCGTCGGGGGGGATGTTCTCCGCGGGCGCCGCCGACGCTGGGGCTTCCCGAGAATTGCGCGATCTTGCGATGCATCTATTCCTCCCCGTGGTGGTGCTGGCCCTCGGCGCGCTGCCCCTGCTCATCCGTTACGTCAGGTCGGCCATCGCAGGCGTACTGGATTCTCCCTTCGTCGAAGCGGCCCGCGGCCACGGAATTTCCACGTCGCGAATTCTTTACCGCTACGCGCTCCCCGCCGCGGCAAATTCACTTATTTCCTTGCTGGGAATTTCCATCGGCGCGCTTTTGAGCACCTCTTTGCTCGTGGAGGTGGTCTTGAGCTGGCCGGGCTTGGGTCCGCTGGCGATTGAAGCGCTGCTGGCGCGCGACGTTTACGTCGTCATGGCCATCGTGATGCTGTCCGCCATCTTTCTCGTGCTGGGAAATTTGCTGGCCGACCTGCTGCTGCATTGGAGCGATCCCCGCATTCGCGCGGTGTAAACATGAACAACCGCCGCCGCAACTTCGTCCTTATCCTTGCGCTCGTGGTGTTGCATGTGCCGCTGCTCGTTCCAGGATTTGTCGCCCCCTACGACTACGCTGAGCAGAATCGCGAACTTCCTTTCGCGCCGCCCACCCGATTGCATTTTGTCGATACCGCCGGCGTCTTGCACCTGCGTCCGTTCGTGTATTCCTGGCAAGCGCGCGAGGACGGCATTGGCGATGGCTACGAGGAAGATCGAAACCGTGCGTACTCCGTGCATTTTCTCGTCGCTGGAACGCCATATCGCGTTCTCGGAATTTGGTCCATGTCGTGGCATCTCGTCGGCGTCGCGCCACCGGGGCAAGTTTTTTTTCTCGGCACGGATGACTTCGGCAGGGATCAACTCTCGCGCATCTTGTACGGCGGCTGCCTTTCGTTATTCGCTGGTCTGTTGGCCACGGCGATGGCTTTATTTGTCGGAGTTTTGCTGGGAGTGATCTCGGGCTACTACGGCAACTGGCTCGACGCCATCATCATGCGCCTGCAGGAGCTCTTTCTTGCGCTTCCCTGGCTCTATCTGCTGCTGGCCGTTCGCGCCCTGCTGCCGCTGCGCATCAACACCACAGCCGCGTTTTTGGTCTTGGTCTGCGTGATGGGAATTGTCGGCTGGGCTCGGCCTGCCCGTCTGGTTCGCGGCCTAGTGCTCAGCGCCAAGGAGCGCACCTTCGCGCTCGCCGCCAGAGCCATGGGTGCGTCGGACGCGCACGTCCTCCGCCGCCACGTCTTGCCGCAAACCTACGGAGTCATTCTGACCACCGCAGCCCTGCTGGTGCCGCAGTTCATTCTTGCGGAAGTGACCCTGTCGTTTCTGGGATTGGGAGTTGGCGAGCCTACGCCCAGCTTGGGCAATCTGCTGGCAGAGCTGCAGAAATACCGCGTCTTGACCTCCTACTGGTGGATGTACGCGCCGGCCCTCGCCCTCATCGTTCTGTTCCTCGCGTACCAATGGGCTTCTTCCGCCCTCCAGAATAAATTTGCCGAGGTACAGATGTGATGACCATCGCCGCTCTTCGCCCTGTAGGGACAATTGTGCGGATACATATATGGATAATTGTTCTGCTCTTAATCTGGCCGCTGGCCTGCACAGTCGCCGTGGCGCAGGACTATGCGACCGTTTCTGGTAAGCCTGGAGTGGCCGGCGGAAACCTCGCGGTCGCACTGCGTTCGGAGCCGAAAACCCTCAACCCCATTCTGTCCATCGACGGCTCTTCGCGCGAGGTCATCGGAGCGATGAATGCCGATCTGGTGCATATCAACCACGAAACGCAGCGTAGCGAGCCCGGTTTGGCAAAAACATGGAGCATCTCCGCGGATGGCCGCAAATATGTACTCCAGTTGCGGCGCGGCATAAAATTTTCCGATGGCGCGCCATTCACGGCGGATGATGTCGTTTTCTCCTTTGCGCTATACCTCGACGAAAATCTCCACTCTCCGCAAAGGGACTTGCTGGTTCTGGACAATCAACCCATCGCGGTGCACAAGTTGGACGAGTACACCGTGCAATTCGATCTTGCGAAGCCCTACGGGCCCGCCGAGCGATTGTTCGACGGTCTGGCCATGCTGCCGCGCCACCTTCTTGAAAAGCCCTACCGCGAAGGTAAATTGGCCCAGATGTGGAGCCCCAACGCGCGCCCGGAAGAATTCGCCGGACTCGGCGCGTTCAAGCTGAAAGCCTACGTTCCCGGACAGCGGCTGGTGCTCGAGCGCAATCCAAATTACTGGAAAAAGGATCAGCGCGGAGAGCAACTGCCCTATCTCGCGGAGCTGACCTTTGTCTTCGTGCCCACGGAAGACTCCCAAGTCATCAAGTTTCAAGCCGGCGAAACGCAACTGCTGGAGCGCGCCAGCGCTGACAATTTTGCACTTCTCCAAAGAGACGCCGTCGCGAAAAAGCAATGCCTGGTTGACTTGGGCCCCGGTCTGGAATTCCAGTTCTTGCTTTTCAATATGAACCAGCTCGATCCGGAGAAATTTCGCGAGCTGACCGCCAAACAATCGTGGTTTCGCGATCTGCGATTTCGCCAGGCGGTTTCGTTGGCGATGGACCGCAAGGGAATGGCCAGGCTCGTCTATGGCGGTCGGGCTACGCCGATTTGGGGCAACGTCACGCCCGGCAACAAGTTGTGGCTGAACGCCAAGCTCTCCCATCCGGAACGTTCACTGGACGACGCGCGAAAATTGCTGCGGTCCGCCGGTTTTTCCTGGAATAGCGCCGGCGCGTTGCTTGACGCGCAGAACCAGCCCGTCAACTTTACGATTCTGGTCAGCTCTTCGAACGCCCAGCGCTCGAAATTGGCCACCTTAGCCCAGGACGACCTCAAGCAACTCGGCATGGATGTTCAGGTTGTCCCCATGGAGTTTCGCGCGATGGTGGACCGCGTCTTGAACTCCAAGAACTATGAAGCTGCGCTCATGAACTTGGTCAACGGCGACGTCGACCCCACGCCGGAAATGAATCTGTGGCTCTCGACGGGTGAAACTCACTTGTGGAACCTGGGCGAAACCAAACCTGCCACTGCTTGGGAGGCCGAACTGGATCGCTTAATGGAAACGCAGATGACTACCGCGGACGCTGCCGTGCGCAAGAGCCTCTACGATCGTGTTCAGGACATCGTCTCGCAAAACCTGCCATTCATTTTCCTGGTCAGCCCGAACATTCTTGTCGGCGCACAATCCACTGTTGGCAACTTCCGTCCCGCGATTCTCGAACCCTACGTGCTCTGGAATGCCGATCAACTATTCCTGCGAAGCGCCGGCAGCGCAACATGCCCATAAACGAACTGCTCGCGCGAAAGTCCGCTGCGCACGGCACGGCAAAATCCGACCGCGAACTCGTCGAGGGCTGCTTGAAACACCGCGAGGAGGATTGGAACTTGCTGGTGGACAAGCACAAAAACCTCGTTTTCTCCATTCCTATCCGTTACGGCTTTTCCAGGGAAGAAGCAGCGGACATTTTTCAATCCGTTTGCCTGGATCTCATTCGCGAGCTTCCCAAGCTTCGCGATCCCCAGGCACTGCCCAAATGGCTGATGCAGGTAGCGGTTCACAAGTGCTTCCAGTGGAAGAAGCTGCGCGGCCGTACGGTTTCCCAGGACGATGAGGACGTCAACGTTCCGGAAGTGGCTACCCCTCCCGAAGCGTACGAGCATCTTCGCGAAGTCGAAGCGGAACAGATGCTGCGGAACTCGCTCGCGGAGCTCCCCCCGCGTTGCCGTGAGTTGCTCCACATGCTCTTCTTTGAAGAACCCAAGCGGCCCTACCAGGAGGTAGCTGCGAGTCTTGGCTTGGCGACTGGTTCGATCGGACTGCTTCGGCAGAAATGTCTGGATCGTTTGAAAAAACGGCTCGACGACCTGGGTTTCACGTGAAAAGCCGGAGCAGCAAACCAGCGCTTTCGCCGGCTAATCTTTCCGCTCTGTCGTCGATGGCAGACGCCAAACCACGCCTGGCTTTTCTTCGCAAACACAAGCTCCTGCGCCCGGCGGTGGTTGCCGAGCTAAATGCTGCCACACAAGAAAAATCTCGGTTCGATACCGGCAGCGCGCTCCCTCTGGCGGACGCGGCCATTGTCGTGGCCCGGCACCTTCGCCGCGCGGAACTTGTGGCCCAAAGCCTCCGCGTCAAGGCGAATGTGTTTGCCGCCGCAGGCCAGTACCAGGAGGCCCTCGAACTTTACGACAGCGCGCTCGAACTGTTCACCAAGAAAAACGATGAAGAAGGAATCGCTCGGACCCTGACCGCCGCCATCCAGCCGTACATCATGCTGGGGACCTATGACCAGGCATTTCTGGCCGCCGACCGTGCCAGAAAAATTTTTCAGAAGCTCGGTGACGTGCGGCGTCTCGCGCGCCTCGAAAACAACGTTGGCAACATTTACCACCGTCAGGACCGTTTCGAAGAAGCGCTCACGCACTACGAACGCGCCTACGGTGAGTTGCTAAGCCACGCTGACTCCGAAGAACTGTCCATTTCGCTCAATAACATTTCCATGTGTCTCATCGGCATGAACAATTTCGCGCGTGCTCTCGAAACCTATGAGCGCGCCAAGGTGCTGCTGCAAGCCCGCGATCTGCCGCTCATCCACCTGATCACCGATTACAACGTCGCCTATCTCTACTATCTCCGCGGCGATTATCGCAAGGCCATCGAAATGCTCTCGAGCGCCCGCACGGCCGCCGAGAAAATCTCCTACACCTACCTCGTGGCGCTCTGCTATCTGGACCTGTCGGATATCTACATTGAGCTGAATCTCAGTGATGAAGCCAAGGAAGTTGCCGAAGAAGGATTCCTGTTGTTCCAAAAGATGGAGATTGGATACGAAGCGGCCAAGACGCTCGCCAACCAGGCCATAGCCTACGGCCAGGATGGCAAGACGCGGCGCGCGCTGGAATTGTTTGCGCAAGCCAAGCCGCTCTTCGAAAAAGAAAAAAATGAGGTCTGGCCCTGGCTGATCGATCTATACCAGGCCATCGTGCTTTTTCACGAGGGCCGTCACTACGAAGCGCGTCGCCTCGCGCAGGGCGCTACGCAATTCTTTGACGGGTCGTTCCTGAAAAACAAGGCGGTCTTGTGTCATTTCTTGCTGGCACAAATTGCCATTCGCACTGGCGATGCTCAGGAGGCGCGAGACCAAAGCGCGCTGGCCCTGCGCGCCGTCCATGCCCTCGATGCCCCCATTCTGAGTTACCAGGCGCATTTTCTCTGTGGCCAGATTGAGCAGTCCGAGGGCCATCTCCCCGCCGCCTACGCCGCCTATCAACGCGCTCGCACCGATCTCGAAAGTCTCCGCAGCAATCTCGGCCGCGACGAGTTGAAGATTTCGTTCATGAAGAACAAAACCGAACTCTACGAGCGCCTGGTCGAGCTCTGTCTTGACACCGCGTTCCCCGGCGCATCGCAGGAAGAAGCCTTTCGCTACATCGAGTTGGCCAAATCCCGCAGCCTCACGGAGTTGATATTCGAGCAAGGCCGCGTCCTCCCCGATGCCATGCCCGGTCAGAGCGAACTGGTGCAAAAGATCCGCGATCTTCGTGAGGAACTGAACTGGTATCAGAGTCGTATCGAACTCGAGCAACTCCGCACCACCGAGAATACTGCCGCGAGAATTGAACAGTTACGCATCGACGCGCAGGAACGCGAAAAGCGGCTTTTGCAAGTGCTCGTTGAATTGCCGGCCGTGGACGCCGAATCGGCGGCTCTGCCGCGTCCGTCCGAAGTCCAGCTCGAAACCATTCGGCAATTCCTCGACGACGATACCGCGTTGCTGGAATACTTCTTCACGGGCGATCGAATTCTTGCCGTGGTCCTCACCAATAAGTCGCTGGAAATCACGCCGGTGACCACCGCTTCGCGGCTGTCCGATTCCCTCCGCCTGTTGCGCTTCCAACTGGGAAAGTTTCAGTTGAATCAGCACCTCGCGGAGGCCGCTTCCGCCAACGCCTATCGCGCGACCCTTGCGCACCTTGGCGATCTGTACTCCGAATTAATCGCCCCGGTTCGCGCGCAATTGCGCGGGCGTCAACTTGTCGTGGTTCCGCACGGCGTTTTGCACTACCTCCCTTTTCACGCACTGCACGATGGAGACGCTTTTCTGTGCGACTCCTACAGCGTGAGTTACGCCCCCAGCGCCGCCGTGTTCGCTTTGTGTCACGCGCGAAGTAGCGAGCCGGGTAGTGGATCGATTGTCTTGGGTGTTCCGGATGCCCACGCGCCTCTGATTCAAGACGAGGCAGAATCCGTTCACCAGATTCTGTCTGGGTCCGAGCTATTTCTCGGCACCGCTGCAAGTCACGAAGTTTTTCATCAGCAGGCCCGGTCCAGTCGCATCATTCACGTGGCCACGCACGGGAGTTTTCGTCCCGACAACCCGATGTTTTCCGGCATTCGACTCGGTGATGGCTATCTATATCTCTACGAGCTGTATCAACTTCAGCTTTCTGCGGAGTTACTGACCCTCAGTGGTTGCGCCACGGGTCTAAACGTCATTGCTGCTGGCGACGAAGTCTTGGGCCTCATCCGGGGAGCTCTATACGCCGGCGCTCGCTCCTTGCTTCTGACCCTTTGGGAGGTCAATGATCGCAGCTCGGCCCAGTTCATGACCTCATTTTATCGGCGTCTTCCGGGGTCCAGAACCAAGGCCGAGGCTCTCGCCGAGGCGGCCAAGGAGGTGCGGAAAACGCACCCACACCCTTATCATTGGGCCCCGTTTGTCATTGTAGGCAAAGCACTTACCGGAATTTAGAGGAATTTTAATTTAAATCGCAATTTTCGCAATTTTTTACCGGACAACGTACCCCTATTTACAAGGAGCAACAAGCCGCTCTTCGGAACTGGCGGCTCAAATAGCAGATGGCCAAGAAATCGAATGCGCACTTTTCAGCGGAAGGATGGGTCGACTTCGCCATGCAACAAGTGTCCGAGGAGCGATTGGAAGCTATGAAGCACCACCTGAGCACCGGTTGCGCCGAATGCTCAGATCTCGCCCATCTTTGGACTCGTGTCGCCCAGGTCTCCAGGCGCGAATCCGGGCACGAGCCGCCAGCCACCGCCGTGCGCCACGTTCGCGACGCTTTTGCCATCATGGCTGAGGCCGAGCGTTCGAAGCGCGCCCTTACGATTCCCCGCTTAGTGTTCGATACCCTCTGGCAACCCGCTTTGGCGGGGGTCCGCTCCACGCAAAGCACTCCCCGGCAAGTGTTGTACCGGGCCGGTGAGGTAAGCATCGAGATGCTGCTGGAGCGCGAGCCCAGGTCCGAGCGTGTCAATGTCGCCGGCCAAATCTCCACCGCGGCCCTGCAAGGCGAGGGTATCGCGGGGATGCTCGTGACGGTCATCTGCCATCGCGGCCTGCTCACCTCGACATCTACCAATCAATTTGGTGAATTTCACATAGCTTTTGTGCCCGAAGCGGGACTTCGCATCTCCTTCGGCGCTGCGCATGAAAAAGAGCTTTCGATTCCCCTGGATGGCACGGGACTCCGGCTCTTTTATCGCAACTAGGTTTCGCCGCTCTCCGGCGGTTGTCTCGCCGGGGGCGATGGAAAGGGTGATTCGGCGATTTTCTCCGGATCACCCAAAGGGCGAGGGGAAGTAGTTAGCAGCAAGAGGAGGAACAGCACCAATTGGGGGCAAACGAAAGTTCTGCTCGGGTCCAACTTGTGTACCATTGCCGGATTTCAGAGCAATTCCTGAAACTAGGCGTGGACCGCTCTGGGCAACGAACAGTGCTTTCGTTCGGTAGAGGTTAGTGGACCGAAAAGCCTAGAGAACATGAGGCCCCCGACGATGAAACGCGCAATTCTCTCGATTACCTTGCTTCTGGCATTCGCGGCCGCAAAACCGGCCAGCGCCGCCAACACCCAAATGCTGGTGCAAACCAGCTTGAGCGCACCCGCTCTCAATTTGCTCTGTTTCCTCGAAGGGTGCCAGGTGACTCAGGCCCTCAACGGCTCTCCGAACAATTACTTTATCCTGTCCTTCTCAGGCTCTCTCAACGTATCGTTCCTGCAGAACGTACTACAGAATATTCACGGTATTTTGGGCGTCACGCCCATAGGGGGTTCGCAAAACCCGGTCGGCACCCGTTACATCGTTCGCACTACGGGTGGTTTGCTCAATCTTCCGTTGCTTTGCCGTCTCGGTCTCTGCACTGCGATTCAGTCTTTGGATGGCAGCTTGAACCAAGTTTTCCTCCTGGCCGCTCCCACCAGTCAGGATCCGAATCTCATTCTCAGCATCCTGCGCGACGTTCCCGGAGTTGTGGACGCTGAACTCGATCAGGTGGTTAACATCGCCACTGGCGGCGCGCCAGCCACCACCCCGCCGCCTTCTCTAGTCAACACCGCTCCCGTGCCGTATTACGGCTCCACCGTCTGGGAAGGCTACGTCAGTCAGCCCGCGACCCAAATCATCAATCTAGGCAACGCCCAGCAGAGCTTCAACGTGACCGGAACTGGAGTCATCGCGGATATCGATACTGGCGTGGATCCGAATCATCCGGTCTTGCGCCCGGTCTTGCTTGCAGGCTATGACTTCACCCGCAATCAACCGGGCGGTTCGGAAATGAATGACCTGCCCAGCGGAACTCCCGAGCCGGAAACGCCCTGCGTAAACTGCACTCCAGGCACCGTGAATCAGCATTCCATCGCCATGGTCGATCAACACAGCATCGCCATGGTGGACAGCCCCGGTTACCAAGACTTCGGACACGGCACCATGGTCATGGGCATTCTCCATCTCGTTGCGCCGACCGCGAAGCTGCTGCCGTTGAAGGCCTTTGGGGCCGATGGCAGCGGGAATCTCTCCGACATTATTCGCGCTATCTACTACGCTTCGCAGAACGGCGCGAACGTGGTGAACATGAGCTTCGACATGACCACTTCCTCCACCGAACTTGCCAATGCGGTGACCGCCGCGGAGAAAGATGGCCTCCTGTTCGTGGCCTCTGCGGGGAACGACGGTGAAATGGAAATGGTTTATCCCGCGGGTCTGAGCAACGTCATGGGCGTGGCTTCCACTAACTCCCAGGATCAACGCTCCTCCTTTTCGAACTACGGCGATCAAATCGTCTGGGTGGCGGCTCCTGGCGAGGCCATCGTCACCACGTATCCCTTCGGCACGTACGCCGCGGGATGGGGCACGTCGTTCAGCGCTCCGATGGTCTCTGGCGGAGTTGACTTGATCACAAGTTTGAAGCCGGGCGCTTCCCAACTGCAGGCCTCGCTAGCTATCGCCAACGCGCAATTCCTCTTGGCTTTTGGCATGGGCAATGGCCGCATCGATCTTTATCGTGCTGTTGCGTCCTGCCAGAACCAGGATATTTTCTAATGTTGCTGCTCGAGGATCGCGCGGCATTGTCCGTCAAGTCTGCAGCGGACTTTAGTGGGCAAAGCCTCCGTATCAAGGAGCTGGAGGCACAAATCAGGGAGTCGCGCGCCGCTTTGGTCTGCTCCTTCAATCAACTTCTCGATTTGCGCGACCTCAATACTGGAGTGCATAGCACTCGCCTAGCGGAATGGGGTTTGCGGGTTGCCCGTGACCTCGGCGTTCCGGAAAGTGTTATGGCCGATCTCGAAATGGGCGCGTTGCTCCACGACATTGGTAAAATTGGCGTCCCGGACGCCATTCTGAACAAACCTGGACGCCTCACTCCGGAGGAGTTTGAGATCGTCAAGCGCCATCCGGAGTTCGGTTGGACTGTAATCCGCAATCTTCCCGGACTGGGGCAAACCAGCCTGTACGTTCTGCATCACCACGAAAATTATGATGGTACGGGTTATCCCGCACGCCTGAAGGGTTCGGAAATTCCCATCGGTGCTCGCATCGTTTCCGTGATTGATGCTTTTGACGCGATGGTGTCGTCCCGCCCATATCGTGCCGGGCTGCCACTTGAAGAAGCCATTCGGCGTCTTCAGGAGGCCAGCGGCACGCAGTTTGATGCGGCAGTCGTTAAGAGTTTCGTGCCAATTGCTTTGTCGGAAATGTCTTCCGTCCTGCAAGCCGTGGGCGTCTCCGCCTCAGAGACGTTCTGAATTCCGAAACTCATTTAATCTGGAATGGCTGACGTTGAGACCAGAGAAAATAGATAAACCGCGACGCCGGCAAAAATGAAAAGACCGCCGACCGCGACAAAGATTACGAAAGCGATAGGCTTTGCCGAAAAAAGACAGAACGCTTCGATCACCAGGCCGACGATCAGCAGGGTGCCGGCGATTTGCAGACGTTTTTTCATCGGGTCGGTGCTGGGCATCAGTTTGGCTCCTTCCAGAATTTAGCTTCCTTTAGGTGCGCGATGTCGTGGACGACGTCGTGGCATCCGCTCGACAAGCAGGACATTTTATTTGATTTGATGGCGACCATGGTGGCCGGGTCGGCAGTGTGCGTGGCGCCTTCTTCAAACGACCGGGCGCCCAAATGGCAGTGCAGGCAGTTGGCATTTGTATAGGGTTGGTACAGCTTGATATCCTCCGGCGCCGGCGGCGTGCCTAAGTAATAGACGTACACATGGCGCAGGCCGCCAATTTTCACTTTTAAGGTACCGAACATGGCGTAATCCGTATGGCAGGTGTAGCAGGCGTGCTCCGGATCCACGCGATGATTTTGAAAATGGGCGGCGGGAATGTGGTTGGGATCGTCGATATAGAGACTCTTGCCCCACGGTTCCATGGTGTGGCAGGAAAGACAGAAGGACGTGGTGGTGGAGCGTTCCATGTCCGTGGAAACGCCCATGGCTCCGCAAAGTACGGGCAAGAGAAACAGGACGATGAAGGCGAGAATTTTCCCGGCTGGTGTTTTCACGATGCCCGGGCGCAGCACCACAACGGCAACGAGCGCGGCACTGATGAGCACCAGAATGGCGACCAGCGTTGTTGCGGGCATTGTTGCGGGAAACATTGATACTCTCCGTCCCAAGAATCAGCGGCTAGCAGAGCTGCTGATGCTGTTGGATGAGCCTGCTATTCACTTGGACTATTCACTCGGGTTATTCGCCTGGGCTATTTGCTTGCGAGCGAGCGGACGTAGGCGACCAGAGCCGTTATTCGCGCTGGCTTCAGGCTCTTGCCGTAGGCCGGCATTTTTCCTTTTCCAGCGGTAATGATGGTGGTCAGCGTGGCATCGCTTTGTCCTTGTACGTCAGCGGAGCCCAGATCGCGAATGCTGTCGGCCTTTCCGACCGCGGTTGCACCTTTGCCATCCGCACCGTGGCACGCGGCGCATTTTGTTTTGTAAAGGCTTGCACCGGCGTCCTGCGCCGCGGCAGAAACCCCGACGAACGCGAGCAACGATGCAAGACTGATGGCCATTGTTGCGATTCGGGTCGACTGTGTTCTCATTTTGTTCCTCTCCATGTAGTGGCAGTGCCTTCGGCTCCGATGTACGGAGCAGCCTGCAGCATTTTAGAGGATGCGCACCAGGCAAACTGTCGCTTTTTGTACAGGTGCGTGGAGTTTACCGCGGCGGAGATGCTATGCCTTGTTTTGGGGCGCTCCTGGCGGCAGGGACGGCGGCGTGGTGAGAGACATGCAGCCATGCGCGGAGGGACCACGGCCGCTTGTTGATTCTGTTCCGGAGGCGGATTCCAGATCATTTTGCGAGTTGCACGGGACTTTGCGTGGGCACATCGGCTTTTGTCAGGCCAGGCGCCAATAGATGCAGGAATAAGAGGCCGGCAAGATACGAAGTGGCGGCGACGGAGAATAAAGGCGCGTAGCTATGGTAAGACTGCAGCACCCAACCGGTGCTCAGTGAAAACAAGACGGCGCCCACCGAGCCCGCCATGCCACCGATGCCGACCACGGCGGCAACGGAACTGCGTGGAAACATGTCCGAGGCGGTGGTAAACAGATTTGCGGACCATCCCTGATGCGCCGCGGTGGCGAGGCTTAAGATGGCAACCGCGGACCACGGAGAGGAGAGGCGGCTGGACAGAAAGATTGGCAAGATCAGGCACGCGCAAACGAGCATGGCGAACATGCGTGCTTTTGCGATGGGCATTCCCGCCTTGCTGAAAGCCGTGGGCAGCCAGCCTCCGCCAATGCTTCCGATGGCCGACACGTTGTATACGATGATGAGGGGCAGACCGATGCGGCTGAGTCCAAGGTGATAGCGTTCGTCGAAGAATTTTGGCAGCCAATAGAGATAAAAATACCAGATGGGATCGGTAAGAAATTTTGCGATGGCGAAGGCCCAAGTCTGTTTGAAGGTTAATAGCGACTTCCAGGGGAGCTGCCCGGTTGGCTCCGCGGGATCTTCATGAATGTGCCGGAGCTCCGCGGGACTGACGCGCGGATGCTCCGCGGGACTGTGATATTGGGTGAGCCACCAGACGATCCAGAGTGCGCCGAGGACGCCGGTGGCCAGAAAAGCCGAGCGCCAACCGAATTTCAGGGTGATCCAGGGGATGAGGAGCGGTGCGAGGATCGCTCCGATATTCGCGCCGGAATTGAAAATGCCGGTGGCAAGCGAACGCTCGCGTTGCGGGAACCATTCGGCGGTGGTCTTGATGGCGGCAGGGAATCCTCCGGCCTCGCCAAGGCCAAGAAAAAAGCGCGCGACGCCAAAACCCAACGCGGAAGCCGCCAGGGCGTGCGCCATGGAGGCCACGCTCCAGAAGGCCATGACGATGGTGTAGCCGATGCGGGAGCCGAGGCGGTCCACCATGCGGCCGGCCACGACGAGTCCAATCGCATAGGCCAACTGAAATGCTCCGACGATATAGCCGTATTGTGCTTCCGTCCAACCAATGGAGTGCTGAAGCGTGGGCGCCAGCAGGCCCAACACCTGGCGATCCACGTAGTTGATGGATATCGCAAAGAAAAGCATCGCGCTGATCGACCATCGCACTCTCGTCATGGGGGGAAGGGCACGGTTCGGAGAAGAGGTTGCATTTGCATTTGCCGCAAGAGCAGACGGCTCTTCCGAGTTTTTCGAGTGCCCCGAAGAGAGGCTACCAGAGATTTTGGTTATGCGACGTGCCGGTCTTCCAGCAAGAGTAGCCAGCCCTTTGCCAAAGGCGCAAAGGGCTGGCCACGTCCGCGGTTAAGGCTGGGACCTATAACAGCAACAGCGGTGTGGTTACTGCACCGTTAGAGTGACCGTGCTGGAGTGCGTGATCGCGCCGGAGGTGGCGGTGATCATTAGCGTGGTGGTGCCCGCAGGCGTGCCGGTCTGGGTCTGGCCGCTGTATCCTCCGCAGCCGCCGATGGCCATCACGGCCCCGAGCACGACGAAGAGCACGACGGCAGTGGCGAGGTTATACAGAATGGCGCTATGGAGTGGAACTCGTTCGCGGCGTTTTCGCGCCAAGACCAGTGCGCATAAGCCGAGCGCGGAAAATGAAGTCCACAGGAGAAAGCCGATGCTGTGCACTACGTTTGGCATATAACCAGCCGGCTTGGTGGAAATGGTCAAGGTGGAAACCGCGTTGGTTCCGGTTTGTGGAGTGAGAGAGCTCGGCGAGAAGGAGCAGGTGGCCAAGGACGGCAGCCCGGAACAGGCAAGGGTCGTGGCCGAGTCGAATCCGTTGAGGCTGGCGAGCGTGACGGTGATGGCGGCTGACGCGCCCGCGGAAATCGTGGCGGTCGCCGGCGAAGTGACGATGCTGAAATCCGCGGCAGCCGGTGGCGGGGTGGCATTGGCGGTGAGGGTGGCGAAGAGGCCGTGCTGCTCATCCACGAGACCGGCGGTGAAATAAAGAGTGTTGGGGTCGCCCGTGCCGCCGGCGCCGAAGACCATATCCCAGAGGGAGCCGTCGACGAGCGCGTTGCCGTTGGCGTCCTGGAGTTGTCCGATTAAGTTGCCGGAGGTGAGATCGAAGGCGTTGATGGCGCCGTCGCCAAAATTGCCGACGAGCAAGTCGCCTCCGAAGGCACCGAAGCCTGACGGAGCCATCACCGCTCCCCAGGGAGAATTGAGATTTCCGTTGGAGGCGATGCGGCGGACGAAATTGCCATTCAGGTCGAAGAGGCTGACGTAGCCGTTGCCTGGCGCGTTGACGGGGTCATGTCTAGGGGTGTCTTGCATCGCGTAGGTGACGACGACCTGGCTGCCAATGATGTGGACGCCGAAGGGGGCGAAACCCGCGGGAAGCGTGGGATCGAGAAAAGAGCCGGCCAATTGCGTGATTTTGAAATTTACATCGTAGACTTCGAGCGCCGGAGCGCGAAAATTCGCGGCGAGCAGGAAGGTACCGGAATTATTCGTGAGCAAGGCCAGACCCTTGTAAACGGCGCCAGCGCCGCCCATGGAATTATCCACCGCGAGAGCGGCGTTGGTGCCGTTGCCATTCCATCCGGAGATGGTGCCGTCCTCCGTGTCGAAGAGGAAGAGACTCGGGCCGGTGGTGCCTCCGGAAGTGACCTGGAATCCAGTTGTGCCGTTTGCGACGGTGCCGGTGGGTGTGGAGATGGCGGCAACACCGTTGGGAGGGGGAATCTTGACCACCAGCGTTTGAATATTCCCTTGCGCGTCGTAGAGGGTCGAGAGTCCGCTATTGTTGTCGGCGATCCAAAAGGCATTGCCCGGGAAAAAAGATATGCCCCAGGGATTAAGCAGGTTGGGGTCGGTGACTTTTGCGAGTCCGGGAGTGTCCGAAACGAGGTTCGTCTGGGTGTAACTGTTGCCCTGGGCGTAGACGGTAGTGACCGACGCCAGAAGAGAAAGGATGAGACCTAAAGATACTCTGGAAAGCAATCGAGACATGTTGTTCGCTCCGGTATAGTTTTTAGCCGCGTCAGCGCGGGCTTGTTGGTTCCACTGAGTGGGCGGTTTACAGGACAATGCACCTGAACTGGACTGGCATTGACACTGCACGCCGAGCACATGAGTCATGGTAGAGAGAGTTGGACGGCGAGTTGTCGCAGCCAAGTAAACATGTGAGTGGAAAGTGAAGGACAGCGAAGCGACAAAGTTTTTACAACTTTGGGAGTTTCGGCAGCGACACGGAAACTTGCGAAGAGTGCGGAAGTATTTTTTGCTCGTTGTGTCGGAGGAGCTGATGCGTTTTGTCGAGGCCCAAGCAAAATTCAAGGGTTAGTTACTGCGAAATCGAAGAGGACGCGAGCGTTGTCGCTGCGGAGGCTTGGCGGGCCTTGGAATTGAAGGATGATGGCGGGCAGGGTGCCTTGCCAGACGATGGTGTCGTCGGCGGTGACGGTTAGATCTTGGCCTGCGAGGTTGGCGTTGAGGGTGTGCGGTTGGTTTTTTGTTAGCGGCGAAGGGGCGGCTGCGACGGAGGGTTCGATGTTGTTGATGTAGCCGCGATCGAGGCAGTCTTCGTGGGTTTTTTGGTGGGGATTTAGTTTTACGGAGACGACGATTTTTTGCGTGTCGAAATTCCACATTACGTAGACGAGATTGAAGATGTCCTGGGCTTTTAGTTTTAGTCCGAATTGGTGGCGGGTTTCTCCGTTGCCGAGGTGGGAAATTTCGCGTGTGGGGCCAAGGTAGGTGAAGTGGATGGTGACATTTTGGTTGGGGGTGGGGCGAGATTTTAGAGTGGCGCGCATTTCTTTGGAAGTCACTTCCAGATGGTTTTCTGCAGGTTGCTTATTTCGCCGTGGGAGATGGTGAAGTCTTTTTGATGGATGATGGTTTGTGGGTTGGCGTTGGCGATTACAAGGAGTGCTAGTAGGGCGGTTGTCGCTATTTTGAGGTACATGTTTTTGCCTCGGTGTTGGTGGGCGAAGGAAAGACGATGGTCCATCCTTTGCCACAAGTGCAAAGAATGGACTACGTCCGCAGCGGAACCGGGACCTGCAACGGCGGCGGCGATGCCAAAAAGAACGGCTAGACAACGTTCTAGGGCGTCGTTTCAACTGCAAGAAACAACGGTAAGAAAGGGCACGATATATCGTGTCCTTACGATCGCTCGTTTTACATTTAGGATTCGTCAGAGGTGATTTGGATTAGGTCGCTGACTTGATTTTGTCGCGGCGGTTGTTGCGTCCAGCGCCGGGGCTTGATTGCAGTGGAGCGGAGGCGGTTTACGGCGCTGCCAATGGCGATGGAGCTGCGGATGAAATGGTCGACCTTTAGGGGGCCGGCTACGTTCACGGTGCGAATCCAGTGGAGGCCGCTGCTGATGGCGCAGCCGCATTGCGAGCAGTCGGGATTGCCGCCAAAAACGCAGGGTTCCACGCGGCTGGATAGGTCGGCGGAATAGTTGGCGGAGAGTTTAGCGAAGGTGCAGTCGCCGGGATTTTTGGGGGGATGGAGAACGGCTTTAGCCAGGTCTTCATTGAAGAGGAGTTTAGGATATTTTTTGGCTAGCGCTGGGAGTTCGGCGGCTAGAGCTCCGCGGTCGGGCGGCGTCAGGCGTTCGGGACTTTCCTCGCCGATTTGCGGGGTGTAGACGCTGACCCATAGGCGATTTACTTCTGGCCGGGCGTTCCAGAATTGGACGTATTCCTCGAGGTAGCCGGGACGCTGGAGCATGGGGCGGGTGATGGTCCAGTGGATGTTGACTTCGCGGTCGCTGAGATTGCTTAGGATTTTTTCGTAGGTGGCGGGCTTGCGGCGAACGTCGTGGTGTTCGGGAAGGCCGTCGATGGAGACGGCGATGCGCACGCGCGGCAGGGTGATCCATTCTTGAGGGATGGGGATGATGCCGCTGGTGACGACCAGCGTGAAGATGTTCATGGCGCTGAGGGCCGGGAGGATTTTGGAGAGTTCGCGATGGCGGACGAGCGGTTCGCCGCCGACTAGGGAGACGTGGAGGGGCTGGTGCTTACGGACAAGATTTAGGACGCCGTTGACGAGAGCGTCGCCGCGGAAGTCGCTCAGTTCGCGGAGGGTGACGGAACCGCCGAGATGGTTGTCATTATAAGCGTAGCAGCCGGGGCAACTGAGCGGACACTCACGGGTGATTTCGATGCTGAGGATGGGGACTTTGCCGGAGAGGATGCGTCCCCAGGCGGCGAAGAGTTGCAGGGGGGCTAGGCTTTGCCTCGGGCTGGTAGCTGATTTGTCTGAGTGTTTCTGCGCCATGTAAGTATGATGCACGTTCGTTGCTTGGAGCTACCTGCGATTTGCGCGTGTAATTTGTAATTGAGAAAATCGTTTTTATCGCGTGGCTACGTCTTGGCGATCCTGTTCATTCTGGCGCGTTTGGCGGGGTGGAGACGTGAGCGGGGATGGGTGGCCGGCACGGGGGGTTGTTGCGGGGCCGTACTTGTTTTCTAGTGTATAATTCGCGCGTTTGGTGTTTAGGGGATTCTTAATGGCTGCGGAAAAAGGTCCGACGGTGTGGGTGCCGGTGTGTTGCGGGCGGGTGATGCGATACAACGTGTTTGGGCGCGAAGATGGCGGAGCGTTTGGCACGCTGGGGTGCCGGATTTGCGCGCGGAGTATTACGCTGGAGCAAGAGAGCACGGAAAAGGTGAAGGACTATGGGGAGCGGGCGGGAGTGATTCATATGATTGGGTCGCCGCGGCCTCCGACGGAGGATCGCAGCAAGCCGGCGGCGGATGGCGGGAAGAATGAACCGACGTTGTGAGGGGCGGACGAGATTGACCTCCATGAGGTAAACGGGCGGCGACAGGTACGAAGAACAGACTCGCATTTATCCATCGTGCCGTACGACAGTGGCGTACGAAAATTGTGTACGACGAAGTGTAGGGCCGCGGCGTGACCATGATTGGCGAGACGATCTCTCACTACCGCATCCTGGAGAAGCTGGGCGCCGGCGGCATGGGCGTGGTGTATAAGGCGCAGGACACGCGGCTGGACCGCGCGGTGGCGCTGAAATTCCTTCCTGATAACTTGCTGCACGATCCGCTGGCGCTGGAGCGCTTCCGGCGCGAAGTGCATGCGGCGTCGGCCTTAAATCATCCGGGAATTTGCACGATTTACGATGCGGACGAAGAAGGCGGGAAGCCCTTCATCGCCATGGAATTTATCGATGGCGAGACGCTACGGCAATTTATTCAGGGGAAGCCGCTGCCCTTGGAAGTGATGTTGACGCTGGGAATTCAGTTGGCGGATGCAGTCAGCGCGGCGCATGTGGAAGGGATTATTCACCGGGATCTCAAGCCGGCGAACATTTTTGTCACCAAGCGGGGGCAGGCGAAGGTTCTGGATTTTGGGTTGGCGAAACTGATGCCGAAGAGCGGAATCTTGGGCGAGGATACGGAAATATCGGCGAGCGCGGCGCGGGATGTGGCGAAAGGCGGAGGGACTGGCACGGCGGCGAAGGCTTCCCCGAGTGCGTCGCAAGATGCGCAGTCGATTGTTGGGGTGATCAGCGGGACGCCGTCGTATATGTCTCCGGAGCAGATTCGCGGGGACGATCTGGATGCGCGTACGGACGTATTTAGTTTGGGGTTACTGCTGTACGAAATGGCTACGGGGAAGCAGGCGTTCAGTGGGCATACCGGTGGCGCAGTGATCGAGGCGATTTTGACGCGAGCTCCGGTGGCGGTGCGGAGCGCGAATCCGGAAATACCTCCCGAGCTGGAAGCAGTGATTAATAAGGCGGTGAATAAGGACATTGCGCTGCGGTATCAGAGCGCGGCGGAACTTTGCGCGGATTTGTCGGCGGTGAAGCGCGGGCTAGAGACCGGGCACACAGTGGCAACGGTGATGGCGATGCCTGCCCTGAGAGGGGCGGGAACGTGGCGAAATAAATGGTTGGTGATGGGATTGGCGGGAGTAGCGGTGGTGGGAGCGGCGATTGGCGCGTGGCTTTATGAGACGCGGCAGGCACGCGCGCTGGCCGATACAGACACGATTGTAGTGGCGGATTTTGTCAACAAGACCAGCGACGCGGTCTTTGACGACACGTTGCGGCAGGGGTTGGCGGCGCAATTGCAGCAGTCGCCATTTTTGAATCTGCTTTCGGAGCAGAAAATTCAGCAGACACTGCTGCTGATGGGGAAGCAGCCGGATGCGAAGTTGACGCCGGAGATTGCGCGGGAGGTTTGTCAGCGATCGGGAAGCAAGGCGTATTTGGGCGGGTCAATTTCCAGTTTGGGCAGCCAGTATGTGATTGGAATTAACGCGGTGAACTGTCAAACGGGAGACGCGTTGGCGCGACAGCAGGTGACCGCGGATAACAAAGAGAAAGTGCTGAAGGCGCTGGACGAAGCGACCACGCAACTGCGCGAGAGACTCGGCGAATCGCTGAAGACAATCCGGAAGCTGGACACGCCAATTGAGGAAGCGACCACGCCGTCGCTGGAGGCGCTGCAGGCGTACAGCCTGGGCCGCAAGACCATGATGGGTAAAGGCGACTATAGCGCGGCGGTGCCGATGTTCGAGCGAGCGATTTCGCTGGACGGACGATTTGCCATGGCATACGCGCTGCTGGGGACGTGCTACAACAATCTGGGAGAGAAAAATCTGGCCGAAGAGAACACCCAGCACTCCTATACGCTGCGCGGGCATGTGAGCGAGTGGGAGAAATTCTATATTGAATCGCACTACTACCATTTTGTTACGGGAGATTTGGAGAAGGCGCGGCAGGTGTACGAATTGTGGGCGCAAACGTATCCGCGGGAAAACGTGCCACCGGGAAACCTGGCGGATATCTACCTAAAACTTGGGCAATTCGAGAAAGCGCTGGCGGAAACTCAGGAAGCCGTGCGGCTGGCGCCCGCGGTCGCGACGAACCACGCGAATCTGGTGGAAACGTTCACGCGGCTGGATCGCTTTGGGGATGCGGGGAGGGCGGCGGAGGAGGCCGTGGAGAAAAAACTCGATTCACCGAATCTGCATTTTCTTAAATACAACTTAAGTTTCTTGCAGCACGACACGGACGACATGGCGAAACAAGCGGCGTGGGCTGCGGGCAAGCCCTCGGCTGAAAATATCCTATTTTATCTGGCGTCGGAGGTAGCGGGAGCCGCGGGGCAGGTGGGGAAGGCACGGGAATTGTCGCGGCAAGCGGTGGCGTCCTCGTTGCGCACGGGACAGAAGGAGATCGCGGCGCGTTGCGAGGCGGCGGAGGCGGTGCGCGAGGCGGCGTTTGGATATGAAGCGGAGGGTCGGCAGAGGGCAGCGGCGGCGCTGGCGCTTTCTCGTGGGCGGGATGAACAGTATCTGGCAGGGCTGGCGCTGGCGATGACCGGAGCCGCGGCCTACGCGCAGACACTGGCAGATGAACTGACGAAGCGCTATCCGCTCGATACGATCGTACAATTGAATTATTTGCCCACGTTGCGCGGCCAGATCGCGCTGGACCGTTCGAGCAATGGACAGCCGAATGCGGCGCCGAGCGGGCCGAATGATGGGCTGACGGCGCTGGAAGCGCTGCAGACGGGGGCGCCTTACGAATTTGGTGCGTCCTGGAACAGCGGACTGACCATCAGTATGTATCCGGTGTACGTGCGTGGGATGGCGTATTTGCAGGCGGGGAAGGGTGCGCAGGCGGTGACGGAATTTCAGAAAATTGTGGAGCGACCGGGGGTCGTGGTGAGCGAATCGATTGCTACGTTGGCGTATTTGGGGCTAGCGCGGGGTTATGCCATGAACGGGGAAGCGGCGAAGGCGAAGAGTGCGTATGAAGAATTTTTTCAGCTGTGGAAGGATGCCGATGGGGATGTGCCGGTGTTGAAGGCGGCGCGGGCGGAGTATGGAAGGATTGGATGAGTTTCGGAGTGGGCTTCGTAGCCGCCGCAATGACGCACCGGGCAATGGCTAGGGTCTGAAAGGAGAAAATGTGGAAGTGGTGGCCGGAGTGGATCTTGGCGGAACCGCCGTCAACTATACGTTGGTGAATCGGGAAGAACAGTTTCTGATCGAGGGTTTATGCGAGTACCCTTCGCTGGCGAAGCAGGGACCGGAAGTCTGCCTGCGGCAGATCGAAGACGGGCTCAAGATTGCGGCAGAAAGGGCCAACGTTCTTTTGTCAGAGATCGTGGCGGTCGGGTTGGATACTCCTGGTCCAGCTAGCGCTGCGGGCCTGTTGAGCGCAAAGGGTTCTACGAATTTCGTGCATCCGGAATGGGCGGGATTCGATATCCGCGAGGGACTGGCGAAGAGGCTCGGCAAGCCGGTGAGCTATTTGAATGATGGAAATGCGGGTGCGTTATGGGGGCACTTCACGATTTTCGGCGCCAGCGGCGAAGAAACATCCGTTTCTGTGGTGATCGGAACTGGGCTGGGCGGTGGTGTCATTATGGACGGCAAGGTCGTTAAAGGAAGAAAGGGATTTGGCGGAGAGCTCGGCCACGTGCTGATTCCGTACCAGCGCATCGTGGGAATTAACGGGCTGACGCCGGAGTGTAATTGCGGACGCACGGGGGATCTGGAATCGCTGTGCTCACTGACGGCCATCGAAAGAACCTTTCTGCCATTTTTCTTGCCGCGGTATCCCGGGCATGATTTTGCAAAATTAGGAGACTTGCACCACGCAGCGAAGCTGGTGCGCGGTCTGGCGGACAAAGGTGATGCGTTGTGCAAGGAGATTTTCCGGGTCCAGGCGAATGCGTTAGGGCTTTTCTTCGATGAGATGGTGAATACGTTCGATCCGCATGCGTTGATCGTTGGAGGGGGCGCTCTGGAAACGAGCCCGGAGTTCCAGAGTTGGTTTATCGAAGAGATCCGCGCGGGTATGCCCACGCAGCGCGAAGAGCAGGCGGATATTCCAATCTATGTGATGCCCAATGGAGACACGGCCGGGGCACGAGGCACGGCTATCGAAGCGTTAAAGCTCGCCAGGCAAGGCGGTCTCGCGTAAGGACTTCGCGATCCGTGTAGATTCCCTGAAAACCCTCACAGATGATCGAACGCGTGGTGCTCGATCGTGAGGAGCGCAACGTGTTTGGCACGTTCGTTCCTACCTGGATCGCGAACGAAATACTCCCGCAGTCGCAGCGATCAGAATTGGGATTCGAATTGGTGGAAGCGGGATTCTAGCTGCCATTGCTGCGTGGCTTTTTCGCTGGACTTGAGAAAATCGGAGCAGTTTTTTTGAGGTTTGTCGGCACCTAGCGCGTCGTGGGCACACGCTGCTGCTGGCGCGCGAAAGTCGTCTCGGTCGCGCCAGAGGCTCTGGCCGGAGAGGAAGCTGTGTTCGAGGCTGGTGCGGACTAATTCTTTGAGGTCGGCGTAGTTGAGATTGTAGGTGTCTACGGCGCGGACGAATTCGTGGGTCAGGTTGATGCGGCTGACGCCTTCGTCGTCGGTCGAGAGCGCAACGGGGACGTGGAACTGGTGGTAGATGGGGAAGGGATGCTCGTCGCCGTAGACGCCGAGGATTACGTCGTTGCTGGTGAGATTGATTTCCACCATTACGTGTTTGGCGGCCATTTCTTTGAGCAGTTCGTGGGGGCGAGTCTCGTACATTACGTCGACGCCGTGGCCGATGCGCTCGGCGTGGCCTTGTTCGACGGCTAGGCGGATGTGGCAACAAAGTCCTTCGTAGGGAACCATGCCGGGGGCCAGCTCGCCGGCGTGGAGCGAGATTTGGATTTTAGGATAGAGGGTGTGGAGGGCATCGAGCATGTGCATTTGCAGGGCGTAATCGTTCATGGAGATGCGGCCGTCTTCGGGCATTACGAAGTTCAGGCCCACGAAGCGCGGGTCGGCGTTGGCGGTTTCAAAGGCGAGGACGGTTTGCGCGAAGACTATTTCTTTTGGCATGCCGCGGAGGACCTGATAGAGGTAGCGGATTTGGATTTGGCAGGCGGGGGCGGCGTCGGGTTGCGTGCAGCGTTCGTTTTTGGCGCGCAGGGCTTCGGCGGCGTCGAGGTCGGCGGTGGTGACGGGGATGTCGTCCCGAAGGCCGTGGGCCAGGAGCTGATCGCGGAGTTGAACCAAGTCTTCTCGCCACGGCGCTGCCGCTGCGGCTGCGGTTGCATGGGTAAAAGCCGGCGTGTGCATGAGTTCGAGGTATTGTTCGTTCTGGGCGGCGGCGCGGGTGGCTAGTTCGTCGAGCCATTCGCCGAGGTGGCGTTTATCGGTGCCTCGGAATTTGTCGAAGGTGTCGAAGAAGTGGTCGTGGCCCGAGGTGCCGGTAGTGGGGACGAAGCTGCGCATGGAAAAGGCGTCGATCAGAGCGTCGTAAAGATTTTGGTCTTTGTCCGCTTGCGAGGCGGGGACGTCGTCGTCGGCACAGGTGGGTTCCTGGCTTGCGGAGGCCGGCGGAGTTTTTGGTTTGGCGAGGGCCAGCGCGGTGACGTTAACGCAGAGATGATCTTCCACAGCGTCCTTAATGAAGGTTTCGGCGTAGACGGCGCCGGAGATGTGGCTATGCAGGTCGGCACCCTTCGGCATTTTTACCAGCCAGGCGTAGAGGGCCAACGGGCTGGATTTAGCGACGTCCAGGCTGCGGTTGGCGCGTTGCTCGGCAGGGGCTTGCGCGGATGTTGCTGGAGATTTCGTTGAGATTGTTTTATTTTGCGCGTGCGCGGACGTACTGAAAACCAATAGCGCGAGCGAGAATTGTAGAGCATTGCTTAGGGCCAGCCTGAAGAGTCTCATTTTCAAATCCAGTCGATAGAATATTTGCGGCGACGATTTTGTGTGCGGAACCTTTCGCGCGCGTTAGCTGTGATATAGATGCTGTTTCCTTGCGGCCAGCATACCAGCAAGGGTGGCGGACGCGATGCGGAAAAGAAGACGACCGGTGTCTCACGCCTGGGCGAGATGGGACGCAATCCCGCTAAGCGGGAGGCCCAGCACAAGGGCGAGGGCGGTGCGTTATGCATTCACGTTGTTGATGCTTAGCGGACTGTCGGGGAGTTTTGCGCGTCCGCAGAGTGCACCGACGTCGGCGCCAACAACGGCAGTGGCGACGGCTGCGACTGCGCCAATTCGCGTGAAAGTGGTCGTCGTAGCGATGTTTGAACGGGGGGAGGATACGGGGGATGTGCCGGGCGAATACCAGTTTTGGGTGGAGCGCGAGAAACTGGACACTATTCTTCCGATGGCGGCGGGGTATCACCATGTGCGGATGAATCGCGATGGCGTGCTCGGGATGGTGACCGGGGTGGGCACGGCGAAGGCGGCGGCGTCGGTGATGGCGGTGGGGCTCGACCCGCGATTTGATTTATCGAAGGCGTATTGGATTGTGGCGGGGATTGGGGGCGGGGATCCCCACGATGTGTCGCTCGGGTCCGCGGTGTGGGCGGAGCATGTGGTTGATGGGGATTTGGCGTATGAGATTGATGCGCGGCAGATACCGGAGAAGTGGAGCACGGGATTTGTGCCGCTACGGCGCGGAGAGCCTTATGAATTGCCGGTGGATAATGGGTATGGGGAAAGTTATACGCTGAACGCGGGTTTGGTGGGATGGGCGCTGGCGTTGACGAAGGATTTGCCGCTCGGCGATTCGGACAAAATTCAGCAGGCGCGGACGAGATTCGTGGGATTTCCGAATGCGTTGAAGCCGCCGTTTGTTACGAGCGGGGATGATTTGTCATCAAGCACGTTTTGGCATGGCTCAAAGATGGAGGATTGGGCGAATGCCTGGACGCGCTACTACACCGGTGGAAAAGGGAATTACATGGTTACCGCGATGGAAGATTCGGGAACCATGCAGGCGTTGACTTTTTTGGCAAACGCCGGGCGCGTGGATTTACGGCGCGTGCTGGTGTTGCGGACGGTGAGCAATTATGACCGCGAGGCGCCGGGCGGGGATGTGGCGGAGAGTTTGCAGAGTATGGTGGCGGGGAATTATTCGGCGTATATGGAGTCCCTGGGCGCGGCATACGCGGTGGGCGATCGCGTGGTGCGGGATATTTTGGAGCATTGGAAGGAGCGGGAGGCGACTATTCCAGGGGCGCAATAGAAATTGCGCGTTTTCTTGGGAGTTGATGGCCTTACAGTTCGCGATCTATCGAGGGAAGAAAATTTTAAGGACAAGGACCTAGCGGTCGGCATCATGCCGGGATAGGGCGCAGCATTCCCTTGCGGCACTCGGGATAAAACTGCGCCCTACAAACGGCGAAAGACGGGAGATCGCGATTGCTGGAACGTATATTTCATCTGCAGGAGAACGAAACTACTGTGCGGCGCGAGTTGCTCGCGGGGCTGACGACGTTTACCACGATGGCTTACGTGGTGGTGGTGAATCCACGGATTCTGTCTGAGGCCGGGATGCCGGTCGAAGGCGTACTGTTTGCGACTTGCATTTCGGCAGCGGTGGCCACGTTAATCATGGGCCTGTGGGCGAATTATCCCATCGCCCTTGCGCCCGGGATGTCGCTGAACGCTTATTTTACTTACACGATTGTCCTCGGACGCGGCGTGCCATGGCAGACGGCCTTGGGCGTGGTGTTTCTTTCCGGGCTTTTGTTTTTGATTTTGACGCTGACGAATGTGCGCGAGCATATCGTGAACGGCATTCCGGATTGTTTGAAACACGGAACGGCAGCTGGAATCGGATTGTTTATCGCGTTTGTGGGTCTGCGCAACGCTAAATTAATTGTCGCGAATCCGGCTACCTTTGTGAGCCTCGGAAAAGTTTCCGATCCGCAGGTGATTTTGGCGGCCGCGGGAATTGTGCTGATCGCCATTCTGATGGCCCGCAAAGTGGGCGGCGCGATTCTGGTGGGAATTGTAGCCATCACCTTGGCGGGAATTCCTCTCGGCCTCAGTCACTGGCCCGGGCATTTTTTCTCCTGGCCCGATCCTTCCGGCACGTTTCTTAAACTGGATTTGCGCGGTGCGGCGAAGATCGGGTTGGGTGAACTGATCTTTGTATTTTTCTTTGTGGATCTTTTTGACAACGTGGGCACGCTGGTTGGCGTGTGCGAACAAGGCGGATTTTTGCGCGACGGAAAATTGCCGCGTGCCAGCCGCGCGCTCCTGGCCGATGCGGTGGGCACCTTATTCGGTGCGGTGAGCGGCACGTCCACGGTCACAAGTTATATCGAGAGCGCTTCCGGCGTTGCCGCAGGGGCGCGTACCGGGCTTGGCAACGTTGTGATTGCCGCATTATTTTTCGCCGCGATGTTTTGCGCGCCGCTGGTAGCCGCGATTCCGTCGTACGCCACCGCGCCCGCGCTCGTCTTTGTCGGCGCGCTAATGTGTGGCGCCGTCGCGCGGGTAAATTGGGATGATTTCAGCGAGGCGGTCCCGGCGTTTCTAACACTGGTGGCGACGCCGCTCACGTTCAGCATTGCGACGGGACTGAGTATGGGACTGTTGTCCTACACGTTCATGAAAGTAGGCACTGGGCGATATCGCGAGATCAGCCCACTGATCTGGATTTTGAGTGCGCTTTTTTTACTGCGCTACGCGTTTTTGGGATCAGAGTAGACAATTGGGAGGGGTGGTTCTTCGGATCGCGGGTTGCAAACTGTCATCCGGCGATGCACCGGAAAGCAGCTCGCAACGCCTACTGGCAGTAACGCCACATGTGGGACAGGGTTGCAATGAAGTCCGGCCCCTCAGTGGACCACAGTTTCTGCGATGCCGATCTGAAGTAAATTGGCAAATTGTGCGGCGGCCAAGGGCCGGCTGAAAAGGTAGCCTTGTCCTTCCGTGCAACGCTGAGTCTGGAGGTAGGCCCTCTGTTCTTGCGTTTCGATGCCCTCGGCAACCACGAGGTGCTTGAGGCTCTTTCCCATGTGAATTATGGCACTCACGATGGAAGAGTCATCGGGATCGATAGTGATCCGGTGGACAAAGGACTGATCAATTTTCAAGACATCAATGGGAAACTGCTGAAGATAGCTGAGACTGGAATAGCCGGTGCCGAAGTCATCCACCGCAAGTTGTACCCCCATCATTTTGAGCTGTTGGAGTACGGAAGTGGTGGATTCGGCATCCTCCATAAGGACGCGCTCTGTGAGCTCGAGTTCGAGATATCGCGCTTCCAGGCCAGTTTCCGAGAGTATCGCCCGGACACCTTCGACAAAATCCTTATCACGGAACTCGACGGCGGAAACATTGACGGCAAAAGGCACTAGCGGCAGTCCGGCGTCCTGCCAGGCGCGCGCTTGCCGGCATGTTTCGCGCAGCACCCAACGGCCGATTTGGACGATTAGCCCACAATCTTCCGCGATGGGCACGAACTGCGCGGGGGGAACAAGCCCTCGATCAGGATGCTGCCAGCGTATCAACGCCTCGACACCGGTGATTTCACCGGTGTCGAGATTTACCTTGGGCTGATAATGCAGCAAAAACTCTTCTCGCTCGAGAGCATGGCGCAGGCTGCCTTCGAGAGATTGTCGCTCTACGGCCTTCCGATTCATTTCCGGCTTGAAGAACTGGAAATTGTTGCGCCCATTTTCCTTGGCATGGTACATGGCGGTGTCCGCATTCTTGATTAGCGTTTCGGCATCCTCTCCGTCTTCCGGGTAGACGCTGATACCGATGCTGCCATCAATATGCAGGTCTTGTCCCGCGATAAAGTGGAATGCGCTGAGCGAAAGAAGTAGTTTTTTCGCGCTCGTCGCTGCGTCTTCCGGATAGGTGATCTCCGAAAGCAGGATCACGAATTCATCTCCCCCCTGGCGGCTGACCGTGTCGGAACCGCGCACGCTGGCCAGCAATCGTCTTGCAACGGACTGAAGAAGCTTGTCGCCGACGGCATGTCCCAGCGAATCGTTGATGTATTTGAAACGATCCAAATCCAGAAAGATCACGGCAAGCGGTCTGTTCTGGCGGCGAGCCAAGGCAATCGCCTGAGAGATCCGATCGTTGAGCAACAGGCGATTGGGCAGACTGGTGACAACATCGTGCTGAGCGGAGTGCGTCATTTGGACCGACATGGCCCGTGCCGCGCTCACATCATGGAAAACAATCACTGCTCCAGTGACGCGGCCTGCCCGGTCGTGGATCGGCGCAGCGGAATCTTCAATGGCGGATTCAAATCCGTCGCGGCGGATGAGAACGCAATTCGCGGTCAGTCCCACCGTCTTATTTTGCTCGACCGCCATCTTCATGGGGTCTCTAGCCGTCTTGCGAGTCGAGCCGTCAATAATTCGGAAAACTTGGGCGAGCGGTTTGCCAGTGGCTTCTTCGCGCAGCCAACCGGTCATAGTCTCGGCGACGAAATTGAGATAGGTAATATTGCCGGAAATATCGGTGCAGAGAACGGCGTCGCCAATCGAGTTGAGAGTCACCACCGCTCGTTCTTTTTCTACGTACAATGCATCCTCGACGATCTTCCGTTCGATGGCATTGCGCAGTGCGCGCGGCAAGGAGTAGCTATCGAGGTGACCCGCCAGGAGATAATCCTGCGCACCGCGCCCTACAGCCTCTTTCGCGAGGGCTTCGTTACCGTTGCCGAGGACCAAAATCGGGACGTCGGGCGCGACGCTGAACAGCTCGTCGAATGTCTGGATACCGTCACTATCGGGCAGGGACAGCTCGAGTAAGACAGCATCAATCCCTCCCTCCCTCACGCGAGTGATACCCTCGGAAAGTTGGTGAACCCATTCCACGTCAAACGCCCCGCTGCCCGCCGCGGCGAGCGCCGCGCGAATTTTATCGGCGCTGCCGGGATCGTTTTCAACCAAAAGTATTTTGGGGGGCGGAATAGGTGTAGTCATTGTGTTTTTCATCGAGCCTCAGAGCCAATTCTCTCCGCGTGCAAAACCGCCCCCGCGTCGTCGTACCCAATTTGTAGAAAGAGACTACCTCTCGAGCTGATTCCTTTCTGTTCACTACTGCACAGCAAGGTACTATGGCAGTACTCAATACGACACATCTACGAGTGTCTGTTACTTTGAATCTCGCGATCATGAAACGCTTACTCTCAAGTGGTTATGCTATGCAAGTAATCGCGAATTCTAGCGGCATTAAATCCAAGAGAAAATCGATGCCGAAACGCGCTTTCGATGCCCGAGTTTTTCTCGATTCGGCCGGCGTGGGCAGAAGAGTTGTGGAATATCGAAGATCACAGAATATCTATTCTCAAGGTGATCCAGCTACGAGTGTGATGTACGTTCAAAAGGGCGGTGTAAAGCTCTCCGTTGTTAATGAGACTGGTAAAGAAGCCGTTGTGGCGATCCTTGGACCGGGTGATTTTTTGGGAGAAGCGTGCCTTGTGGGCCAACCCATTTGTATGGCGACTGCGACCACGATTGCACCTACCGCCGTGCTCGTCATTGAAAAAGACAGGATGATTCGCACGCTCCACGAGAAACACGAGGTCTCCGATCGCTTCATCGCTTATATGCTTGCACGAAATATACGAGTCGAGGAGGACCTAATAGACCAGCTCTTCAACTCCAGCGAGAAACGGTTAGCTCGCACACTGCTGTTGCTCGCCCGCTATGGTGCGCAAGGCCACCCTCGAAAGGTGCTTCCCAAAGTATCGCAAGAGATGCTGGCGGAGATGATTGGCAGCACGCGGTCCCGGGTCAATTTTTTCATGAACAAATTCAGGAACCTGGGCTTCATCCAATACAACGGCGAGATTCACATCAACAATTCCCTCCTGAGTGTCGTCCTTCACGAGTAAGCGCCACGTTTTGCGGTTATCGGAAAGCGGCATGCTTCCAGACCACTGCTGGCAATACCGGAACTTCTTCGCGTAGGCCGTCCCGGCAGTGCGGCGAAACTTGTGGAGCGTACACCGGGAATTGTTCCCGGCGCACGCATGCTTGTCCACAAAAACGGACGGGAAACCTCGGAGCCGCTAGCTCAAAGGAAATCGGGAGCGGTCGAAAAATCGCACGTCGCAAGCACGGCAGCGAAACGGCCAATAGTGTAGCAGCGGACAGAAGAGGAGTTCTAGCAAGCCTTTGCGGCGGCAGCGCACAAGTTCTTGCCCGCTGCATTCCGGGCAAAAGCCGATAACTTTCGCGAATACGATGCCAGACATATTCGGCGCTCAGTCCGTTAGAACGGATGGTCGAACCCGAGATATCGAACCCTATGTATTTGCTCTAGGTAATTGGTGCAATCCTAACATGCTCTTGAATGGGCGTAAATCAGACGGAGAAGAAACCAAGGCGGACGGCAAGTAGTGTCAAGACCGATATAAGGGCACCCTTGGCTTTGCGGTGCCCGTCCAAAAAGTGAACGGTTCAAAACGACGGTCCAGAAAACCGACAGATTCGGAAGCCCGCCACTTCCCAGCCCGGTAACAGTAGCGGGCCCCACTCTGAAGAGTGCCGCTGTCTGCTGACGAACGGCGGGACTAGTATATAACTAGGTTACGTACGTGTCTAGCATAATGTTGGCAGGGTGGAGTCTAGTCTAGCGTGTCCGCTCTATGGACGACTGGGAGCAATCGCAACTCCGGCCCTTAGCGTCGGCGCGTCTAGGCGCGACAGCATCTTCTGCGCTGCTCTTGTTGTCGCTCTGCCAGAGTAGCATAGCGGCGTAGGCGCGCCACGGACGCCAAGACTCGGCTCGAGATTCAAGTTCCC
>Ga0182015_10000651_pt1 | contig 49553 bp, 59 predicted proteins | sample 712P3MmetaG_FD_120478 | JGI IMG/M metagenome (GOLD analysis project Ga0182015, IMG submission 120478) | Permafrost microbial communities from Stordalen Mire, Sweden - 712P3M metaG | ecosystem: Environmental > Terrestrial > Soil > Wetlands > Permafrost | place: Sweden: Stordalen | collected...
CACCAAGTTCAAGGCTGAAGCCTACGTGCTGACCAAGGAAGAAGGCGGGCGTCACACTCCGTTTTTCTCCGGCTACCGTCCACAGTTTTATTTCCGCACCACGGACGTTACGGGCGACATGAAGCTGCCCGCAGGCGTCGAGATGGTGATGCCCGGCGACAACGTGAGCTGCGAAGTTACGCTGATCACACCGGTAGCGCTCGAAAAGGGCTTGCGCTTCGCCATTCGCGAAGGCGGCCACACCGTCGGCGCCGGCGCCGTTACCGAAGTCATCGAGTAGTTTTGGCATCTCGAATCGAGCGTTTTAGGTCTTTAGCATGGAAAGGCTAGTGAAGAACTAAATGAGACAAGGCGACAAGATCCGCATACGCCTCAAGGCGTACGATCACAAAATTTTGGACCAGTCCACGAAAGAAATTGTGGACACCGCGAAGCGCACCGGAGCGGATGTGGCCGGGCCGATTCCTCTGCCCACCACCATCAACCGCTGGACGGTGTTGCGTTCGCCGCACGTGGACAAAAAATCGCGTGAGCAGTTTGAAATGCGCACGCACAAACGGCTGATCGATATTCTCGAACCCACGCCGGACACGGTGGACGCGCTGATGAAGCTCGATCTGCCGCCTGGAGTGGATGTGGAAATCAAGGCATTCGGCCACGCGGGGAAGTAAGTAAAGGCAGTAAGTAGATTTTTATTCGGCAATACGCAGCCAATACCCGCGATTCTTATGGGCATGCTGCAGACGAGGGACTTAGCGATGGCGGTCAACGGCATTATCGGAATCAAGTTGGGCATGACGCAGATTTTCACCGACGATGGCGCAGCGGTAGGCTGCACGGTGTTGCAGGCCGGTCCGTGCGTGGTGGTGCAACGCCGCACCAAGGAAAAAGACGGTTACGAAGCCGCGCAGCTTGGCTTGGTCGAATTCGTCAAGCCACAGCGCGTCAACAAAGCCATGACCGGGCACTTCAAGAAAGCGAATGTCGCTCCGATGAAGGTGTTGCAGGAAGTGCGCATTGAAGAGTCCAAAGATGAAACCAAAGTCGGCGACCGCGTGCTGGTGGAAAGTTTTGCGGCCGGCGAACTGGTGGACGTTAGCGGCGTGAGCAAGGGCAAGGGCTTCGCGGGCGGCGTCAAGCGCTGGCACTATGCCGGCGGCGATGCCACCCACGGTTCGATGTTTCATCGCGCGCCAGGCGGCATCGGCGGCAGCTCGTTTCCTTCGCGCGTATGGAAGAACATGCACTTTCCCGGGCACATGGGCAATCAACGCGTAACCGCCAAGAATTTGAAAGTGATTAAGGTCGACAACGACGAGAATCTGCTCCTGGTGCGGGGTTCGGTGCCGGGACCGCGCGGAACGTACATTTTCATTCGCAAAGCGCGCGTCAAGAAATAGTTTTTGTTTCAAGAGCTTTCGAGAACTTTCAAGAAATTGTCGAGTTAAGTTTGCTAAGTTTTTTCGAGAAGGACGAGAAATTATGCCGGTCGTGGATGTCTTAAATCTGGAAGGCAAGAAAGTCGGCTCCGTCGAGCTGGCCGACGCCGTCTTCGGCGTGAAGATAAATCCTCATCTTCTGCACGAAGCTTCGCGTTGGTATCGCCGCGAAACTCGCGCGGGCACGCACAAGACCAAGGACAAGAGCGAAGTCAGCGGCGCGGGCCGCAAGCTCTGGAAGCAGAAAGGCACCGGCCGCGCGCGCGTCGGCTCGATTCGGTCGCCGCTGTGGCGCCATGGCGGCACGGTGCACGGACCCAAGCCGCGCGATTACAGCTATGCATTGCCAAAAAAGATGTTGCTTGGCGCGTTGCGCTCTGCGCTTTCTTCGAAAGTTGCCGATTCCCGGCTGGCAGTCATTGATGCCTGGTCGCTCGACACGCACAAGAGCAAGAACCTGCGTCTCGCGCTCGGCAAATTGAACGGCCACAAGACGGCGTTGCTCGTGACGCATGGCGAGAATCGCAATCTGGAACTGGCCAGCCGCAACCTTCACGGCGTGTTGCTTTCCGCGCCCAGCGGCCTGCACGCCTACGATGTGCTCCGCCACGACTTGGTGGTGCTCTCGAAGGATGCTGTAGCGCGGCTCAGCCATTCGCTCGATCCGGAGAAAAAGCCACTTGAAACGCCCGACGTCGAAACAATCGCTGCTGCGCCGGCGCCCAAAGCGGAGAAAAAGCATGCCGCTCCCAAGCATGCCGCGAAAAAAGCCAAGCCAGCCGCGAAAAAGGCCGCTAAACCAGCCAAGAAGAAGGGGAAGGAATAAGCGATGTCGACGCCCCACTATCAAATCATCAAACGCCCGATCATCACGGAAAAAGGTTTGGGCGTGAAAGAGCTGCAGCACACCGTGGTTTTCGAAGTCGCCTCGCGCGCCACGAAAACGCAGATCAAAGAAGCGGTCCAGCAGATTTTCAGCGTAAAAGTCGTGGCCGTGCGCACCGCGCACTTTGTGGGGAAAATGCGCCGCCGCGGACAAAACGAAGGCTTTCGCCGCGATTGGAAAAAGGCCTACGTCAAACTGGCCGCCGGCGAAAAGATGATCGAGTACGCGGAAAATTTGTAAACGCAGAGTCGGGCCGGCAGTAAGAGCACGAAAAGCAAAGCGCAGTAAAAGATACCGCGGCAAAGAAGGTACGAGGCAGCGATGGGACTGAAGAGCTTCAATCCGTACACAGCGTCTCGGCGGTTCATGACCGTCCTGGACAAGAGCCATATCACCAAGCAAACGCCGGAGAAGGCTTTGCTGGAGCCGAAAAAGCGCAGCGGCGGCCGCAACAACCAGGGCGAAATCGTCATATGGCATCGCGGCGGTGGCCACAAGAAGCAGTATCGCAAAGTCGATTTTCGCCGCGACAAGCTCGGCGTTCCCGCCACCGTCGCGGCCATCGAGTACGACCCGAACCGCAGCGCAAACTTGGCGCTGCTGCACTACGCGGATGGAGATAAGCGTTACATTTTGCACCCCGTGGGACTCGAAGTTGGCGCCACGGTTTCCACCGGCGAAGGCTCGGACATTCTTCCGGGAAATGCCATGAAGTTCCGGCACATTCCTCCCGGCACGCAGGTGCACAACCTTGAACTGTATCCGGGCCGTGGCGGCCAAGTCGTTCGCTCGGCGGGTGCTTCGGCGCAGTTGCTGAGCAAAGAAGGCGATCTCGCGCTGATCAAACTGCCTTCCGGCGAAGTGAGAAAATTCTCCGTGGATTGCATGGCGACCGTTGGACAGGTCGGCAACCTCGACCACGAGAATGAAAATTTTGGCAAGGCCGGCCGCACGCGCTGGCGCGGTATCAAGCCCACCGTACGCGGTGTGGCCATGAACCCGGTGGACCATCCGCACGGCGGCGGCGAAGGCAAAGTCAAGGGCAACCATCCGCAAACGCCCTGGGCTTTCCCGACGCTGGGTAAGAAGACGCGGCACAACAAGCGCACGGATAAGAACATCGTCCAGCACCGCAAGTAAACGGGCCGCGAGTAAACGGGCCGGTAGCAAACGAAGCGTTTTGACCAAAGATTGCGGCGCCCCGCGAGCTTTGGGGGAGACGAGTAGCAGACGCGAGAAGCGTGCGGTGCAACGAAAGGCCGCAGGCTGAGAGCTGAAGCGATGCGAGCGACACGAAGCAACAGGCGAACAGCAAGAACGTCCGCGACACGGCGCGGCAGAAGGAAAGTTGCGGTGAAGCGCGCCGCCAAGCGTCTGGTCAAAAGATTGATCAAGCGTTCGGTTAAGCGCGCGGCAATACGGCGCCCCAGCAAGGCGGCGAAGCCGGTCGTCAAGGCTATCGCCAAGTTGGCTCGGCCGGTAAAGGCGGTGATCGCGCCGCCGGTTCCGGTGCTGTACAAGCTGTGCAAGCCGGGCTGGGCGGTGATTGTGGAGCAGATTCAGAATTCGCCGGGTACCCGGTTTGTGTGCCCGTTCTGCCCCATGTCGCACCGGGTGCCTGGGCCGGTGCGCGGATTCAAGAAGATGCGGCGGGCTCAATGGAGCCGGCTGCGGCGAGTGGAGGAGTAAAGGATCGATGGGACGCTCACTGAAAAAGGGTCCGTTTGTAGACGGGCACCTGCGCGTAAAGATGGAAGGTCTCAATACGCGCAGCGAGAAAAAAGTTGTCAAGACCTGGTCGCGCCGCTCGACCATCGTGCCGGAATTTATCGGCCATACCATCGCGGTGCACAACGGGCGGAAATTTATTCCCGTGTATGTGACCGAGCAGATGGTCGGACACAAGCTCGGCGAATTTGCGCCGACGCGCACCTTTAAGGGACACGCCGTGAAAGCGGCGCTCGAGCGTTCCGCGGGCGCGGCACCAGCGGGAGGCGGCGTACCGGCAGCACCGGCGCCCAAGGCATAATTTATGGCTGACGCACAACTACAAGCAACACCGCTCATCGAAGCGCAAGCTGGCGCGCGGCATGTTCGCATGTCGCCGCAAAAGGCGCGCCTGGTGATCGACCTGATTCGCGGGCAAAAAGTGCAGGATGCCCTGCAGACGCTGCGCTTCACTCCGAAGCGCGCCGCCAAGCCCATCGAAAAGCTGCTGCACAGCGCCATCGCCAACGCCGAGCGCAAAGCCGATGACGCCGGAGCGCCGCTCGATGTCGACGAACTCTTCGTTTCGCAGTGTTTCGTCAACGAAGGTCCGCGCTGGAAGCGCATTCGTCCCGCGCCGATGGGCCGCGCGTTTCGCTACCAGAAGCGCACCGCGCATCTGTGGATCGTGGTCCAGGAACATCACGTGGCCGCCGCGGAACGTCACGCCGCCAACATCGCGGAAGCGGAATCGCAAAAGGGCGTGCGTGGCACGGCGCGCCGGGTTCGCAAGGCATTGACCGGGAAGCAAGCCCCCGGAAAAAAGGGCAAGAAGAAGTAACGCCCGCAATTGGGCTAAAGAGGATCAGCATGGGACAGAAAACACACCCGTACGGATTTCGCCTCGGCTACAACAAGCCGTGGAAGTCGCGCTGGTACGCCGATCGCGATTACGCGGAGTTGCTGCACGAAGACGTGAAGCTGCGCAAAGAGCTGAAAGAAAAGCTCAAGAGCGCGGGCATCAGCTCGATCGATATCGAGCGCGCCGCCAACAAGCTGGTAGTGCGCATTTACACCGCGCGGCCCGGCATCATCATCGGGCGCAAGGGCGCGGAAATCGACAAGCTCAAGCAAGACGTGCAGAAGCGCACCAAGCGTGAGGTGCACATCGATATTCAGGAAGTGCACCGTCCGGAACTGGACGCTACACTCGTGGCGGAATCGATCGCCTTGCAGCTGGAAAAGCGCGTGGCCTTTCGCCGCGCCATGCGTAAAGCGGTGGACTCGGCCCTGCGTTTTGGTTGCAAGGGCATCAAGGTTCGCGTGGCTGGCCGCTTGAACGGCGCGGAAATCGCGCGCAAAGAATGGTATCTGCAGGGCCGCTTGCCGCTGCAAACGCTGCGCGCGGACATCGACTTCGGCACTGCGGAAGCCAATACCACCTACGGCGTCATTGGTGTGAAGTGCTGGGTTTATCAGGGCGAGAACGTTCCCAAGCGCGCCTCGAAGATTCAGAAAGAGAAAGAAGCAGCGGTCGTAGCAGCTTAATTTTAGTTTGTCAGTGCAGCGGTTCGGGAAAGATTAGGAAAAGAGACTATCGCGATGTTGATGCCCAGAAAAGTGAAGTACCGAAAACAGATGCGCGGCCGGCGCAACGGCAAAGCCTGGCGCGGCGGCGATCTGGCCTTCGGCGAATACGGTTTGAAGGCCATGGAGTGTGCGTGGATCACCGACCGGCAAATTGAAGCTTCCCGCGTGGCCATTTCGCGCTTCATCAAGCGCGGCGGAAAGCTCTGGATCCGCATTTTTCCGGACAAGCCCTTCACCAAGAAGCCCGCGGAAACCCGCATGGGTAAAGGTAAAGGCGCTCCCGAACGCTGGGTCGCGGTCGTGAAGCCGGGAAGAATCATGTTTGAAATGGCGGGTGTGGATGAAGCCACGGCGAAGGAAGCCATGGCGCTGGCGGGACATAAGCTGCCCATTCCCACGAAATTCGTATCCCGTGCGGGGAGCTTTTAATTATGGCGAATGTTAAACGCATGGACAAGATTCGCGAAGCCACCGGCGACGAATTGCACGCGCAACAGAAAGAGCTGTCGGAACAAATCTTCCGCCTGCGTTTTCAGTTGACCACCGGACAAGCCGAAGCGCTCAAGCGTTTGCGCGATTCAAAAAAGGATCTCGCCCGCGTCAAAACCTTGATTCGCGCGCAGGAACTGAATGCCGCTCCCCGCGACGCGAAAACTTCTGTCCATTCGCGCGCGGTCAGCAACTCCGCGGTAGCCGGCGCGGCAAAGAAATCAGCGTCCACAAAATTGCGGTCGCATAGCACGAGGAAAGCGTAATGACAACCGAAACGCAAAATGTAAAAGCTCCCGCAGCCGAGCCTGCCAAGCGCGGCGAGCGCACCGCGCTCACCGGCAAAGTCACCAGCGCCAAGATGGAAAAGACCATCGTGGTCGAAGTGCAGCGCCTGGTGCAGCACCCCAAGTACCGCCGCGTGGTGCGCATTTCCAAAAAGTTTTACGCGCACGATGAAGAGCGCAAGGCCAAACAGGGCGACACCGTCCGTATTGTGTCCTCGCGGCCGCTATCCCGCCTGAAGCGGTGGCGGCTGGCAGAAGTGCTGACGCGCAACGCGTCGGCGGAATAATCGGGGTATCGAACAATGATTCAGATGCGAACCTGGCTGACGGTAGCCGACAATTCGGGAGCCCGCAAACTGATGTGCATTTTGCCCGTGGGCGGTGACGTAGGCTTGCAAGCCGGACTCGGTGACGTGATCACTGCGTCGGTCAAAGAAGCCACGCCGGAAAGCCAGGTCAAACAGGGCACCGTGGTAAAAGCCGTTGTCGTGCGCATGCGCAAGGAACGCCGCCGCAAGGATGGTACGTACATCCGCTTCGACGACAACGCCGCGGTTTTGATCAACGATGCAAACGAGCCCGTCGGGACGCGCGTTTTCGGCCCGGTGGCAAGAGAGCTGCGCGAGAAGAAATTCACCAAAATCGTCTCGCTCGCTCCGGAGGTTTGGTAAGTCATGGCCATCGGAGACCGGCATCAACGAACGGAGCGGCACGTCATCGGTGTTCGCAAGGGCGACACGGTGAAAGTAATGGCGGGACGCGATCGCGGCAAAAGCGGCCGCGTGCTCTCCATCGACGCGCGCAAAAATCGCGTGATCGTCGAGCACGCCAACATCATTAAGCGCCACACGCGCCCGAATCCGTCGAAAAATATCAAGGGCGGCATCGTGGAAAAAGAAGCGGGCATCAACGCTTCCAACGTCATGCTGGTCTGCGGCAGTTGCGGCAAGCACACGCGCATCGGCCACACCATTCTCCCGGACGGCAGCAAGGTGCGCAGTTGCAAGCGTTGCAACGAAACACTCGATAAGTAACCACGGATTTGGCGGCGAACGAATTTAGTAAACGAAACAGAGGAAGGCAATGAAGAGTCGATTGCAGGAAAAATACCGGAAGGACACGGTCCCCACGCTGATGAAACATTTCGGCTGGGAAAACATGATGGCCGTGCCCAAAATTTCCAAGATTACCGTGAATATCGGCCTCGGCGAAGCCAGCCAGAACGCCAAGCTGCTGGACACCGCGGCGCAGGAGCTCGGGCAGATCACCGGCCAGAAAGCCATGATCACCAAGGCCAAGAAGTCCATTGCGAACTTCAAAATTCGCAAAGGCATGCCCATCGGCTGCGCGGTTACGCTGCGCGGCGACAAGATGTACGAATTTCTCGACCGCCTCTGCAACGTGGTCCTGCCGCGCGTGCGCGATTTTCGCGGCTTGCCCTCCAACGCTTTTGACGGCCGCGGAAACTACACGCTGGGCCTGAAAGACCAGTTGGTATTTCCGGAGATCGATTACACCCGCGTGGACAAGATTAAAGGCATGAATATCACGCTAACGACCACCGCACGAAACGACGAGGAAGGCCGCGAGCTGCTGAAAAGCCTGGGTTTCCCTCTGCGTGTTCCAGGAGGAGCGCAATAAATGGCCCGTACCGCAAAAATCGCCAAGTCGCGGAAGAAACCGAAATTTAAAGTTCGTGTGCGCAATCGCTGCCTCGTTTGCGGTCGCGCGCGCGGTTACATTCGCAAGTTTAAAATGTGCAGAATCTGTTTCCGCGGGATGGCTCTCAAAGGCGAAATTCCCGGCGTAACGAAAGCGAGCTGGTAAGCACTATGCAGACCGATCCGATAGCCGATTTTCTCACGCGCATCCGCAACGCCGCGGCTGCCAAGCATCAGCGCGTGGACGTGCCCTTGTCCAAGCTGAAGACGGAGATTGCCCGCATCCTCAAGGACGAGGGCTACATCGCCACCTACAAGACCGTGGACGAAAACAAAACGCGCAAGCAACTCCGCGTGTTTTTGAAGTACACGCCGGACCGCCGCAGTGTCATCACCGGCGTGAAGCGCATTTCGCGTCCCGGTGCGCGCCGCTATATCGGCTCGACGGACATTCGTCCTGTCGTTGGCGGTCTCGGCATCAGCATTATGACCACGCCAAAAGGCTTGATGAGCGGCCGTTCCGCGCGCAAAGCCAATCTCGGCGGCGAACTGCTCTGCGAAGTCTGGTAGCGCCTCGCATTGCGCATGAATTTTTGTTGTAAGCCGTAAAGGATTTACAAAAAGTTTTCGAGAAGGAACCAGATAAATGTCACGTATCGGCAACAAACCAATTCCACTGCCCTCGGGCGTGAAGTTCGCCATGCAGGGTGGCAAAGTTGACGTGCAAGGCCCCAAGGGCAAACTGTCTTTCGCGATTCCTAACGGCATCACGTTTGAACAAAAAGACGGCATCCTGACCGCCAAGCGCGCCACGGAAGATCACCGCGCCGTGCACGGACTTGCACGCGCGCTGGTGGCCAACGCCGTCACGGGCGTAACCACCGGCTTCAAAAAAGATTTGGACATCGTTGGCGTCGGCTACCGTGCAGAACTCAAAGGTAAAATCGTGGCCTTTGCGCTTGGCAAGTCGCATCCCATCGAGTTTCCTATACCTGAAGGCATCCAGGTGCTGGTCGAGAAGCAGACGCACATCGTCGTTAGCGGCGCGGACAAAGGTCAAGTCGGCCAGGTTGCCGCGGACATGCGTTCGCTGCGCCCGCCAGATCCCTATAAGCAAAAGGGTGTGCGCATCACCGGCGAACGTTTGAAGAAGAAAGCTGGTAAAGCGGGCGCCAAGGCCGGCACCTAAGGCGGCGCGCTTCGGAAAAAATTGCAGCAAAGTTTGGCAACCACGGTTTGCGCAACAAGCTTTGAAAGTGCGGCGGGCCGTAAGGAGAAGAAACAGTGGCTTCGGCAAGAGTCGGAAGATTATCGAAAGATCAGCACCGCAAGCGGATCCATCGCCGCGTGCGTGTTTCGCTCGAAGGCACGCAAGAACGTCCGCGCCTGTGCGTTTATCGTTCTCTGGGCCATATCTATGCCCAGGTCATCGACGACCGCCAGGGCAAGACGCTTGTCTCCGCCAGTTCCGTCGACGGTGAAACGAAAAAGAATTTAAAGGGTGGCGGCAACATCGCGGCAGCCAAAGTGATCGGCAAAGCAATCGCCGAGCGCGCCAAAGCTGCCGGAGTCAGCAAAGTGGTGTTCGACCGCGGCGGATACAAGTATCACGGCCGCGTCAAGGCGCTCGCAGATGCGGCGCGGGAAGCGGGGTTACAGTTCTAAGCCTATGTCGAAGCAATTGTTGCGAGACAGTTTATCGGTACGGCGGATCCTCGACGTAAATCCTTCGGACTTGAAGGATGACGTGATCGCCATCAACCGCGTCACCAAAGTCGTCAAGGGCGGCAAAAACCTGAGTTTCTCCGCGCTCGTGGTCGTCGGCGACCATCATGGCCACGCGGGATTCGGCATGGGCAAGGCTCGCGAAGTGCCCATGGCCATCAAAAAAGCCATCGAGCAGGCCAAGAAAAGTTTGATCAAACTGAACCTCAAGGGCAGCAGCATTCCGCATCAGGTGCTCGGACGTTACGGCTCGGCCGAAGTGTTGCTGAAGCCGGCCTCCGAAGGCACCGGCGTAATCGCCGGCGGCCCGGTTCGTAAAGTTATGCAGGTTGCGGGCATTCACAATGTGCTCACCAAGTCGCTTGGCACCTCGAATCCCCACAACGTGGTGAAAGCCACGTTCGCGGCCCTGCTTAGCCTGAAAGACATTGCCCACGTCGCGGAGATTCGCTCCAAGACCGTGGATGAAATTAGCGGCCGGCCACCGAAAGAAAAAGTTGCCGTCAGTGAGAGCGTCTAATGCCCAAAGAACACGTGGAAAAAGTCGACAAACCAGCAAAGGCGGCGCACCACAAGAAGCCCGGCACCATCCGGATCAAGTGGGTGGTCAGCTTCATCGGCAGCACTGATGACATGCGTGCCACCATTCGCGGCCTCGGGTTTCGCAAAATGCACCGCGTCGTCGAACGCGAAGACAACGAGTCCATCCGCGGCATGATTCACAAGGTCCGGCATCTCGTGGAAGTGGTGGAGTAAAGCGATGGCCAAACAAATTCCCAGCGCGCGCAAGCGCACCAAGAAGCGTGGCGATCATAAGCCCGCGACGGTAGCCCCCAAGGGCGGCCGCCGCACCTTCTCGCTTTCAACCCTGAGACCGCCCATGGGCTCGCGCAAGAAAAAAGTTCGCGTCGGCCGCGGCATGGGTTCCAAACTCGGTAAAACCGCCGGCGCCGGCAACAAGGGCCAAAAGTCCCGCCGCGGTTATTCGCGCCGCCGCGGCTTTGAAGGCGGACAGATGCCCTTGCACCGCCGCATGCCCAAGCGCGGGTTCCATAGCCCGTTTCGTATCGAGTATTCGGTCGTCAACCTCGAGGAACTGAATGTATTTCCCGAGGGCGAGACGATTACTCCGGAGCTTTTGCGCGCCCACGGTTTCATTCGCCGCGCCAAAGATCCCATCAAGGTTTTGGGCGATGGCGAGTTGACGGTAAAATTCACCATTCACGCGCACGCTTTCAGCGAGTCCGCCAAGGAAAAGATCACCAAGGCCGGCGGCACGTTTGAAGTGGTTGCCTAAGCGAGTTGTCTAAGCGAGTTGCCTAAGCAGGTAGTGTAAGGTTTTTTGCAGCAAAATCAGTACCGGGAAAATGGCATGAATCGATTCCTCGAAGCCGTGAAAAACATGTTCCGCATCGAAGACCTGCGGAACCGCGTCCTCTTCACGCTGGCGTTGCTGGCGGTGTACCGCATTGGTGCGCACATCCCCACGCCCGGTATCAACACCACCGTCCTCGAACAATTGTTCAGCCAGTCCGCCGGCTCGGTTCTTGGCATCTTCGACCTCTTTAGCGGCGGCAATTTCCGGCGCCTCACGATTTTCGCCCTCGGCATCATGCCGTACATCACCTCCTCGATCATCCTGCAGTTGATGACCGTGGTGTTTCCGTACCTCGAGCGCCTGCAAAAAGAAGGCGAACTCGGCCGCCGCAAAATCACGCAATACACGCGCTATCTGACCATCGTGCTTAGCATCATCCAGGGCGCCTCCATCGCCGGAACACTGCAAACGCAGCAGAGCAACGGGCAAGCGCTGGTCTATCACCCGGGCTTCGGCTTCACCATCATGACCGTGCTCACGCTGACCACCGGCTCGGCCTTCATCATGTGGCTTGGCGAGCAGATCAGCGAACGCGGCATCGGCAACGGTATGTCGCTTATTATTTTCGTCGGCATCGTGGTTGGCCTCCCGCGCGCCGTAGCCGATTTGTACGACAAAGCAGCGAGCCGCGCTTGGGGCCCCTTCACCCCTATCGCATTGATTTTCCTGGTTGTTCTAATGATCGCTGTGGTGGCCTTCATCGTCTTCGTCGAGGGCGGCCAGCGTCGCATCCCGGTACAGTACGCTAAGCGTGTCGTCGGCCGCCGCGTCATGGGCGGGCAATCGTCGTACTTGCCGCTGCGCGTAAATTCCGGTGGCGTCATTCCGCCGATCTTTGCAAGTTCGCTGTTGGCGTTTCCGGCGACGATCGCGCTGGTCATGAATCACCGCTACGCGTTCGTCGACAGCATCAAGACCAGCTTGAGCTGGGGCGAGCCGCTTTACACCTTTTTGTATGTCACGTTGATTCTGCTGTTCGCGTTTTTCTACGTGGGCATTGTCTTCAATCCCACCGAACTCGCGGACAACATGCGGAAGAATGGCGGCTTCATCCCTGGCATCCGGCCCGGCCGCACCACTTCCGAATACGTCAGCAAAATTTTGAAGCGCCTCACCTTTATCGGCGCCATCTATCTGGCCATCGTTTGCTTGCTGCCGGAATGGATGATCGCTGGTATTCACCTCGACCATCTTGGTTGGGGCGTCGGCGGCTGGTTTGACCGCCACTTCCCGGTCTGGTTTTTGAAGGGCCTCGGTGTGCAATTTTATTTCGGTGGCACGTCGCTGCTGATCGTTGTTGGCGTGGCCATGGATACCGTGCAGCAGCTGGAAGCTCAGCTGGTGATGCGCAATTACGAAGGTTTTGCCCGGAAGGGCCGGTTGCGCGGCCGGCGGTAATGGTCCGCGGCGTCTTGGTATCGGAATCCCGGGCCAGCAACGCCGGGCTAAGGGTGCCGGGCCGTGGATAAGCCGGCCGAAAAGCTGAATCGTGCCGTAGTTTTTCTCGGGCCTCCGGGTGCGGGAAAAGGCACCCAGGCGAAAGAGCTGGCCCGCAAATACGGCGTGCCGCATCTTTCGACGGGCGACATGTTGCGAGAGTGTATCGCACAGGGAACACCGCTTGGTTTGCAGGCCAAGCCGATTATGGAACGCGGCGAGTTGGTGCCGGACTCGCTGGTTCTAAAGATGGTGAAGCAGCGGATTCAAAATGCGGACTGCTCCTTCGGGTTCGTGTTCGATGGCTTTCCGCGGACTGTCGCGCAAGCGCAGTACTTCGGCGAACTGCTGAAACGCTGTGGTTATCAGCAGCCGGTGGTTGTGCACTTCGCCATCGATCCGGCGCTGGTGATACACCGCATCACCGGACGGCGCTTGTGCAAGGTTGGCGGCGAGATTTACAACGTCTTTGAGCGGCCCACGAAAGTGGAGGGCCGTTGCGACAATGATGGCGGAGAATTGGAGCAGCGGCCGGACGACCGGGAAGAAATCGTAGCGCCCCGGCTGGCGGCATACGCCAGGCAAACCGCTCCACTGGTGGAGTACTACCGCAGGCTTGGTCTGCTGCACGATGTGGCCGCCGAGAAGAGCGTGGAAGAAGTCACGCAGCGAGTTCTGGAAATTGTGCGCGGCGCCAGCTAGCCGCGAAGTAGCTGAAAAGATTTGGCCAGCAGCGCGGCCAGAAGGTTTGGCAGAAAACGATGGCGATTCATCTGCGCAGCGCGGAAGAACTTGAAAAGATGCATCGCGCCGGGCTCATCGTGCATCAGGTTCTGACCGAATTGCGCGACATGGTGCGGCCGGGCATCACCACCATGGACCTCGAAAAGTTTGCCGAGGGGAAATTGGCCGGGAAGCCGGGACGCGCGGCGTTCAAGGGGTATCGCGGTTACCCTTGCGTGCTCTGCACTTCGGTGAACAGCGAGATCGTTCACGGAATCCCATCGCCCAAGCGTAAGTTGCGCGAAGGCGAGATTGTTTCCATCGATTTTGGGATGGAAGTGGAAGGCTACTTCGCGGATTCGGCGGTTACCGTGCCGGTGGGGCAGATTACCCCGGAGTTGCAGAAACTGCTGGACGTGACTCGCGAGTCGCTGGATCGCGCCATCGACAAGATGCGCGCGGGCAATCGGCTCGGCGATGTCGGCCACGCGGTGCAAAGCTGGGCCGAGCAGAACGGTTACTCGGTGGTGCGGGAATTCGTGGGGCACGGCATCGGCACCAAAATGCACGACGAGCCGAACCTCCCGAATTACGGTGATGCGGGGCACGGCGCGCGGTTGCAGGAAGGCATGGTCATCGCGGTCGAGCCCATGGTCAACGCCGGTTCCCCGGAAGTGCGCATGCGGGATGAGTGGGTGGCGGAAACCGCCGATGGCCAGCCCTCGGCGCATTTCGAGCATACCGTGGCCATTACCGCCAACGGGCCGTGGATTCTGACGCGGCCGAAAGAGATGACTGGCCCGTCGTGGTAAGTAGACGTAAGGGGACGACGCAAAGCGCGGCGAGAATTTCGTAAGGTTGTAGAAGTCGAACAGGAGCTTAATGGCGAAGCGGTACGAAAAAAAGGAAAAGAAAGAAGGCGATTCCGGCAACACCAAGGAAGACGCGATAGAAGTAATGGCTACGGTGCTTGAGCCTTTGCCCAACGCCATGTTTCGCGTCGAACTCGAAAACAAGCACCAGGTCCTGGCGCACGTTTCCGGCAAGATGCGCAAAAATTTTATCCGCATCCTTTCGGGAGACAAGGTGGCCGTCGAGCTTTCGCCGTATGACCTGACGCGCGGCCGGATCGTGTATCGTTATAAGTAGCGCCCGCGGGCAATTGTCAGCGCCTGCCCGGCAGGGGCTGCGCGCCATGCTCGATGCCAATAGCGCTCGGCGGCATCTAATAGAGGGCGTGAGCGCGAAGAGCCGGGTAGTGCACCATCGTTGCTTTTCGTAACTGTTTAGGGGGAGTCAGCAGTATGAAAGTACGGGCAAGCGTTAAGAAAATTTGTGACAAGTGCAAGGTGATTCATCGCCGCGGCGTGGTCCGGGTGATCTGCAGCAACCCGAAGCATAAGCAGCGCCAGGGTTAACGAGACGCCAGGGTTAACGAGAATGGTTAAGCGCAAGGATTAAGGGGAAAAGCATATGGCACGTATCGCAGGTATCGATCTTCCACCGCAAAAGCGGCTATGGGTGGGCCTCACCGCCATCTATGGCATCGGGCGCGCTCGCGCGAAGAGTCTGGCCGCAAAGGCCAACGTGGATTTTGAAAAAAAGATCCGCGACCTGACCGAAGACGAGACCAACCGTCTGCGCCAGGAAATTGAAAAGGAAGGGCGCGTGGAAGGCGATCTCCGCAAAGAGATCCAGATGAACATCCGCCGCCTGATTGAAGTGCAGGCCTATCGCGGCATTCGGCACCGCCGCAATCTTCCGGTGCGCGGTCAGCGCACGCATACCAATGCGCGTACCCGCAAGGGACCGCGGCGCGGTGCGGTGGCGGCCAAGAAGAAGATCACTGGCAAGAAGGGCTAACGGTTTTGTAGGGGCGCAGCATGCTGCGAACGGTTTTAGCAGGACGCAAAATTAAGTTTTTTGCAAAAGAGAAACGGGGTCGAACGTGGCAAAAGAGCAAAACGCAGCGCCAGACGCGGCAACGCGACCGGACAAACAAGCGAAAGCCGGAGCAGCAGGCGCAGCCGCGCCAGCGAAGCGCAAGAAAGAATTCAAGAAGAAGCGCGAACGCCGCATCGTTCCTCACGGAATCGTGCACATCGCCGCGACCTTCAACAACACGCAGATCACCATCGCGGATACGGATGGCCGCGTGGTGTGCTGGTCTTCCGCGGGCGCCATCGGCTTCAAAGGCTCGCGCAAGGGCACGCCCTACGCCGCGCAGCAGGCCTCTTTGGCTGCCGCGGGCACGGCGCGCGACCAGTACGGTATGAAGAGCGTGGAAGTTAAGGTGCAGGGCCCGGGTTCCGGCCGCGAATCCGCGGTGCGCGCTCTGGCCGCTGCCGGATTGCACATCGTCGTCATTCGCGACGTCACCCCCATGCCGCACAACGGCTGCCGTCCGCCAAAGCGCAGGCGCGTCTGATGCTTATTTTGTTTACAAAAGCTTTGCATACAAATGTTTCCAAGAGTTCTGGGAAGGGAGAATAGAAGTTGGCAAGACACCGAGATGCAGTCTGCCGCCTGTGCCGCCGGGAAGGGCAGAAGCTGTTCCTAAAAGGTTTGCGGTGCTTTACGGAGAAGTGCGCGATCGAAAAGCGCAACTTCGTTCCGGGTCAGCATGGCCAGTCGCGCCGTCCGAAGGTGGCCGGCTATGGTCTGCAACTGCGCGAAAAACAAAAGGTAAAGCGCACCTACGGATTGCTCGAAAGGCAATTCCGCAACTACTTTGAAAAGGCCGTTCGCCTCAAGGGTCCGTCGGGCGAAAACCTGATCATCATGCTGGAGCGCCGCCTCGACAACGTGGTCTGGCGCGCTGGACTGGCGTCTTCGCGTTCGCAGGCACGGCAACTGGTGCTGCACGGTCACGTGCGCATCAACGGGAAGAAGGTCAACATCCCGTCGTACCTGATCAACGTGGGCGAAGAAGTGGCCATCAAGGAAAAGATGCACCAGAACGCCATGGTCCTCGAAGCGCGCAACGTGGCGCAGAGCCAAAGCTCGGTACCCTGGCTCGAACAGGACCGCGAACAGTTCAAGGCCAAAGTCGTGGCGTTGCCGAAGCGCGAAGACGTGCAGACGCCGCCCATCAACGAGCAGCTCATCGTTGAGTTGTACTCGAAATAATTAGTCGGGGCGGGTTTTGGCCCGTCCCTTCGCAATACTGGAATTAGGCAGCCGACTTCTGCTGCCAGAAGGAAGGAACAATATGTGGAAGGGTTTTCAAAAACCGAAGCGTCTCGCGTCTGAACTCGAATCGCTCACCGAAAAATACGGGCGGTTCTCCGCGCAGCCTTTCGAGCGCGGCTGGGGAACGACGGTAGGAAATGCGCTGCGCCGCGCGCTGCTCAGCTCCATTGAAGGAGCGGCGATCACCGCGGTGAAAATCGAGGGCGTGCTGCACGAATTTTCCTCGATCCCTGGCGTAGTGGAAGATGCCACGGACATTATCCTTAACCTGAAGCAGGTGCCCATCAAGCTGAACACCGACCTCCCGAAGACCATTTACGTAAACATCGAGCAGCCGGGACCGGTGACCTCCGCGCAAATCGAAGAGGACGCGGACTTCGCGATTCTCGACAAGAGCGTGTACATCGCCACGGTCAGCGAAGGCGGCAAGCTGCAAATCGAAATGCGCGTCAAGAACGGTCGCGGCTACGTCGCTGCGGACCGTAATTACGACGAAGACTTGCCCATCGGCTACATCCCGGTGGACAGCGTGCATTCTCCGGTGCGCAAGGTGAACTATTCTGTCGAGGCTGCTCGTCTCGGACAAATGACCGACTACGAAAAGCTGATGATCGAAGTGTGGACCAACGGCGCCATCACCCCGCAGGATTCCATCGGTCTCGCGGCGAAACTCGTCAAAGACCACATGAGCATCTTCATCAACTTTGAAGAGCCGGTGGACAACGTCGAAATGCCGCAAGACATCCAGCACGATCCGCGCCTCGAGTATCTCGATCGCTCGGTGGAAGAACTGGAACTTTCCGTGCGGTCTTACAACTGCCTGAAGAACGCCAATATCCAGACCATCCGCGAACTCGTGCAAAAGAGCGAGAACGAAATGCTGAAGACCAAAAACTTCGGCCGCAAATCGCTCAACGAGATCAAAGATATACTGGTGAAGATGGGCCTCGCGCTGGGTATGAAGTTCGACGAACACGGACGCATCATCTGGCCGCCATTGCCGAGCCAGACCGCGCCTCCGCCTGCGGAAGAAAACGCCGGCTTGTAAAATTAAACTGCCATGCGGCTCCGGATTTTTTCCGGAGCCGTGTGCGTAGCGACAGAAGAGACAGGGATAGAAAACGATGCGACATTTGAAATCAGGATCGAAGCTGGGACGCAATCCGTGGCATCGCCGCGCGACGCTGCGTAACCTGGTCACCAATTTATTCGAGCACGGCCGGATCACCACCACCCTGACGCGCGCGAAAGCCGCGCGTCCGGTGGCGGAAAAAATTATCACCCTCGGCAAACGCGATACCTTGCAATCGCGCCGTCAGGCCGCGGCGTACCTGATGACTCCGGAAATGACCAAGAAGCTTTTCAGCGAAATCGCTCCGAAATTTGCCGACCGCGCCGGCGGCTACACGCGCATCATCCACGCCGGCAATCGCGTCGGTGACAACGCCAAAGTAGCCATTCTCGAGCTCGTCGGCTACGAATACAAAGCCAAGGAAAAGAAAGAAAAGCCCAAGAAGGAAGAACCCGTCGAAGCTGCCAGTTGACGCCTTCTGAACCAGATTAGCTTCTGCCAAAAATTGAAAAGCCCGCTCCCATTTCCGGCAGCGGGCTTCTTCTTTTGTAGCGACCGCCTTCTGTTTCTCCCGGCTTTGCAGGGGGAGGCGGGCGCTTTTGTGTCCACTACTTTTGTGTCCACTACTTTTGTGTCCACTACTTTTGTGTCCACTACTTTTGTGTCCACTACCAGCACGTAGGCTCAGCGGCTAGCGGTCGGCAGTGGGTTCCGTTCGGTAAACTGCCGCTGGTGCCAGTACGGGTAGATTGGCGGTACCTCGCTGGCGGCGTCCAGTTTTGCGACCTGTTCCTTCGTTAGGTTCCACCCTACGGACCCTAAATTTTGACGTAATTGTTCCTCATTGCGGGCGCCTACGATCACATTTGCGATTGTGGGTCTCTGGAGCAGCCAGTTCAGGGCGATTTGCGGAACTGTTTTGCCGGTTTCTTTCGCTGCTTCGTCGAGGGCGTCTACTACTTTGTAGAGATATTCGTCACCGACCTGCGGGCCGTAGTCCGCGGTTTTGTGCAGACGGCTCTCTGCCGGAATTGGTTGATTGCGGCGGATCTTTCCCGTGAGGCGGCCCCAGCCGAGCGGACTCCAAACCAGTGCCCCGACTTTTTGTTCCAGCGCCAGCGGCATCAATTCCCATTCGTATTCGCGGCCGATCAGCGAATAATATACTTGGTGGCCGACGTAGCGCGACCATCCGTAGCGCTCCGACACGCTGAGCGATTTCATCAAGTGCCAGCCGGAAAAATTCGAGCAGGCAATGTACCGGACCTTTCCGCTTTGCACCAACGTGTCCAGCGTCTTCAAAGTTTCTTCCACCGGCGTAAGCGCGTCAAAACCGTGCATGTGATAAATGTCGATGGTCTCGATTTTCAGACGGCGCAAGCTGGCTTCGCACGATTCGATTAAGTGGTGCCGCGAAGAACCCAAATCGTTCGGTCCCTTGTTTTTGCTCATGGGGAACGTAGCTTTGGTCGACACCAACACCTGATTGCGCCGTCCCTTGATGGCCTCACCGAGAATTTCTTCGGACAATCCGTCGGAATAGATGTCCGCGGTGTCAAAGAGGTTGACGCCCGCCTCAAGACAGATGTCCACGAGGCGCGTGGCCTCCGCGACGTCGCTGCTGCCCCAAGCTTTGAAGAATTCGTTCCCGCCGCCAAAAGTGCCCGCGCCAAAACTGAGCACCGGAATCCTTAATCCTGAATATCCAAGCTGTCGAAATTCCATGCCGTATGGATGTACCCGGCGGCTCGATGGGTACACAGCAAGAGTGCAAGTAACGGATCAATTGCGGTCTCGAACCTGAGTTCCGCACTTACCTGGATGTTGAAACAAAATGACTTAGGCATTGGCGGAAGTTCGACAGGAGGGGCCGTGCCCCACCCCCCATGGTTTTTTGTCAAACGTGCGCAACTCGCAGAAAGCACAAGGGTTACGGCGTTTCTAAAATGGCAAAACGTGCGCAACGTACTGCAAGCAAGACACTTAGGTTTTTGGCTTCGCGAAAAACGCAACTACGCTGGATCCACAGAGGACGCCGCGGCTTTTCGAGTCCGCCAGCGGAACCACAGAAACAGGAAAATGATGCCGGCCAGGGCGCCGATGGAGTCCAGCAGGGAATCGTAAGGTGACGCCGTGCGGCTGGCTACGAAGGCCTGGTGGATTTCGTCCAGGGCGGAATAAACCGCGGCGATGAACAGGGCCAGCAGCCCCCAAGACCAGCGCCAGCCCGGGCGACCGCGGCGGAGGCCGCGGAAGAGCAGCAAGCCAAAGACAAAATATTCCGTAAAGTGCGCGCTCTTGCGAATCAAGTGATGAATTATCTCGAATTCTCCAGTGGTGATGGCCGGGTAGATCCAGGACAGAATCCGTTCAAGGATCGAGCCGGTATGTTCGGAAGAAAACGTATCTGTGGACATCGCGAAAATCACCGCGGCCCAAAGCAGTGCGGGCCACCAGGCCAGGAGCCACTTTATGGGGCCCAGTTCGCGGAGGTGCGGTTGCAGTTCCTGGAGTTGCGGTGCGGGACGCGGCTTGCGCCAGGGTTGTTCGGGCAAATGCGGGGTCTCCAAACTAAAAGCTAAAAACTAGGAGCTAAGAACTGTGGGCCGCGAGCGAGAAAATCACTCCATACGGTAATTGGGCGCTTCGCGGGTGATCACCACGTCATGGACATGGCTTTCGCGCAGCCCGGCGGCGGTGATGCGCACGAAGCGGCCTTTTTCGGCGAGCTCCCTGAGCGTGGCTGCTCCGGCATAGCCCATCCCGCTTTTCAGGCCGCCGACGAGCTGATCGGTGAGCGCACCCAGTGGGCCTTTGTAGGCCACCCGGCCTTCGACGCCTTCGGGGACGGACTTGCCGCGCTCGGCGCCTTCCTGTGCGTAACGATCGGCGGAGCCATTCTCCATCGCGCCGATGGAGCCCATGCCGCGGTAGGACTTGAAGGTCCGACCCTGATACAAAATGGTCTCGCCGGGGGATTCTTCGGTTCCGGCGAAGAGGCTGCCGATCATTACGCAGGACGCGCCTGCGGCAATGGCTTTGCTGATGTCGCCGGAAAATTTTATCCCGCCGTCGGCGATGATGGGCACGTCCGTGCCTGCCGCGGCCCGCGAACACTCGATGATCGCCGTGAGTTGCGGCACACCAGCTCCGGTGACGATGCGCGTGGTGCAAATGGAGCCGGGACCGATGCCCACTTTCAGGCCATCGATGCCCAGCGCGATGAGATCCCTTGCGCCGTCAAACGTTGCTACGTTTCCGGCGATGAGTTGCACGTCCGGCAGCCGGTGACGAATGGTTTTGATGGCGTCCATCACGCGCTGCGTGTGGCCGTGAGCGGTATCGATGGCCAGGACGTCCACTTTGGCTCTGGAAATCTCCACGGCGCGCTCGAGAAAGTCGCCGGTCGCGCCGATGGCCGCGCCGATGCGCAGGCGGCCTTGTTCGTCTTTTGCCGCGCGTGGATACTCGAGTTTCTTCTGGATGTCTTTTACGGTGATCAAGCCCTTGAGATTGAAGTCCTGATCCACCACGAGAAGTTTTTCGATGCGATGTTTTTGCAGGATGCGTTCGGCTTCGTCGAGCGTGGTGCCGACAGGAACGGTGACGAGGTTTTCTTTGGTCATCACCGAACCGACGAGTTGCGTATGATTTTTTTCAAAGCGCAAATCGCGGTTGGTGAGGATACCCGTAAGGCGGGAGCCGCGCGTCACCGGTAGCCCGGAGATGCGGTATTTCGTCATGATTTCGAGCGCCTGGCGCAGCGTGATGTCCGGCGAGATGGTCACGGGGTCGACGATCATGCCGCTTTCCGAGCGCTTTACGCGGTCGATCTCTTCGTATTGGCGGTCGATGGGCATGTTGCGGTGCACGATGCCGATACCGCCCTGGCGCGCGATGGCGATGGCCAGACGCGATTCTGTGACGGTGTCCATGGCCGCCGACGCCAGCGGAATATTGAGCCTCAACTGTCGCGTGAAGTGCGTGCGGGTATCGACTTCCGTGGGCAGCACGGAAGATTTGCCGGGTAAAAGCAAAACGTCGTCAAACGTGAGGCCTTCGGAAATCGGACCTTCGATCATGCCATCCTCGCTTCGGAGATTTGCAGACGCGCGCGGTTGCCGCCTATAAACAGCACAGCCCAGCGAGTGGGCGCCGGGCGCGTGGTACATATCAGCAAGTCGGGAAAATGCTTCACTGTGAATCTTCTATTGTAAGCGCAGCCTATTCACAGGGTCAAGCGAAGTGGTTCCCGGCGGAAGATTGTGCTGCAGAGTTGAGTTGTATAGTGGACGCGGGAATCAGTAGAATGTGCGGTCACCTGAACGGCAAGGTTTCTTTTTTATAGCGGAGTTACGGCGCATGGGGCAGCACTACGATGTGGTGGTTATCGGCGGCGGTCACAACGGGCTGGTGAATGCCGCGTACCTGGCCAAGGCTGGGAAAAAGGTGCTCGTGCTCGAACGGCGCCACGTCTTGGGTGGGGCGGCCGTGACCGAGGAGATTTTTCCTGGATTTCTCTTTTCGGAGTGTTCGTATGTGGTTTCGCTGCTGCGGCCGGAGATTATTCGCGAACTGGATTTGCCTAGGCATGGGCTGGAGATTCTGCCCCTGGATGGCACATTTTCGCCCATGCCGAGTGGCGACCACCTCTGGCGCATGAACGACCACGCGAAGTCCCTTCGCGAAATTCGGCGGCATTCGCGGCTGGATGCCGAGGCCTACGACGAATTTTCCAAAATGATGACGCCGATGTGCCGGTTCGTGAAGCCGCTGCTGTCGATGGTCCCGCCCGATCCGACCACGCTGAAACCCAAAGACTTGAAACAGTTGCATTTTCTGATGCAGCGCTTTCGCGAGCTTTCTTCCGATGAGCGCTACACGTTGATTCAGTTGATGACCATGAGCTCGGCGGATTTTCTGGACCAATGGTTTGAAACCGATGTGCTGAAGGCCACCATGTCGGCGTCGGGAATTATCGGCACGTTTCTGGGCATTCGCTCGCCGGGAACCGCCTACGTTTTGCTGCATCACTATATGGGCGAAATTGATGGCGCGTTTCGCTCCTGGGGATTCAGCCGCGGAGGCACGGGCGCGATTTCCAATGCCATTGGCGCGGCGGCGCGGGAGGCGGGCGTGGAAATTCGCACCAAGGCGCCCGTTGGCAAAATTGTGGTGAAGCACGGACGTGCTGTCGGCGTGGTACTACAGAGCGGGGAAGAGATCAGCGCGACGATCGTTTCCTCCAGCGTTGATCCGCACCTCACCTTTGAGAAATTTCTCTCGCCCAACGAATTGCCGGCTGATTTTCTGGAAGGCGTGCGCCGGTATAAATTTCGCGGCTCTTCCGGCAAGGTGAATCTGGCGCTGGATGCGCTGCCCAATTTCAAAGCGATTCCCGGCGATGGCGCGCACCTGCGCGGAGCAATCTCCATTTCGCCCAGCATGGAATACATGGAACACGCCTACGACGACGCAAAATATGGCAATTTCTCCAAGCGCCCGTACATCGACATGGTGATTCCGAGTTTGACGGATCCCAGCGTGGCGCCCGCGGGGAAGCACGTGCTTTCGTGTTTCGTGCAATACGCGCCTTACAAATTGGCCAACGGCACCTGGGACGATCAGCGCGAAGCGTTTGGCCACAACGTGATCGATACGATTGCGGAATACGCGCCGAATATTCGCGACATTATTGTCGGCCGGCAGATTTTGACGCCGCTCGACCTGGAACGTGAATTTGGCTTGACGCAGGGAAATATTTTTCAGGGCGAGCTTTCGCTCGAACAGCTCTTTTTTCTGCGCCCCGTTGCGGGTTGGGCGTATTACCGGACTCCCGTCGACGGTTTGTACATGTGCGGTTCGGCGACGCATCCCGGCGGCGGAATCATGGGTGCAAACGGACGCATCGCGAGCCAGGTGATGCTGAAGGATTGGAATAAAGTGTCGCGGGCGGCGAAATCCAGCGAAACGAAGTCAACCGGTTCGGGTGGCAAGTCCGTCGCTGCGGCCTCGAGCGAAGTGAGTTCGCAGAAGGCGAGCCACTGACGTGCCCATCGGACAGAAAGTTGCAATTATCGGCGGCGGCCACAATGCCCTGGTGACCGCGTTTTATTTGGCCAAGGGCGGATTTAAGCCGCTGGTTCTCGAACGCCGCGAAATTGTCGGTGGCGGCGCGGTTACCGAAGAATTTTATCCGGGATTCCGCGCTTCGACATTGGCGCACACCGTAGGTCCGCTGCGCTCCGATGTACTGCGCGACATGCAGCCGGAGAAGTTCGGCTGTGAACTGTTGCACCCGGACCCGCGTCTGTTTGCCCCCACGCTCGACGGCCAAGCCCTGCTTTTTTACAACGATCACGCCAAAACCGCCGGAGGCATCGCGCGCATGTCCGCGCATGACGCTGAGCGTTATGCAAAGTTTGCGGCGTCGCTCGAAAGCATCGCCGCGGTGTTCGCGCAGATCGCCGCCATCACGCCGCCGGGCATAGACAAACCTTCACCGGAAGATCTCTGGAATTTGTTGAAGACCGGCCGCGGCGTCCGCGGACTGGGCAAGACGGGAATGTTCGATCTGCTGCGCTGGGGCCCGATGGCCGCCGCGGATTTTGTGGCGGAGTTTTTTGAGGCGGAGCTGCTTCGTGCGGTGATCGCCGCACGCGGAATTTTCGGCACGGCGCTGGGGCCCTGGTCGGCGGGATCGACAGCGGTGCTGCTGTTGCGCGCCGCGGCGGACGCGCATCCCGTGGGGCCGGCGGCGTTCCCGCGCGGCGGCCTTGGTGCGCTGAGCGCGGCGTTAGCCGACAGCGCCCGAAAAAAGGGCGCGGAGATTCGCACCAGCGCCGAGGTGCATCACATCCGCGTCAAGGACGGCGCCGTAACGGGCCTGGTGCTCAGCGATGGCGAAGAAATCGCGGTACAAGCCGTGGTGTCCGGCGTCGATCCAAAACGTACATTTTTTAGTTTATTGGACCCCTCGCAGCTGGACCCGACGTTCGCGATGCGCATCAAGAACCTGCGCGCGAATGGGACCGTCGCCAAAGTAAATCTGGCGCTGGGCGATTTGCCTGCCTTTCCGGCGCTCGCCTCCGCGATTGGCGCGGATGGATTCCGCCAGGCGCTCTCCGGCCGGATTCACATCGGTCCGGAGATCGATTATTTAGAGAAAGCTTTTGATGCTTCGAAGTACGGAGACTTTTCGGCGGCGCCCTATCTGGATGTGACCATTCCGACGTTGCTCGATCCTTCGCTCGCGCCCGAGGGTAAGCACGCGCTTTCCGCGTACGTGCAATTCGCGCCGTATAATTTGAAAAAGGGAGATTGGAACGCACGCCGCGACGATTTGGGCCGCACTGTGCTCAAAACACTGGGAGCGTACGCGCCGGACCTGCCGGGTCTAGTGGAAGCGATGCAGGTGATCACGCCGCTAGATCTCGAGGCCACCTATGGATTCACTGGCGGCCACATCTATCACGAAGAACTGGCGCTCGATCAACTGTTCACCATGCGGCCGGTGCTCGATTGGGCGAGGTATTTGACGCCGGTGCGCGGATTATATTTGTGCGGGTCCGGCACGCATCCGGGTAACGGCTTGACTGGCGCCTCCGGTGCAAACGCCGCCCGCGAAATCATTCGCGATTTGCGCTGAGCATTTCTGAATGCGCCGTCCCACAAGCGCGAGTCCATGAAAACGTTTCCGATGGCTGCCGTCGATAGCAATAAATTGCAGAGGCTGCGGGAGCGTGAGGAAAAGCGCTTTGTCGATGAGCATCCACGTTCGGAGGAACTGTATCGGCGGGCCGCAAAGGGGGAGTTGGTGCGCTGCAACTTGTCGCATGCTTTCCGAACGCAGTAGAATCGAGTGTTTACCGTGTTAGGAGATTACCGCGCCATGGCTACCGCCGAAGCGAAATTGCACGCCCAGGAGTTCACCAACGAGCCCTTCGTGGATTTCTCGTTGCCCGCGAATAAGCAGGCCATGCAAGACGCGCTCGCCAAAGTTGCCGGCGAATTTGGCCGCGAATACCCGATGTACATCGGCGGGCAAAAAGTGTTCACCACCGAAAAGATGATGTCCACGAATCCGTCGCGGCCGTCGCAAGTCATCGGCGTTTTTCAAAAAGCCAACGCGGACCAGGCCGGGCAGGCGGTGGAAGCCGCCCACGCCGCGTTTGCCAGTTGGAAGCGCGTGTCCGCCGAGAAGCGCGTCGAAATTATTTTTCGCGCCGCGCAGATTTTTCGCGAGCGCAAATTCGAGGTCTCCGCATTGATCTGCTACGAAGTCGGAAAGTCGTGGATCGAAGCCGACGCCGATACCGCCGAAACCATCGATTTCTGTGAGTTTTACGCCCGCGAAATGTTGCGGCTGGCCGGCGAGCATCCGGTAACGCCGCAAACCGGCGAGAAGAATTTCCTGGTTTACATCCCGCTGGGCGTCGGCGCGGTGATTCCGCCGTGGAATTTTCCGGCGGCGATTGCTGCGGGCATGACCGCGGCTTCCTTAGTGACCGGCAATACCGTCGTATTAAAGCCCTCGGAAGAGTCGCCGGCGGTCGCCGCAAGAGTTGTCGAGATTTTTTACGAAGCGGGAGTTCCTAAAGAAGCCCTCAATTTTGTCACCGGATTGGGTGAAGTTGCCGGCGACGCGATCGTCAGGCATCCGAAAACGCGCTACATCGCGTTTACCGGCTCCAAGGAAGTGGGCTTGCTCATCAGCGAGGCGGCCGCCAAGCGCGTTCCCGGCCAAATCTGGATCAAGCGCGCGGTGCTGGAGATGGGCGGCAAGGATGCCACGATCGTCGATGAGGAAGCGGACCTCGACGCCGCGGTGGAAGGTGTTGCGCAAGCCGCGTTTGGTTACCAGGGACAAAAGTGTTCGGCGTGTTCGCGCGCCATCGTTTCGGAAAAGGTATTCGACGCATTCGTGGACAAATTGGTGGAGCGCACCAAAAAAATCACCATCGGTCCCAGCGACGAGCAGAAGAATTATATGGGGCCGGTCGTGAGCGCCGCGGCCATGGAAGGAATTCTCGGCTACATCGATGTTGGCAAAAAGGAAGGAAAATTAGTGCTTGGGGGAGACCGCGCTCCGGGCGAAGGCTATTTCATCCGGCCGACCATCATCGCCGATGTGCAACCGAAATCGCGCATCGCTCAGGAAGAAGTGTTCGGTCCCGTACTGGCGGTAATCAAGGCCCGCGATTTTGATCACGCGCTGGAAATCGCCAACGATACGGAGTTCGGCCTGACCGGCGCGGTCTATTCGCGCAATAAAGAAAAAATTGCAAAAGCTCAAGAGGCTTTCCACGTTGGAAATTTGTATTTGAACCGCAAATGTACCGGTGCCATGGTTGGCGCGCATCCCTTCGGCGGGTTCAACATGTCCGGCACCGATTCAAAGACGGGCGGCAAGGATTATCTGCTGCATTTCCTGCAAGCCAAGGCCATTGCCGAAAAAGTCGGCTGACGCGAACGGGTGACAGCGGGGCGTAATCCAAGAAAAGCGCCGCCTCAGAGTCAGCCGCTAAAGTGCTTCAGCGCGTTTCGATACTGTTTTCATAATCCAAAAAATTGGGTAGCTGAGGATCAGCATTCCGAGCGCGAGTGGAGCATTGTCGCGATCGGTGGCGATTGAGCCGATGAGGAATACCGCCGATGCAATCAGCGCCGCTCCCGTCGTCCAAGGATAGCCCCATGCTCGATAAGGCCGCGACAGCTCCGGCTCGCGTTTGCGCAGAAGGAATAGAGAAGTGTAGGACAACGTGTAATTGGCCACGAAGAAAAATGACAGCATGGCGATCACCCGTTCAAAGGAACCCAGCACGAATACAATGCCAACCACGGTGCTCAAGAGCAGGGCAGCCACCGGAGTGCCGCCGGCATTAACCCGCGAAGCGCGCTTGAAAAAAAGACCATCGCTGCTCATGGCATACAGGATGCGGGTACAAAACATCTGGCAGGCGTTGATGCAGCTGAGCAGCGAGACGATCATGATGGAGCGCACAATCACGTCGCCGTAACGCCCGAAGACTTTATTTGCTGCGGCGCCCAGCGCAAAAATATTCCCCGAAATCTCGTTCATCGGCAGGACGTACAAAACTGCGATATTTAGCAACAGATAAATGGCCATCACGGAAATGACGCTGCCAAAAATCGCGCGCGGCACATCACGTCCGGGATTTTTTACCTCTTCACTGAAATAGATAATGCCGTCCCAGCCGTCTACGGTGAAAATCACCTGCTGCAGTCCAACGACCAGCGCCACAGCCAGCAACCATCCACCAGGCAGCGCGGGACCGTTAGCGGATACCGCGGCCGCGGCGTGATGCGATGGTCCGCCGAGCACAAAGCAAGCCAGAACCAGCACCACGAAGGCGCCGGTTTTTAGCGCTGCGGTAATCAACTGCGCCCCGCTGCCCCACTTCACTCCGCGCCACTGCAGTACGGCGAAGAAAAGCAGTACGGCGACCGCAATTAATTTTTCGTGCCCGCCAAGCCGCGCGAACAAGGCGCCCGAGTATTCGCCGATGACGATGGCGACCACCGCGTTGGTGCCGCAGGTAGAGAGCCAGTCGCTCCAGCCCACGATGAATCCGGCGTATTCGCCGATCGCGCGGCGCGAAAAGTTGTATTGCCCGCCACTGCGTGGAATGGCCGCGCCCAGTTCCGCCAGCGACGAGGCGCCGAGCAGCGCATACGCGCCGCCCAATACCCACACGCCGAGAAACAGCCACGGATTCGGGAGCAGTTTTGCAATGTCGCCGGGAGTGCGCACGATTCCCGCGGCGATCGTGTTTCCAATGGCGGCGGCGATGCCGAACCAGATGCCCAGTACTTGCAGCAGTTTTCCCGTGCGCAGCGCGGGCTTTGGCGAATCGTCGGGTGGCGGGTTCAAGGATGTGTTCCGGGCGTGCCTCCGGAGTACGCCATACTAACCGGGACGCAAAGAAAAGCAAGCTGGAATTGCCATTCGCAACGGGTCCGCGCAGAAAATTTCTCAGCCCCGCGGCGCGCCAAGGAAACGCCACTTGTCCAGCCAAACGATTGGGGTCGCAGCAATAAGGTTCACGGCGCGGAATCCGGCACTGCCGCCGCATAAGGCAGCAGCTCGGGATTATCCTCATCCGGCTGCACCAGCCAAACGATGCGATCGTTAAAATACGCCAACAACGCGGCATTTTGCGCCGCATCGAGTTCGCGCGCCCACAACACTTTGGCGCCGTCGATCTCCGCGCCATTAAAAACCCACTCATCGTGAATATTGTGGTCCGCGCCGTATCGCACCATGATCAAATGCTTGCCCGGAAGATTCGTCAACTGTTGCACTATCGCCGCGCGGCCGGAGCCGCGTCCGCAGGTCCAGCCGATCTCATCGCATTTTTGCGCGTGCACGTCGCGCACCGTCTGAATCGCCAGCAGCAGCACGATCGCGCGCGCAAGCGCGGCTCCCACGGGTCGGCCCAAAACATTCCAAACGCTCAGGTGACGCATAGATTGCACCACCAGCGCGAAAATAACGCACGTAAGCGGCGCCGCGTAATGTGGATTCGACCACACCACCACAAAAATTGCTGGCGCCGTTACAAAAAATACCAGCAATAAAAAGCGCACGCGTTTGTCGCGGAAGACCAGCACAAAGGCCGGAAGCAACAGCACCGCGGCAGGCCAGAAAAACACAGCACGCAGCCGCGCCCACTTCAACAGCGACACCGCGCGAACGCCAGCCCAGGAACGCTGATAATCGGTGCGCTCCCATCCGTTGTAAAAATCTTCAAATTGCTGGTTGTTGTAGTGCATCGCAGGCTTGGCCTGTTGCCACAGAAAAATCGGCGACGTCACGTACGTGCGCAAATTCACAGCGTAGGGAAACAGCAGCGCATGTCCGGTCACGCGCCAGTTGTAAAAGCCCATCACCCCGGCCGTGAGCGCCAGCACCAGCGCGATGGGCGCTAGCACCCTGCGCAGCCGCGCGGCGTAAGGAACTTTCGTCGGCACGCGCCCCGCAAGCCATAAAACCAGCCACACCGCAACCGGCAAACAAAACAGCGCTCCTTCGTACGGCCGGCTGTTGGCCAGCAGCGCCACGCCCGCGGCAAGCAGCACCGCATCGCGCAGCCGCGCGTGCCTGCGAATGCGCGGCAACGCCCCCAGCACCAGCGCTCCACCGATGACCGCAACGGCACCGCCCCAATAGCTATTCATCCAGTAGCTTGCGATGCCCAGCTTCAGCGCTGCCAAAATCGCGCCCAGCAGCGCCCAGCGCGCCGGCAGCCATCCCTGCAGCATCCACAAAATGGCCGCGCACATCGCCGCGTCGCTGAGCAGCACGCCGATCCACGCGTTGCCGAGCAATTGCCCGATCGCCAGCGCCACGCCCTGCGCCGGCGGATACATCGAAGAATAGGTCGGCAGCCAGTTCACATGAAAGGTCTCGAAGCTGCGCCACAAGGGATGCGTGGGATTCGTCAATCGGCCATGCGCGAACGTATCGCCCATCAGCAGATAGCTAAACTCATCGTGAATTCCCGGGTTCGGCACGGGCAGCAGCCGCAGAACCGCCAGCCGGATCGCCACCACCATCAAAAACAAAGCGCCGATCGCCAGCGTTCTGCGCCGTGCAAACGCGGAGACGATCCGCTCCGCAACTCGGACAAAGTTCTCAGCCGCTCCGTTCTTGAATAAAACCAGCAGCAGGCAGGCCGCCGTGATGGCCGCGGAGAATAGCAAATCGTTCCAGGTAAACGGCGCGATGAACTCGTCGGGTGAGCTGAACAAGGTCCGGGTATTCTCCGAATTTCAAGGTTACGCGGCGCAGCGCATCGGCGCGTACATCACGCGACTCCGGCCGCGGGCCAGCGCCAAGTGCCGTCGCGATTTTCGCACAGAATAGCCCGAACACCACGCCGTGCGCTCTTCCCGTAGCGCATCCAGCGGCATGAAAGCTCTGAAAATGCGCTCGAACGGGTGAAACTCCGCTCGCGTGGCGCTATGATGCTTGCCAGCATGCCTACGGTCACATCCTCGAACGCGCACGCTTTTCCTCCGGAGACGACTCTTCCCTTACTGGACGTCTCCGTCGTGATCCCGTGCCTCAACGAAGCAAACTCGCTGGCCTTTTGCATCGACAAGGCCACGGCTGCGTTTCGCAGCGCAGGCCTTCGTGGCGAAGTCCTGGTCGCGGATAATGGCTCGACAGACGGGTCGGTGGAGATTGCCGGCGAGCACGGTGCGCGAGTGGTGGCGGTAAGCGAGCGCGGCTATGGCGCCGCATTGCGCGCTGGAATCGGCGCCGCTCACGGCGAGTTCATCGTCATGGGCGATGCCGACGACAGCTACGACTTCAGCGAAGTCCCCCAGTTTGTCGCCAAGCTTCGCGAGGGCTACGACCTGGTCATGGGCAATCGCTTCCTCGGGGAAATAAAACCGGGCGCCATGCCCCCGCTGCACAAATATTTTGGTAATCCCGGACTCACCACGCTGCTCAATACATTTTTTCACTCCGGCGTCGGCGATGTGTACTGTGGCATGCGCGGCTTCACGCGCGCCCTGGCGCAGCAACTCGACGTGCGCAGCACGGGCATGGAGTTTGCGCTCGAAATGGTCATTAAAGCCGCGCAGTCGAAAGCCCGCATTGCCGAAATTCCCATCATCCTCTGGCCGGACAAGCGCGGCCGCGCCCCGCATCTGCGCAGCTTTCGCGACGGCTGGCGCAGCCTGCGCTTTATGCTGCTCTACGCGCCAAACTGGCTCTTTTTGTTGCCCGGAGCTTCCCTCGGCGCGCTGGGATTGGCGCTGGTATTCTGGCTCTTACCCGGACCGCGCCACATCGGCCACGCGGGCCGCGTCACGCTCGACATCCACACCATGATCTTCGGCGTATTCTTCACCCTGCTCGGCGCGCAAATTCTTTCCATCGGCGCATTCGCCAAGGTTTTTAGTTACGCGGAGCGTTTCGACCACGGCGGTGTTTCTCTAAAACGCGCGTTGCGCAGCGTCACGCTGGAATCCGGTCTGGCTCTCGGCGCGATCATGTTTTTCGCTGGATTCGCGGGCTGCGCGTGGATTTCCTGGACGTGGGCCTCGCGCGGATTTGGCGAGCTGCACCAAGTGCGCCAGATTCTCTTCTGGGCCATGTGGCTTTTTCTTGGCGTGCAGGTAATCTTCGCTTCCTTCTTCCTCAGTATGCTGGGCATCAGCCGCGGCACCTTCATCGGCGACTACGATCGAAACTAATGGACGCTGAAAAAATCGGGCCAAAAGTTGCCCCGGATCAAAACTTGGATCGAAACTTGGACCAAAATTCACTGCTGCTCTCCGCGGTAAAGCACGGCCATCAAGCCTTCGTGCACCAGCGCCGCGTCCGCGTCCTAGCCGCGGCGCTCGCCGCCCAAATCCCGCCATCGGCGTCCGTACTCGATATCGGCTGCGGCGACGGCACCATCGCCAGCTTCATCATAGAGCTCCGCCCGGACGTGGCCATCCAAGGCGTCGAAGTTATGGTGCGTCCGAACTGCCACATCGCATGCCGTCCCTTCGACGGCGCCACGCTGCCGTTTCCCGATAATTCCATCGACGTCTGCATGCTGGTCGATGTCCTTCATCACACCAGCGACGTGCGCGTACTGCTCCGCGAAGCCGCCAGAGTCACCCGCGCGAGCGTCCTGTTGAAAGATCACCTCAGCGAAAACGCCCTCGATCACGCCACGCTGCGCTTCATGGACTGGGTCGGCAACCGTCCCCACGGCGTAACCCTGACCTACAACTATCAAAGCCGCGCCCAATGGAACGCCCACTTCGCCGCCTGCGGCCTCACGCCCGCCGCATTCACCACCAACCTCCGGCTATACCCCGCCCCATTCAGCGCCGTGGTCGGCCGCAACCTCCACTTCGTAGCGCTACTCCAAAGAATCCGCCCATGCTGAATTTTGGCAGAGCTGTAGCTGACTAACGCACGATAAAGAAGGCGCGTTTGACGGGTGTGCGGCAGTCCATGCCCCACAGGATTCCGGGTCCCCAGGTGTCGGAGTGGAGCGTGCGCTTGACACGAACCCATATTTCTGCAATTATCGAAATATGCCCGTGGCCTCCACGAAAAAAAATGACCAGCAGGTAGCCAAATTCGCCGACATGTTCTCGGCTATGAGCACCGAACCCCGCTTACGGATTATGCAGTTACTTCTCTCCGCGCATCCGGATGGCCTGGTCGTTGGAGAAATTCAGTCCGAACTCGACATCCCGAGCTCCACGCTGTCCCACCATCTCGACAAGTTGAGAAACGAAGGCCTCGTTCTGGTACGCCGCGAGAGCACCTTCCTGCGGTACACCGCAAACACGGAGGCGTTGCAAGAAGTTCTGCAGTTTCTCTACGCGGAGTGCTGTACCCGCAACAAGGCAGTAGCGCCGAAGGATGTGATCCAAATCTGCAAACGAGGGAGACGTTATGAGTGACGCAACTATAAGAGATGCCGTGAAGGAAAAATATGGAAATGCGGCGCTGCGCGTTTCGACCGGGAGAAGTTCGTGCTGTGGCGCGGCACCAGCGAGTGATTCGGGCGCCGACCCAATAACCTCAAACCTCTACGATGCCGCGCAATCAAACCAAATTCCGGCTGAAGCCATGCTCGCTTCGCTCGGTTGCGGAAATCCCACGGCCCTCGCCCAACTCCATCTCGGGGAAACCGTACTTGACCTGGGTTCCGGCGGCGGCATCGACGTGCTGCTTTCCGCCAGACGCGTCGGTCCGACGGGGAAAGCTTACGGTCTCGACATGACGGACGAAATGTTGTCCCTCGCGAATGCCAACAAACAGAAAGCGGGCATCGGAAACGTTGAATTCCTAAAAGGCGAAATTGAGAACATTCCTCTGCCTGATAATTCAGTGGATGTGATTATTTCCAATTGCGTGATCAATCTCTCCGCCGACAAGGACGCGGTCCTCCGCGAAGCCTTTCGCGTCCTGAAACCCGGAGGACGGTTCGCGGTCTCTGACGTCGTTACGCGAGGCGAAATGCCGCCGGAAATCCGCAAGAGCGTATTGCTTTGGGTCGGTTGCATCGCTGGAGCGTTGGAAGAATCGGATTACCGCAACAAACTGTCCGCCGCCGGATTTGCAGAGATAGCCGTCGAACCTACTCGTATTTATCGCGTCGAAGATGCGCGTGAATTCCTTTCCGGCCAGGGCTTCGACGTGGGTGCTCTAGCGCCCCAAGTGGATGGCAAGTTCCTGAGCGCATTTATCCGCGCCGTGAAACCGATGGATTCCGGGGGAAAATCCTGCCGCGGTCCCGCCTGCTGCAATTAGAAAGAATCCCAGGAACTTCCGCGCCGCGACACCACCATGTTTTGTTTCTTTGTACCGCTAATTCCACCCGCTCGATTATGGCCGAGGCCATTTTACGGTTTTGCGGCTCCGTCAATAAAATTGGCAACGTTGGTCTTTAATTTCGCCAAATCATCTTCCCGCACGTACATCATGTGCCCGGCATCGTAGTACTGCAGCGAAATATTCTTCTGCAATTTTTCCGCCAGCCCCAGATGCTCCACGGTAAACTCCGTGGCAAAAAACGGCGTAGCCAAATCGTAGTACCCGTTTTCAATCTGCACCCGCAAATACGGATTCACCAGCATGGCCTGAATCAAATCTCCCTCCACATTCGGCGAACCCGGAAACCCGAAATTTTCTCCCGCGTGGTGCTTCCAGTCCCACTCTTGATTGGCCTTATCCGATTCGGCGGAATACACCTTGTCCTGGCCAAACTTCAGTTCCTTCCGCACATAATCATTCCACGCGGCCGTGAAGGGTCCGGTAATCGAAGCATCCTGCGGATCAAATTCCGCGTATTCTCCCAGCAAATCGTAGGAAAATGCCGAAAAGCGCGCATCCAGCCGCCCGGTGGTCAATCCGCGGCTGCGCTGCAATTCCTTCATGAATTGCGGCAGCGCCACCCGCAAATTCGCCTTTAGAATGTAGTCTTCGTCCAGGCCCGTGAAACGCGAAAGCTTCTTCGCCATGTCCGTTTTTTCCGCCTCCGTAAGCCGTGAACCTTTCATCAACGCGCTGGCATACTCCGTCAGCGCAAACGTCCGCGCCTCTTCCGCGAACGCGCGCATATCCGCGGGCCGATCCTTCAGCGTTTTGTGATACCACGCTGTAGCCGCATAACTCGGTAAATAAAAAATGTACGGCATGTCCTCGCCGGGATTGAAGGAAATCGTCCCCAAATCCAGCACCGAGGAAATCAGCACGATGCCGTTGAAATACATTCCGTCATTCGATTGCAAATAATTTGAAAGCGCCGCCGAGCGAAACGTCCCGTAACTCTCCCCAATCAAATATTTCGCCGAATTCCAGCGGTCGTTGCGGTTCACGTACGCGGTAATCAGCTGCGCGATCGATTTCACGTCTTCATCGACGCCCCAAAAATCCTTGTCCTGGGCCTTGCCCACCGCGTGACTGAATCCCGTTCCCACCGGATCGATGAACACCAAATCGCTTTTATCCAGCAGGCAATAGGGGTTGTCGCCCACCTTGTAAGGCGCCGGCGGCGTAGCTTCCGCATCGGAAACCGAAACTCGTTTCGGCCCAAAAGATCCCATGTGCAGCCACAACGACGACGACCCCGGCCCCCCGTTATAAATAAAGGCCACCGGCCGCTGGCTCAACTCTTTAACATCGCTCCGCGTATACGCGGTGTAGTACATGAGCGCTGTCGGCTCGTCCTTTTCGTTCTTCAGCAAAATGGTAGCCGCAGTAGCCTTATAAGGAATCACCGCCCCGCCGACCTTTACGCTATGCTCCGTAACCGAAGACTCCTCCTTCGGTGCGGGCGCAGGCGGTGTAGCCGCCGCGTCCGGCGCCTTGGCATCCTTATCTTTATCCTGCGCCCGCAGGGCCAGGCCAGACTGCACACCCAGTAAAATCGCGCACACAACCGCAAATCGTAGCAACGTCCTCATCCGCGGGCTCCTTGGTAGGTAAAGTGTGGAATGAAACATCCTCAATGAATGGCCCAAAGATTCTAACCCGGCCCCAGTCGCGCACCAAGCAGGGTTCGCCGTCCGCCCCCCGTCTTCTCCGTATCAACATGGACGCGCCGCACCCAGCTTTGAAAGCCTGCCGAACACAAAAATATTCAGAATGTAGTCTTTACCGCTTTTAGAATAAACGCTTATGGAAAAACCCAAGAGGGGTCGGATGTCCAGAAGCCCAGAATAAACCGCACAGTGACACAAGTCTCATGCCGCTGCTGCGCCTCTCGCGACGGCTCGCTCAGAAACGCTCGATCTCCACTTCCGTATCTCGCGGCGCTTCTTTCACGGCGGATCCCTGGTGCAGCCCCATGAGCGGCTTTTTCTGCCCATCCAGAAAATCGGCCAGCTCCAGCCGCAAGTTTCCGGCGTTCGTCGAATACGTCAAGCCAACTTCAAAGTCCACGGTCCCGGCGCGAATCAACTTTTGGATCTCCGCGTCAAAGTGCTGCATGCCCTCGGTGTCGCCGTCGCGCATCGCGTCCAGCAAACTTTTGCCGTCGCTCTCGCCCTTCTCGACATATTCGCGCGTGCGCATCGTGGCTTTCAAAATCTCGATCGCTGCAATTCGCCCGCTGCCATCCTTTTTCGGCAGCAAGCGCTGCGACACGATATAGCGGAAAGCCTTGGACAGCCGCGTGCGGATGCCCAGCTGATCCGCCACCGGAAACGTTCCCACGATGCGCTCGACCGTCTTGGAAGCGTCGATGGTGTGCAGCGTGGACATTACCAGGTGGCCCGTTTCCGATGCTTCCAGCGCGATCTCAATGGTTTCCCGGTCGCGCATTTCGCCCACCAGAATTACCTTCGGCGCCTGCCGCAACGCCGCACGCAACGCCAGCGAAAACGTCGGCGTATCGGAATGCAGTTCGCGTTGATGCACCGTGGATTTTTTGTGCCGGTGCAGAAACTCAATGGGATCCTCGATGGTCAGGATGTGATACGCCTTTTCTTCGTTCATCTTGTCCAGCACCGCGGCCAGCGTCGACGATTTGCCCGAACCCGTCGGCCCGGTGACCAGCACGATCCCGTTCCGCAAATGGATCAACTCCTCGAGCACTTTGGGCAGCTTCAGCTCATCGAACCCGGGAATCTTGTCCGGAATCACGCGCATCACCACCGCGATGCTGCCGCGCTGACGGAAAACGTTCACGCGGAATCGTCCTACGCCCTCAATGCCGTACGACATATCCGCGGAACCGTCGCGTTCCAGTGTTTGCTTGGCGTGTTCCGTCTTGGCCATCAAATCGTTGGCGATAAAATTCGTGTCGTACGGCGTCAGCTTTTCCAGGCCCTTGAATTTCAGTTCGATGAGCTGCCCGTTCGATTCAACCTGCGGCGCGCGGCCCGGCGAGAAAATCAGGTCGCTAACCTGCTTGTGCGCTTTTAGCATCGTGGTTATCAATTGGCCGGTGTGAATCGTTCGCTGCGTTGCCGGAGGCGGCGTTGCCGCGCCGCGGGAACTCGCAATGTGCGCTGAAGCCATGTCGCCTGGGGTCGTCTGCATGGGGGATATTGGAGAGATTCGATCTACGGGCTGTTCCTGTGAAGGGACCTGTGGCCGAGTAACCATTTTTGTTCGGATCCTTGTGTGGCCCAACTCTGGCCTAAACTGCTCCCAAGTTGAGAGAGGTTGCCTCTTCGAGCAAAAGGCTTTTGCCGCCAACGCAATTTTAGCCATTCGTTGCCGGTCGCGGTGTGCGGCGGCCTTAGGAATTGCGAGAAGATTACTGTCCATTGGTACAGTCCGTAGCCCGCTCGGCCAGGGTACGATGGCCGCCGCTATTTTGCAGGGGCGCCCAGCGCGGCGCGACCGCGCCCATCAGAAAGACAGTTGCAGCGCCGAGCCTTCACCCACGCGTAAAGTAACCATGCTCAGATCATCCACAATCCAGTCCGCTCCCGCAGCCGACAAGTCCGCATCCGGCGAAGTCGTGCGCACCGCCAGCACGCGCGCCCCCGCCGCCTTGCCCGCGCGGATCCCGGCAGGCGCATCCTCCACCACCACGCAATCCGCCGCCGCGAATCCCAGAAACTCCGCGCCCTTTAAATACGGCTCCGGATCCGGCTTCCCGCGCCGAACATCCGTGGAAGTAACCAGCAATTCCGGCACAGGCAGTCCCGCCGCGGCAATACGCACCTGCGCCAGCGGACGCGTACACGAAGTCACAATCGTCCAGGCGCTCTCCGGCAAGCCGCACAGCAGCGCCAGCGCCCCCGGCAAAGGCACCACGCCATCCGTGTCGGCAATCTCTCGCCGCTCCACTTCGCGATTCTCTTTTTCGTGGTCGCCATCCGGCAGCAATTCGCGAATGGTGGTCATGCTTGGCCGCCCATGCGCCCGCCGCACCACTTCCTCCGGAACAAACCCGTGCTCCGCGGCCCACCCGTGCCACACGCGCTCGACCGCTGGCGTCGAATCCGCCAGCACGCCATCCAAATCAAATAAAATTCCCCGGCAAACAATTTCGGTCATGGGCCTCATTCGCTCTGGTGATTGCCTTGCGCGGCACTCGTATTCCGTGTCTTCTTTTGTGCGATCCAATCAACAGTTTTTGATGCGAGCCGGTCGAGCGCGACCACCGACATTTCCAGATCTTCTTCCAGCGTGTCTTCAATCTTGTTGTGGCTGATGCCGCGCAACGATTGCACGAAGAGCATCACCGCGGGGATGCCCGAGCGCGCGACTTCCGCGGCGTCGTGCAGCGGGCCGGAGGGCATGCGATGCGCCGCGCCGGAAACTTCGCGCAGGGCTTGCTCGCACAAATCCAGCAGTTCGGTATGAAAGGGAACTGGTTCAATGCTCCACAGGCGCGACCACTCGACGGTGCATTTTTCTTCGCCGGCAAATCGCCGGCTGGCGTCCTGCGCTTCGCGATACATCTGCGCCAGAATGCCGGCATCTAAATCGCGCTGGTCGAGTGTGGCTTCGCAGCGCCCCACCACCGCCGTCACGATGCCGGGAAAAGTTTTCAGGCTGCCCATGGTGCAAACGGCATCGGGGTGTTTACCGGCGATGGCGCGAATTTCCAGCGCCAGTTTTGCGGCGGAGGCCAGGGCATCGCGACGCGCGTTCATCGGCGTGGAGCCCGAATGGGCTTCCTGTCCAAAGAACGTGACGTTGTGCCGCTCGACGCCCTTGGTGCCGAGCACCACGCCCAGCGGCAGGCCCATGCGCTCGAGGACCGGCCCTTGCTCGATGTGCAATTCCAAATACGCCGCCGCGTTCGCGCGTTCTTTTTCAGCTTCGGGAAAACGTTCCATGTCCACGCCGCAACGCCGCAGCGCATCTTCCATTTTTATACCGTCGCGATCTGTGCGAACGCGATCCGCCGCAACCGAGTGCGTGCCGGCAAACGCGGACGAGCCCAGCAAGCTGCGCCCGAAACGCGCGCCCTCTTCGTCGGCCCAATCCACCAGCCGAACGGTGACCGGCGGCCGTCCGTTAAATTCAGTGGCAATGCGCCGCAAAACCTCCAGCCCCGCGAGCACATCCAAACTGCCGTCCAACCATCCGCCATTAGGCACGGAATCCAAATGTCCGCCGAGCAGCAAAGCTTTTTCCGACGCGCCGCACAGCGTCACCCAATTATTTCCCGCGGGATCGTAATGATGTTCGAGCGTGGCGTCGGGAATGGTGGCCACTTTCGCGGCAAACCACTTTCGCGCCGCGAGCCATGTATCCGTCCACGCCACGCGCTGCGCGCCGTTCTCGTCGCCGGTCAGCGCGCGCAGTTCCTTCAGTTCCGCAACCGTTCGTTTGGGATCCAGGCTCATCGCTTCACTCATGCAAAAAAAATGGCGTTCAAAAAATGATTCGGCGTTCAAACATAGGTAAGCTGCTCAAAAATAAGCAGGCGCGCGCTTCAGCATCCGCCCGCGTCCGCGTTCACCGACGAATTTCCCGTCGCGCGCTTGCACCTTGCCGCGCACGGTAACCACCGACGGCCGGCCTTCGATCTTCATGCCTTCAAAACCGTTGTAGTCGTTATTGCTGTGCTGCGTTTTCGCGGAAATCACTCCGCGATAATTGGGATCGTACACCACCAGGTCGGCATCGCTGCCCACAGCGATCGCGCCCTTGCGCGGATAAAGTCCAAAAAGCTTTGCCGCGCGTGTGCTCGCGACATCCACGAAGCGATCCATCGTCAATCGGCCCGCTTTGACGCCATAGGTATAGAGCAGATTCACGCGGTCCTCGATGCCGGGAATGCCGTTGGGAATGCTTACAAAGGAGTCTTTTCCAAGAAATTTCTGTTCGGCGTCAAACGGACAGTGATCGGTACCCACGGTGTCGATAGCTTCATTCGCCAGCGCGGTCCAAAGCACCGCTTGATTGTGCTTGGCGCGCAGCGGGGGAGACATCACATGCTTCATGCCCTCCACGCCCGCCCGCTCCGCATAGGTTTTGTCCAGCAGCAAATGCGGCACCACCGCCTCGACGGAAATTTGCACGCCGCGCGATTTCGCCGCCAGCGCGGCAGCCAGGGCCTTTTCGCAAGAGAGGTGAACGACATAACCGGTGGCGCCGGTATTTTCCAGAAACGTCGCGAATCGCCCAGTGCCTTCCGCCTCCACCGATTCCGGCCGGCTCGGCTCATGCCACTCGGGTCCAATTTTTCCTTCGCTGAGAAGTTTTTTCTGCAAACGGTCGACCAATTCGGCATTTTCGCAATGCGCTGTAACGATTACGCCCAGCCGTTTCGCCAGTTCGAGCGTCTGATACATTTCGCCGTCGTCAACACCGAAAAAGTTTTTATAAGAAAGGAAAATCTTGAACGAAGTTGTGCCGTCCGCCACAATTTCCCGCAACTGCGATTCCGTTTCCGCGACAAACTTGGTCACCGACATGTGGAACGCATAATCGCAAGCGCTTTGCCCGTCGGCTTTCGACTTCCACAACTGATAGCCCGCCAGCGCGTCATCATTGCGGTTGGGGCAGCACATCTCGATATAGGTGGTGGTGCCGCCAATGAGCGCGGCGATGCTTGCCGTTTCATGCGTGTCCTTCGCGAAGGTGGCCATGAACGGCAAATAAATGTGCACGTGCGGATCGATAAACCCGGGGAAAATCAGCTTTCCGGCGGCGTCAATCACCTCGGTTCCGGCAGGAGCTTCTAAATTCGCGCCGATCCGGGTGATTGTTTCCTGCTCAATAAAAATATCGGCAAAGCTGCGCGAACCGACGGTAATAATTTCGCCATTCTTGATCAGCAGGCCCATGGTCCGCTCCAAAAAAATCGGGTCGATTCACGCCAGACACGCAAGGCACTTATGGATCTAGAGCAAACAATGCACGCAACGAACTCAATGAATATGAATCCCCATCTTGTCGCGATACTTCCGCATCTTCTCCCAGTCTTCGGTCACTCCGGGTTCCGCGCGCGTGAGTTGTCCCCAGGTCACCGACTCGCGTCCGGAAGGCTCCTCAATCATGGCGATGCAACCCTCGACCGGGCAGACGTTGAAGCACAGCCGGCAGCCCACGCAGTCCGGCTCGCGCACCTGCACGCGCGGCCGCGTTTCCACCGCATCGACGCGCCCGTTCGAGCGAATGTCGTACGCATGCGGCGCCACCACGCTGCCATCCTGCGCAATCAAATCGATACACTGATGCGCCGTATCGTTGCACGCCACGTAACACAAATCGCAGCGGATGCATTTTTCCTGATCGATGCGCGCCACCGCGCGAAACGACAGGTCGAAATTATTGAAATCGGAAACGCGCTGCAGACTCCGCCCCACCACCTCGGGAATGGTGGCAAAACCTTTTTCATCCATCCAGTTGGACAATCCGTCGCACAAATCCTCGATGATGCGAAACCCGTAGTGCATCACCGCGGTGCAAACCTGCAGACTGCTCGCGCCCAGCAGCAAAAATTCCGCCGCATCGCGCCAATCCGAAATGCCGCCCATGCCGGAAATCGGCAGCCGCGAACCGGCCACCACGGAATCCTTGCCCAACGCCGCCAGCATATTCAGCGCGATCGGCTTCACCGCCGGCCCAGCATATCCTCCGTGCCCGCCCTTGCCGGCAATGTTGGGAGTAATTTCCAGCGAGTCCAGATCCACGCCGATAATGGAATTGATCGTGTTAATCAGGGAAATCGCGTTAGCCCCAGCCGTCACGGCGGCGCGCGCCGGCACCACAATGTCGGAAATATTCGGCGTCAGTTTCACGATCACCGGAATCTTTGCCACTTCCATCACCCAGCGCGTTATTTGTTCGCAATATTCCGGCACTTGCCCCACGGCGCTGCCCATGCCGCGCTCGCTCATGCCATGCGGACAGCCATAATTCAGCTCGATGCCATCCGCGCCGGTATCCTGAATGCGCCGAATCACGTCGTGCCAGGTTTCCGGTTTCGATTCCACCATCGCCGAAACGATCACCGCGCGATCCGGCCAGGCCCGTTTCACTTCCGCAATCTCGCGCAGATTTATTTCGATAGGCCGGTCCGAAATCAGTTCCACGTTGTTGATGGCCAGCATCTTCTGTCCGCCGTAATGCCACGCTCCATAACGATTGGAAACATTCAGCACCGGCGCGCCGATGGTCTTCCACACCGCGCCGCCCCAGCCCGCTTCAAACGCGCGATGAATCTGCGCGCCGGAATTTGCCGGCGGCGCCGACGCCAGCCAAAAAGGATTCGGCGAACGAATGCCCGCAAAATTGATGCTCAGATCAGCCACGGCCCACCAGCCTCTCCTGAATCGCGCGCGCCGCCAGCTTTCCGTCTTGCACGGCCATTACCGTGGACGCCGCGCCGCGCGCGCGAATGCAATCGCCGCCGGCATACACGCCGGCAACGCTCGTTTCAAAGTCGGCATTCACCTGAATGAAGCCCTTTTCCGTTTGCAATTTCCACAAGGAGGCCACGGAAGGCTTTTGCTGGCCGATGGCCTTAACGATTTGATCGGCGGGAATGATAAATGCGGAGCCCGGTATCGGCCGCGGCGCTGGCCGCCCGGAACTATCCTTCTCTCCCAAAGTCATTCGCAAACATTCCAGCCCGTGCGCCGCGCCGCCGGCAATATGCACCTTCACCGGCTGCGCCAGAAATTCGAGCCACACGCCTTCGCGTTTCACGAATTCATACTCGTGCGGATAGGCGGTCATTTCATTTTCCGTGCGCCGGTAAACCATGGTCACGCGCTCGGCGCCGAGGCGCTTGGCAATCGTCGCGCAATCGATCGCGGTATTCCCCGCGCCGATCACCACGACGTTGCGCCCGATGCGCAATTTCGCCGCGTCCAATTTGCTTTCTTCGATATATTCCAGCCCATCGATCACAAATTCTTCGCCGGGAATACCCAGCTCCGGAGTCGAACCGAGCCCAACACCAAGAAATATCGCCTTGAAACGCTGTTGCAAATCGGCCAGCCAGAAGCTCGTGCCCACGTCCTTGCCCGTCTCGACCTTCACGCCCAGCCGCGCAATCATCGCGACTTCGCGCAACGCCACTTCCATGGGCTCGCGCAACGCGATAATGCCATACGTGGAAAGTCCGCCGGCCATCTCGCGCCGTTCAAATAAAGTCACGCGGTGCCCGCGCTTGGCCAGTTCCCCCGCGCAAGAAAGTCCCGCAGGCCCGGCCCCGATCACCGCAACTGCCAAGCCAGTAGATTTCGCAGCGGGAAATACATCGATCCCTTTCGCATATACATAATCCATGGCGTGGCGCTGCAACCGCCCGATGGAAATGGGCTTGTGCTCCGCGCCCAGCACGCAAGCTCCTTCGCATAATTCCTGCACCGGGCAAACGCGCGCGCACGTGGCGCCAAGCAGGTTCGACTCCAGAATGGTGCGCGCCGATCCGCGCAAATTTCCTGTATAAATTTTCTTAATGAATTGCGGAATATCGATATGCGTGGGACAGGCATGCGTGCACGGCGCGTCATAGCACATCAGGCACCGCGCCGCCTCGACCAGCGCCTCGTGCGCGCTCAGCGGCGGCAAAAGCTCCTGCAACGGCGATGTCTGCGGCGGAACCTCGACGGGCAACTCACCTTGCGGCGTCAACACTTCCTCCTCGATGTGGTTCGGGCCCTGAAGATTGGATGGCTATGTGCGAGAAAGAAGAGTAGTGCGGAAGGCAGTTTGTTTCAATAGCGGCGAAAGATTGGGGTGGGAGACGGGGATTGCACAAAACGCTGTACAGCCGCCCGGTGCGATAGAATGCGTTCCATGCCGACCGAGCGCCCAGCTAATACCGAATTCTCAATCCCCCTGCGTGCGCCGTTTTGGGGCGACCAAGGGGACGCCATTGGATTAAAAACCGCGACCACAATCCAAAGCTCGCGGGAAGTAGTCAAGCACGTTTAATGCTTTACATTTAACGTTCCGCATTATATCCTCTGCTTGTGATTAAGTCGTTCAAATGCAAGAAGACCAAGCGGCTTTTTAATGATGAACAAGTGCGGGAGTTCTCCGCGATTGAAAGAGTGGCTCGCCGCAAGCTACTTATGCTCAATGGTGCTAAAGCCCTGAACGACTTGAAAGTGCCTCCTGGGAACAGGCTCCATCCGCTACACGAGGACCGCGAAGGGCAGCATGCCATCAGCATCAACGACCAGAGCAGGGTTTGTTTTATTTGGAAGGACGACGACGCATATGATGTTGAAATCGTTATCGATTACCATTGAGAGGAAAAGTCACATGGCCACGAAATTGAGTCCCATCCATCCGGGGGAAATTCTACGCGAAGAGTTCATGCGTCCGCTCGGATTAAACGCCAATTCTCTTGCTATCGCTCTTCACACATCCGCTCCGAATCTATATGACCTGCTTGCGGAAGGGCGTCGCATCACGCCCGATATGGCGCTGCGACTCTCTCGGTATTTTGGGACAACTCCTCAATTTTGGATGAATATGCAGGCACATTACGACATCGTGTCAAACGGTCCTTTGGAGACGAAGATTAAAGCACAGGTGCGACCTAGAGCCGCTGCGACTTTGGCGACGCGTCCTGTAGCCATCCACGCGAAGCGAGTCCACGCCGCGAAAGTAAGCGTGAAGGGAAAATAGTGCAGCGCGGTCACATCTATCTCCTTAGCGGATGGAGGGCACGCTTGATTTTATTGCACCTTTATTACACGGAATTTCCTACCCTGAAGTGATGAAAACCAGCATAAACATCGCGGGAATTTGGGGTGGGAGACGGGGATTGAACCCGCGACATTCGGTGCCACAGAACCACATTCAGTACCGGTACTGAATGTGAAATCAAGGGGTTACGAGGGGAAACCGCGCCATTTAAGGTAGTTTTTAGGCAGGTGAGGGCGTGTTTTAGTACATGGTTTAGTACAGGGAGTGCTATAATATCGGAATGCAAAATGGCGTGCTTCGTCGTGAGGGCAAGGCGTGGGTGCTCCGATATTATGTCCGCGTTCGGAATGCGGATGGAGAACTCGCGTGGGCTCGGCGGGTAAAAAAAGTCGCTTCCGTCTCGGAAAAGTATCGCAGTGAAGCGTCGGTACGGCATCTCGCCTCGGAGATTCTTGCTCCGATAAACGCCAAGACCGCACGGCCAGAGAGCACAGATTCTGTATCTCACTTCCTGGAGCATGTCTATCTGCCGCACTGCCAAGCAAACGTACGACCATCGACTCACGCGGGATACACCTTCATCTTCAAAATCCTGAAGCCGCACGTTGGAAAATATGACTTGCGAAGTTTTGGAGCAGTTGAAGGCGAGCGGGTCCTGACGGACTTCGCGAATGAAAAACGCCGCGCGCAAACAGTGCTGAAAAACGTGAAGGGATTTCTGTCCGGCGCGTTTCGCTACGCCGTCCGTACTGGCGTTCTGCAATTCAATCCAATGCGCGAGACGGTACTGCCTCGGGGCGGAAAGCCGATTGCCAGCGGCTATGCGTATTCGATTGTCGAAATCGAAGCCATGTTGGAGGTCTTACCGGAGCCTGCCCGAACCGCGGTGATGGTAGCGGCCTACACAGGCATGCGCCAATCGGAAATCCGCGGTCTAAGATGGACCGATTTTCAGGGCGACACCATCCAAGTGAAGCGTTCAGTCTGGCGGAAACATGTTGAAGAAACGAAGACGCCCGCGAGCGCGGCGGGGATTCCTGTTATTCCGGTGCTCGCCCATGCACTTGAAACTCACCGCAAGAAAAGCACGAGCTTGTACATTTTTGCTGGCGGTTCTGGTCAACCGCTGGTTCTGGCAAATCTTACCCGACGTGTCATAGAGCCGATCCTTAAAGCCGAGAAAATCCCTTGGAGCGGATGGCATGGCTTTCGCCGCGGGCTGGCTTCGACCCTATACGAGCTGAAGGTGCCCGATAAGGTCATTCAGCAAATCCTGCGGCACGCCGACGTTTCAGTCACTATGAAACATTACGTAAAGACCTCTGACGGTCAGGCCGAGGCCGCAATGGAAAAAGTCGCCAAGAAGAGAACCAAAGTGTAATTTTGGGGACGTTTGCGGCAGGCTGGTTTGGCATCGAGAGTGTTGGTTTCCGGCATGTGCGGGCAAGCAGCCCCGTGGCAGTTGATGTGCCCACGGGGATTCGAACTCCCGACGCTCTGGTTCGTAGCCGTTAGGCTGCCAAAAACAAAAGACTTACACCATTCGCTACCATTTGCCGGATTCTGCTATAACTTGATGCGTTGTAAGGATTAACGGTGCTCGCATCACAACCCATGGGAAATGGTCGGGGATACTGTAGGCACAAAATTGGGCACAAAAATTTACGCCTAAAAGCCCGATCTAATCTCGCGTCGGCCTCTTTAACGTCTCAAACAAATTCCTGTCCGTCAAAAAATTCATAATGAAACTCAAAACGAATCGATCCGGCGTATCCACCTCGCGCCGGCTCTCGGGCAGCGTATCCATTTCGTCCGCGGCTTGGCGACATTTGCGTGTAGTACGTTGAGAATCAGGCCGATTTCACTTTTCCAGTAGCGGCGGTTATCGCGTTAGGAATTCGATTTCGAGGAACGCTACAAAGCGTTATTAAATTCTGATACTTTGGCTTCGCCACTGTTGATTGTGATGCCAGATAAACTCAGTGGCGCTTGCTAACTATGGCCAAGAAGCTGCGACCGAAGGCTTTTTCTCGCCCTGCGCTGACTCCCGAGCGGGCCGTACAAGTGGGGCATCTACGCATCACGCTTCCCCCAAGTCGTGATCATCGGCGTGTTTCCACTCATCGGGATGGCTGTGGGCGGGTCCTTCGGGGGATATGTTTTCTTTCTCTTGGGTTTCATCTTGTGCTGGCTTTGGTGGTCGGTGTCCATCCCCAGATGGAGAGAGTGGGCTCGCCAAAACGGCGCAAATGTAGAACGGACCCAATACCTCGCCGAGCGTACTCGCTGGCCTTTGGTCTGGCCCAGGCCTCAATCAACGTCCCATCCACAGTGAAGTGTTCGTCGGACATAAACGGCCTGGCTCGTTCCAGCACCCGCTGGAAAAACGACTCGGCGATCGCTTCATTCAGCAACCGCTCACGATTCTTGCTGTATACCGCGTGATTCCACACCGCCTCGTCCATCTCCATTCCTACAAACCAGCGGAACAGCAGGTTGTACTGCAGTTGCTCGATCAGCAGGCGCTCGCTGCGTACCGAATAGAATATCTGCAACAGCAGAGACCGAAACAGCCGCTCGGGCGCAATCGATGGCCGCCCCACGTCCGAGTACAACTTCGCAAACCGCGGCGACATCTCCTTCAGAATCTCATCCAACATCTTGCGGATCGGTCGCAACGGATGATCCGCGGGGACTCGCTTCTCCGGAGAAATGTAGCTGGACATTCCCTCTTGCTGGTTGTCGTCGCCGCGCATTTACTCGTCTCCTCGCTTCTCATATTCAGACGAGCTCTCTCACGCAAAGTTTCAACGCTCCAGGATGTAGCGACCATCCTCGTCTTCAAAGTAAGCCAGTCTCCCGGGAATGCATGAAATTAAAGTGCCCATCTGATATCCGACTGTTTCCTTCAACGCAGTCAGCAAATCGATTTCCTGACCATCGAGCTCGGAATTCTCGGAAATAATCCAGCACTTGCTGCCTGCTCCCTTCCCAGCGAGCAGTTTTTGGAGGGAAGAGGGGTTTTGCTGGTTTCCTGGAACATGGACAACGAACTGTGGATTTAGGTGCTTGAAATGTGCGAGTTGAGCAATAAACTTCGCTCTCTTTTTCGGGCTCTTCAAGAATTCCAAGTATCGTTCCTGACGAACGGGAATAATGAACGCTTTGATCGTTGCTTCTTCGTGGTTCATAGAATGGGGATGTTAATTGTGGACTGGAAGTCAGTCAAATCGACTCCGTGCACGCCGCCAGCACGGAAGTCTGGCAAGTTGAAGGGTTTTTCAACAAACTGCTAGTCCCGTTACCGAACTAATGCCCAACAACCCCAGAACAGAACCCATTGGAATGTGTGCCTGGCGGGTCGTCGCACAGATAAAAACGTAACCCGCCACGGCGAGATAGAACCAAAAAGCCATCTGGGTGATGGCAAGACTGTAGGGAGCTTTCAGTGGAAAAGCTGGTTTTTCGCCGGTTGTGTAGCGAAGCAAGTCTGTGGTTTCTGCGAAGTAGACGAGGTCCGAGTCGTTCGATTGCTGGATTGTTTGAAAAACCGCCCGTTACGCACTCAAACCGTCGCGGGTCTGCAACCAGCTCAAGTGCACGCTGCTTGGCCACCTCGACTAGTAAAACACGAACTTTCGCCATGTCCTCCATCGCCTGACGGTCCGCTGTGCTTCGCGACTTTATGAGTTCAAGCAATTTGACCAGAATTTTCATGTGGAGCCCGATCTCCTCAGTTGCATCCGCAGTCGTCGCGACCTATGGCGTTGGCTAGAATGCGCCCAGCAGTCGTCGTAGGATTGACAGCTGCCGCGCCTAACTTTTCCAAAACGGTGAGGCCAGAATGACAAACGAACAAATTGTCACCCCGGAAAAAAGTCCGTGAAAAATCGCGGCGAATTGGATGCGGCGCGTTTGCGGCGGGGAATCGGCGAACAGCAAGCGAGTGTAAGCGACGACAAACAGGAGGGGTGCAGCGAACCAGGCGAACCATACCAGTACTATCGCTGACAAGTCTCCCTCTTGCTGACGAGTAATCCAGAAAAACGACGCGGCTATAGCCACGAAGGAATAGATGCGAACGGTTAGAAATTTGCGCCGCACGATGGGTTCCCGTGGACCGTTTTAGGAGCGATGACACTAGTGTAGCTCGGCGTTCCCGGTTCCCTGACGGTGGCCGAGATTTATGCTGCTTAGTAGACACTGGAAGCGAACCTTTAGTTGCAGCTTGTCAGAGCCCTTGGATAGATTCACCGGGAACCGCACCGGGCGATTGTCGCGTTACACATTTTCGAGTTGGGTTTGGGTTGCCCCGTTCACGACGGTTTGACGATATCGACCCGTCGGCTTAACCGCCCGGGCGGGGCCCCGGGCACAAGTGACAGTTTGATGGTGTCAAAATCGCGGTATGAGGTCTCGTCCGCAACTACGACGATGATTAAAAGCGAATGCCCTGATCTACATTTTGGACGTTTTCTCGAAACACGACGATAAAGAGGCTCCCGTGACAAAGACCCTTTCGTTTGTTTTGTTGCTCTCTTTTACTTTGGCGGCCATGCCACTGTCAGGGCGACCCAAGCCCAAGCCGGAAAGTTTCATTATTGACCCCTCGAAGGACTACGTCTACTTCGCGTTTGACCACGTGGGGGCGCGAGAAGCCCTGACTCCACAGGAAAGCACAAACGGGCTGTGGTTGCGGCTAGTAAATAACTGCCGAGTTCCAATTATCGTCGCGACATTCAACACCGGAGCGAACGATCCGGTAGTGGGGGTGATCTCAATAGGTCGATGCAACACCATCAGATATAAGACTGCTCGCTAAGAGGTGGTGTTGTATGAGGCAAGGAAAACGGTTTGGGCTTTCTGCGAACGAGAAGAGTGACATCTGGAG
>Ga0182015_10000653_pt1 | contig 49519 bp, 44 predicted proteins | sample 712P3MmetaG_FD_120478 | JGI IMG/M metagenome (GOLD analysis project Ga0182015, IMG submission 120478) | Permafrost microbial communities from Stordalen Mire, Sweden - 712P3M metaG | ecosystem: Environmental > Terrestrial > Soil > Wetlands > Permafrost | place: Sweden: Stordalen | collected...
ACCACGGTCCAGGTCGCCGTCGAGGACTCCCCCGCCACCGCTGCGCCGGCTTCGATGGGATCCACGCCGGGCTGGGGCGTGATCCGGAACGCCGCCAGGATGTCGCTGTCAGCCGGCACGTAGTCCGGAGCCCAGTAGCCCATCTGCGCGTAGGGGATCACTCCCGCGCCCCAACGCTCGACCGGGGCGTCTCCTGCGACCTCTCCTGCCATCGGAACTCCTCTCGCCTCCGGTTCCATGATCGCCGATGAGTCATTGGGTGTCTACGCGAGATTTAGTACTTATTCATCAGTAAACTATTATGTGTGACGCCAGGCCAGCTTCGGACCTTCCTCGCCGTGGCGGAGACCGGCTCGGTCCACGCGGCAGCCGAGTCGCTGTTCGTCAGCCAGCCCGCCGTCTCGGCCGTGCTCGCCTCGCTGCGTCGCGAGCTCGGCGTCGCGCTCGTCGAACGCGACGGCCGCGGACTTCGGCTCACCAACTCCGGGGCGGTTCTCGCCGACTACGCGAGGCGGCTGCTCGGTTTGCTCGAGGAAGCGGCGAGCGCCGCCAGGGCCGAGGCGGATCCGGAAGTCGGCACGCTCCGCCTGGCGGCGGTGACGACCGCAGGGGAGAGGGTGGTTCCGGCGGTACTGGCGACGTTTCGTCGGGAGTATCCACGGGTCGGCATCGGGCTCGAGGTGGGCAACAGGACGAGGATCACCGAGCTCCTCGCCGGCCACCGGGTCGACCTGGCCGTTGGGGGCCGGCCCTCACCCGGATCTGGCCTCGTGACCCTTGCCGAGCGGCCGAACGAGCTCGTCGTGGTCTCGGCGCCGGAGGAGCGCGCGAGTCACACGCGAGGGCCGCGAACGGTCACTGCCGCCGAGCTCGGCGGGCGGACCTGGCTCGTGCGCGAGGCGGGGTCGGGCACGCGGGCGACCGCCGACGAGCTGCTCGCCGAGCTCGGTCTCGCTCCGGCGGTGCTCACCGTCGGCTCGAACGGTGCGATCGCCGAGTCGGTGCGGGTCGGGCTCGGGGTGGCCCTGCTCTCGCGCGACGCCGTCACGCGCCAGCTCGAGGACGGCAGCCTGGAGGAGCTGCGCACCGGCCCGCTGCCGCTGCGGCGGCGGTGGTGCATCGTGGGTCGAGGCGGAGAGGCGCTCCCGGCAACCGCGGCACTGTTCCTGGCACATGTGACACGGGTCAGCGGAGGCGCCGCTCGCCGCCCGTTCCGGCCGGTGCGCAAGCTCAGCGGTGCGCGTCGCCCGCCGTCGGTGGCCGCGGGGGCAAGTCCATGACCAGGCAGCTGCTCGTGGCGGCGGCGACGAGCTTGCCGGCCCCATCGACGATCTCCGCCGTCGAGTAGGCGACGCGACGACCGGGTTTGACGACCTGCCCGGTCGCTCGGAGGAGTCCGGTCGCCGCCGTCACGGGCCGCAGGTAGCTCACGTTGAGGTCGATCGAGGTGAACGTGACGCCGGCGGCGAGGGTCGTCTGCACCGCGCAGCCGGCGACGGTGTCGGCCAGCGTGCAGGCGAGACCGCCGTGGACGATGCCGAGGGGGTTGTAGGACGACTCGTCGGGCTCACACTCGAAGACGACCCGGCCCGGCTCGATCTCCCGCATTCGCAGCCCGAACAGCGCCGCGATCGGCGGCGGTGGCAGCTTCCCGTCGCGGATGGCGCGGAGGAACTCGATCCCGCTCAGCCCGAACACCGCCTCGGCCGAGATCGCCGGATCGTGCCAGGTCACCGTCTTTGTCCTCGTCGGGCCCCATTCGGCGCCGGACATCAGCGCGGCGTCACGTTCTGGAGCCGGACCTGCCCGATCACGACCAGACGGCCGTCACCGTCGCTGATCCGTACCTCCCAGAGCTGCTGGGTGCGCCCCTGCTGGATCGGCGTGGCGACGACCTCGACCTGACCGGCGGTCATCGAGCGCAGGAAGTGGGTGTTGTTGTTGACACCGACGGCCGCGAGACCATGGCGGGAGGCTGCTGCGGAAGCTCCGAGGCTGGCGGCGGACTCGACCGCGGTGGTATAGACGCCCCCGTGGACGAGCCCCCAGGGCTGATGGTGCTCCGGTCCGAGGTCGATGGTGCCTTCGACCCGGTCGGCGGCGATGTGGGTGAGGCGCAGCGATGCGGCGGCCACGAACGCGCTGGCGTTGTCGAGGTCGAACAAGCGAGAGCTCTCGAGTTCGGTCATCAAGCCTCCTTGAGGGCGAGGGCGGTGGTCGGTGCCGCCGGCTGGCGCTGCAGGGCGGGGGTCGGGCGCAACAAGGAGCAGGCGATCCCGGAGAGGACGACCATCGTGGCGGCGTACCACCAAAGGTGGCGGAAATGGCTGAGCGCCGCAGCCGGGCTGTGCGTGGTCCCGAGGATGACGACGAGGAGCGCGACCCCGAGGGCGCCCCCGACCTGGCGGGCGGTCTGGTTGACCGCGCTACCGACAGCGAAACGTTCCTGGTGCAGGCTCGATACCGCCGCCGCGCTCAGGACCGGGAAGGTGAGCCCGATGCCGAGGCCGACGACGATCGTGGCAGGCAGCCAACGGCCGACGTAGTCGGGCCGAAGGCCGACCTCGGTCGCGAACCAGCACAGGCCCGCGGCCAGAAGCGATGCGCCGGCCAGCAGCACCTTGCGGAACCCGACCCGGGCGGCCAACCGGCCGGCGGGCCCGGAGACCGCCGCCACCACGAGCGGGCTCGGAGTGATCGCCAGGCCGGCTCGCAGAATGGAGTAGTGCCAGACCCCGGTGAGGAACAAGATGTTGCCGAGCAGCATGGCGAAAAAGCCCATGGAGTACAGCAGCGTCGTCGTGTTGGCGACGCTGAACGAGCGGGCGGAGAACAGACTCAGATCCAGCACCGGCTCGGGGTGATGGGCCGAACGGTACAAGAAGGCGGCGCCGAGGACCGCCGTGGCCGCGAAGCAGGCGATGTCCCGTCCGCTCGACCAGCCCCAGCTGGGCCCCTCCGAAATGGCCAGCACGAGGGCGGCCAAGGCGGTGCTGATCAGGACGACACCGGGGTAGTCGGGCGTGCCCCGTTCGGCGTTGGGCGCCGAGCGGGGGAGGATCCGCCGCCCCACCGCGAATGCCGCCAAGGCAACGGGGAGGTTCATGTAGAACGCCCATCGCCAGCCCGCGGTGGACACGACGAGCGCGCCGAGCGACGGGCCGGTGGCGACCGCCAGCGCGCCGACCCCGCCCCAGAGCGCTACGACCTGGGAGCGACGTTCGCTCGGATAGGCGTCGAGCAGCAGGCTCAAAGACGCCGGCAGCAGGCAGGCCGCCCCGACGCCCTGGATCAGCCGTCCCGCCACGAGCAGGCTCACCGAGGGAGCGAGCCCGCACAACGCCGAGCCGAGGCTGAAGACGCCCATGCCGGCGAAGAACATCCGGCGGCTGCCGAGCCGGTCCGCCGTGCGCCCGGCGGTGACGAGCAGGGAACCGAACACGATGCTGTAGCCGGTGATCACCCAGGCGAGCGCCGCCCTCGGGTCATGCGGGAACGATCGCTGCATCGCCGGGAATGCGATGTTGACGATGGACAGGTCGAGCGAGGCCATGAAGGCCCCCATCGCCGTCACGACGAAGACGGCGGAGTGGCGGTTCCGGGGCTTTGCCGCTGCGACGCCGCCGTCGAACGTGGTCGGTTCACTCATGCAACTGACCATACGCTATTGCGTTTCATCATGCAACCCACTAAACTCGCGAGCGTGGAACGGAAGAGCTTCGCAGGGATGGACTGCTCGGTCGCCCAGTGCCTCGAGATCGTGGGCGAGTGGTGGAGCATGCTCATCGTACGGGATGCCTTCTTGGGCGTGACCCGCTTCGACGAGTTCCAGCGGCGCCTCGGCATCTCGCGCAACATCCTCCAGCAGCGGCTCGGCCGCCTCGTGGACGCCGGCGTGCTCGTACGGGTCCCCTACTCCGAGCACCCGCCCCGCCACGACTACCGGCTCACCGACAAGGGCCGGGACCTCTGGCCGGTGCTCACCACCATGCGCCAGTGGGGCGATCGGTACGCGGCTCCCTCCGGGCCGCCGTTGCAGGTCGTCCACAAGGCGTGCGGATCGGCGTCCGAGGCCGTGCTCGTCTGTGGCTCCTGCGGGGCGGCGCTCGGTCCTCGCGACGTGAAGGCCATTCCTGGCCCGGGGCGCTCGGACCTCGCCCGCGCCGCGACCTGACGGACCCGGGCAGCTTGGAGGTCACCTTCGTCAGAAGGCGAGGAAGCCGCGACCGCGTCTACGTCACCCGAGCCGACGGGACGTCGACGGGCTGGGAGTTCCCGAGCTACGGAGAAGGGCTTCCCCATGACCTGTGCCATCTCGTCGTCGAGGACGTCCTCGGCTTGTCCGAGGGCTTCTGGGGCCTGGTCGAACAGCACGTCGACGTCGGCCTGGTCGACGACCAGCCGACGCTCCTGCGAGACGGGAAGCCGCTCGTCGACCAACCCGGCGTCGATTTCTCGAGATTGACGCGGGCCGAGGAAGCGGTTGCCCTCCTGGCCTCACCGCCGGTAGCGGTCGAGGATGCCGGCAAGCTCGCCGTCGCTCGACAGGGGTCGTCTGCGCCCCGCGCGCCGAGCGAGGAGGTTGCACGGCAACTGGGGTTCGGCCTGCCCGCCAGCGCAACCCCCGATGCGATCGCCACGGTCGCCGAGCGCCTTCGAGAACTCGGGAAGCGGTGGCGGGCGCTCGCGGACGGTGGCGCGATCACGCTCAGTTATTCGGCCAACCGCTGACGAGCGACTGGACGTCTTCGCCAACCCGGATGCCTCGATCGGCGAGATTGCCGCCCGTACGGGGTTGCCGCAGAGCCACGCGTCCGAGTCGGTGGCCCGCTTTCGCGACAAGGGTGCGTTCGAGACCCGTCCCGACCCGTCCGACGGCCGCCGCACCCTCGTGCGGTTGTCCAGCAGCGTGCCGCAGACGATCGCCCGGTTCGGGACTGTCGCCGCGGACGGCGCCCTCGTCGAGGCGCTCGGGGACGTCGACCGCGGGACAGCTGCGGATCTCGTCGCCGCGCTCGAGTCGGTTGCCGCGCTGTTGCGCAAGGCGAACGGCGATCCGGATTCCCCCGCCGGCCAGCTCGCCCGCATGGCCGCCAACCAGCGCGGCTGATCGGCCGCCTCCGCCCGATCGTCTGGCCGCGACCCTTTTCAGTCCCCCGTCGGTTGGCCTCGGGCCAGCCGGCCGGTCAACTGGCCCGGGCCGGAGTCCACTCCTTGTCCCAGACCTTGGCGACGAGCTCGAGCGACCCGGCTCTCGCCTCGTAGGAGTGGGCCCGGGTCGAGAGCATGATCTCGTCCGCGGCGGTCCGGCGCTGCAGCTCGATCAGGCCGTCCCTGACCGTCCCGGGATCCCCGATCACGTGCGTCGCCATCGCGTCCTCCACGAGCGCCCGCTCCGCAACCGAGTACGGGTGGGCAGCACCCTCTTCCGGCGAGGGGAACAGGCCGAGCCGGCCCGTTCGCAGCTGCAGGATGGACAGCGCCGACGACTGCGCGAGCCAGCGGGCTTCCTCCTCGGTCGGAGCGCAGAGCACGGACACCGCGACCATGGCGCGGGGCTCGCCGAGGAACACCGAGGGCTGGAACGACGAGCGGTAGCGTTCGAGCGCCTGGTCGAGGAGTCGGGGGGCGAAGTGATACGCGAACGAATACGGCAGCCCGATGATGCCGGCCAGCTCGGCGCTGAACAGAGACGAGCCGAGGAGCCAGACCTCGGGAAGGTAGCCGCGGCCGGGAACCGACGCCGGGTGGCCCGGGGGGCTGTCGCTCGCTGCCAGATAGCCGATCAGCTCGACGACATCGTTCGGGAAGTGATCGGCATCGAGGTCCCCGTACCGCCGCAACGCCCGCGCGGTCGTCGGGTCGGTGCCGGGGGCGCGTCCGAGACCGAGGTCAATCCGCCCCGGATGGAGCGCCTCGAGCGTTCCGAACTGTTCGGCGACGACGAGCGGTGAGTGGTTGGGCAGCATGACGCCGCCCGATCCGATCCGGATCACCGAGGTCGCGGCGGCGAGGTGGGCGATGAGCACCGGAGGCGCGGAACTGGCGACGGCGGGCATCCCATGGTGCTCGGCCACCCACAGGCGGTGGTAACCGAGCCCCTCGGCCAGCTGGGCGAGCTTCGTGGTCTCGGCAAGGGCGCGCGCCGGGGTCGACCCGGTCGCGACGGTTGCCAGATCGAGCACGGAAAGGGGCACCATGACTGGCACAACGGCAGCGGCCGGTGCCAGATTCCCTACCAGTCCGTCGACCTTCGGCGCCGTCACCGGCGATCCAGGCCGCAAGCGGTGCGTACCCAGCACCGCGGACACGTAAAGTGAGCGATCGGAAGGCGCGAAATGAGCGAGAGCAGCGGAACGCACGGAAGCGACGAGCAGAGGTGGCGGCAACTTCTGCGCGGGGCATTCTCGATACCGAGTCTCGTGAGCGACGAGAGCGCGTTGGAGGCGGTCGCCCTCTTGCTGCTCCACCCGGACGTCGCGGGTGCGCTGGACCCGGACCTCTTTGAGGAGCACCGTAAGGACGCCCGGAAGATCGTCGACGCGTTCGTGAGACTTGGCGGGGAGGACAAGCTCGACCATTACCTCGTTCGGCTCGATCTCTCGTCTGCCAGCGACTGGGACGGGCAAGCCGAGGAGGTGCTGGAGGCGGAGATCCTCCGCGAGTCCGCCGTCAGCAACTCCGGCGACCACCTGCAGGCGGCGGTCCGGCATCTCGTCGAAGTCGCAATGACGCTGGCACGCAATCCGACCTACCTCGGCCCGGATCGGCACGATGGCGGCAGTTGGATCGAACGCCGGGCGGATCGCCGTCGCCGCCAGTAAGGCGCGGCGCGAACGCTTTGGCGCCCTGCCGGCGCCTCAGGCAGGGGTTGCCTTGGAAGTAGAGCCTCTCCAGCCTTGCTAGCCTGAGCGTTGTGCGAGGGATATCGGGGGGACGGACGCGTCGGGTCGGACGGCGCCGAGTAGCCGTGATCGGCGCCGTGTTTCCGGTTCTGCTGTTCCTGCTCGTGACCGCGGCGAGGGCCGATGTCCCCACGGTCTCCGACAACGCGCAGCGCACCGGCTGGGACGCGAGCGAGCCTGCACTCACTCCGGCGGATGTCGCCTCAGCCTCCGTTGGTCAGCTGTTCGAGACCAGCCTGCCCGAGGTGGTGGGCAATAAGCAGTCGGGCGCTCAACGACAACAGGTCGAGGCGCAGCCGCTCGTCGCTGACGGCTACCTGGTCGTGGCAACCGAGGAGAACCGGGTCTACGGCCTCGATCCGGCCACCGGCGCCGTCAAATGGTCGCACGACCTGGGGCCGTCCTGGCCCGTGTCGACCATCGGCTGCGACGATCTCGTGCCGGACATCGGCGTCACCTCGACGCCCGTCTACGACTCCGCGAACAAGACCCTCTACGTGCTCGACAAGACTTACGACGGCAAGCGGTCCGGGGTAACCCGGCCGTCTTTCCAACTGAATGCGCTCAACATCGTGAACGGTCATGAACGCAAAGGTTGGCCCGTCACGATCAAGGGCGACCCGACCGACAGCCCCTCCATCCCATTCCGGCCCGAACGCCAGCTGCAGCGCCCTGGGCTGCTGCTGCTCGGTGGCGTGATCTATGCCGGCTTCGCAGCTCACTGCAACCCGCTGCAGTACGGCCCGAAGGGAGACGTGGACGGCTATGTCGTCGGCGTCAGCGCCGGCCGGGCACGAATCACGACGCTCTGGTCCACCGAGGCCGGTTACGCAAGTGCCGGCGGAGGGGTGTGGCAATCGGGCGGCGGGCTCGTCTCGGACGGCCCGGGCAGCATCTTTGTGGCGACGGGCAACGGCCTCGTCGCCGCCCCCGACGGTTCGGGCCGTCGTCCGCCCGGCACGCTCGCGAATGCCGTCGTCCATCTCCGGGTGCAGCCGAACGGCAGCCTGAAGCCGGTCGACTTCTTCGGGCCGACGAACAACACCCAGCTGAACAGGGACGACACCGACGTTGCCTCGGGCGGGCCACTCGCAATCCCCGCGGGCTATGGGACTCGAAAGTATCCCGATCTTCTCGTCGAAGACGGCAAGGACGGCCGGATCTGGCTGCTCAACCGCAACGACCTCGGAGGTGTCGGACAAGGCAAGGGGCACGGGAACGCCGTGCTCGGAGAGACTGGGCCGTTCAGCGGCGTGTGGGGTCACCCCGCCTTCTTCGGCGGCAACCGGGGCTACGTCTACTACGTCACCAACCAGGGCCCGATGTACAGTTTCGAGCTCGGCTCCTCGGGTGGCGTCCCGCAGCTGCGGCTCGTCGGAGAAGCGGCCGTGCCGGGCGTCTTCGGCTATACCTCGGGGTCTCCGGCGGTCACCTCGACCGGAAGGTCCGCCAGAACCGGGCTGGTTTGGACCGTCCAATCGACGGGCCCGGCCGGTGGCTTCGGCACGTTGAACGCCTACGACGCCGTGCCGGTCCGTGGCGTCCTCAAGCTCGTGCGCTCCTGGCCGATCGGCACGGTGTCGCAGTTCACCAACGTCGCGACGAACGACGGTCGGGTGTATGTCGCCAACAAGCTGGGCCAGGTATTCGGCTTCGGCCACCTCAGCGCCACCAACGGCGCTCCCCTCGGCGGGACGGCTGTCTACTTGGGCTCGGTACCGGTGGGAGAGACAGTGACGGGAACTGCCACGCTCATCGCGAACAGGGCGGTGACCGTCAAGAACCTGCACATCTTGCCGCCGTTCGCGCTCGGCAGCGACGCACCGGCGCTGCCGGTGGCGCTGAAGGCCGGCCAGCATCTCCTCGTTCCGGTCGTCTTTAACCCGACGGAGGCCGGTGGAACCTGGTCCTACCTGTTCGCGGGGACCGACGACCGCCGGAACGGGACGATCCCGATCGAGATATCTGGTATCGGCACGAGCGCTCCGGCATTGGCGACCTCCGCCAAGACGCTATCGTTCGGTGCGGAGCCGACGGGCACCGTGGCGGTTCAACGAGTCCTCATCACCAATACCGGCGCGGGGCCGGAGAAGATCACCTCGCAGGTACTGCCGCTCGCCTCGACGGGCTTCGAGATCGCGGGCCTGCCCGCGGTGGGTAGCACGCTCGAGCCGGCGACCTCGGCGACCGTCACCGTCTCGTACGCGCCGAGCCGGACCGGACCGGTGCTCGCGAGCGTGGGCATCCGCGCCGGGTCAACCTCGGCAACGGTCCGGCTCACCGGGAAGGCGACACGTGGAAACCGCCACCTCAGCATTTCCACCCGGACGGTGAACTTCGGCAAGGTCCGGATCCACCACTCGGCCACCAGGACCTTCCAACTGGAAGTGACCGGCACCGACAACCTGTCGGTGTGGACCGTGCGACTGCCAACCGGAGCATTCCGAGCCCAGGACCCGCTGGCATCGGGCAGCGGCCTTTACCCCAAGTATCCCGTTCCGGTGACGGTCGTCTTCCGCGCCACCAAGGCGGGGCATTTCAGCGGGACCTACGTCTTCAACGCCCGCGACGGTCAGGGCACCCAAACCGTACGTCTCACCGGCATCGCTATCAGCTGAGGCACACCTCCAGCCGAAAACAAGCTCGTCGAGGTGCTTCTGGGCCGTCCGTAAGCGGTCTGCTGTCTTCGACGCCGGCGCTTGCGCAACGGAAACGGAACCTCGGCCAGACCCGCTTCGTCTCCTCGCTGCATCGATCCGGTCGGTCAGGGATAGACGCGGGCGGGCGTGAGCGCGTCGGCGCTGCCCGCCCACACCTCGATGATGAGCGGCGACGCCTCCATATAGAAGAAGTACATGTCGCCGCAGTAGGCCGACACGAGCTCGGTCATCCCGCTGTCCTCGAATTTGCGGTGCAGCCGCCTCGCCTCGGTCTCGTCCGGAGCTTCGTAGCCGAGATGGTGCACCCCGTCGCCGTTCTCGTCGAGCCAGGCCTTGAGCGGGCTGTCGCCTTCGAGCGGTTGCAGAATCTCGATCCAGGTGCCTCCGGCGTGGGCTTCCGCACCCATCCAGGTGAATTCTGCGGGCTGGCCGCGCAGGGTCAGGTCGTGCAGCCAGGGCTCCCGGTACTCGTAGATGTTTCACGGCCCCCAACCGAAGGTGTCGTGGTACTCACGCATCGTCGCCTCGAGGTCCGCGACCACCATTCCGACCTGAGAGATCCCGTACTGCAGCGTGGCCTCCACGTTTCCTCCTAAGGGACAGGCGTGCCGGCGGTATCGGCACACGCGGCGTTCTCTGCCATCGATCATAATATTGGTACATTTCCGGGCCAACGATAGGGCCAAGAGCCTCCCTTGGCTCCACCTGCGGCTTGAGTGCTATTCCGGGCGCACCGCGTCACGAGCCCCCGGCGAGCCGGAGGCTGACCCACCAGCTTCGCGTCTCGCCGGGCTGGATCGTCGCCAGATGACCGTTGGAATAAGCCGCGCTGATTCCCCCTTCGTCGGGCACCATGGATGGCTCGATGCCGAGTGCCTGCGCGCACCCGTTCCACGGCGGAGCGGGATCGCCGTCCTGTTCCTGCCAGATCCAGACGAACGGGAGCGACTCGTAGTCCCACGCAAGCTCGAGCTCGGGCTCCCTACCACCGGGGATCACCCGCAAGGCTCCTGTCGGCATCGGGCCGACGGCCCCGTACCGGGAGACCTGCGCGCCGGCCGGCACCACGTCCCACCGAGACTGCGAGCGTTCGTCGATCTCGCCCGGCCACGGTGAGCGCCGCCGGCGGCGGCTCGTCAGATCGACGAGCTCGACGGCAGGAAGTTCAAGCCGATAGCCGCCTTCGGTCACCGCGCTACCCAACGTCAGGTGTTCGACGGCGATGAAGGATTCTGGGTCCGCGCCGACAGCCGCCACCTCGGTGGAGAGATGGAAGCCGTCCTCGAGGACCGCGATTCGCCGGCGGGCCAGGAGGCCACCGGATGCCCACGCGAGCAGCACCGAGGATTCCGAGGTCTCCCCGACCTGCCAGGGGCGAAACGAGCCGTCCCCGTGAAAGCAGTATCGCCGGCCCCGGAACGTGCTCGCGTTCCCGGCGTTCGGGAACGCGAGCTGCCAGCCTCCGCCCCACGCCTGAGTGAACTCGTCCTCGTCCGGAGCGGGGCCCTCCGGCATTGCTGCCCGTGTCCAGGGCATGACCGAGAGGAGCTCGTGGCCCTCGAGGCGGGCGCTCTTGATCTCGCCGCCCCTCTCCGGATTCACCACTGCGCTGGTCGCCCCGCAGCGGAGCTCGAGCGGCACGATCAGGTCCGGGTGATCAGGAGAACCAGAAGTTCTTGAACCCGAAGTTGCTGAGCGGGACCTCTTTCGACGGCACGACACCGTTCAGCTTGGGCGAGTGTGCATCGATGAAGGGCGTGAAATACGGGATGATGTAGCCACCCTCATTCCAGTAGATCACCTGCAGCTCATAGGCGATCTCCCGCTGCGTGGCAGCATCCACGGTGGCGAGCGCCTGGCTGTAGAGCTTGTTGAACTGTGGGTTGTCGAAGTGCGACTCGTTGAACGGGGCACCGGGGACCTGGCCCTCCCCCACCTGTGTGAAGAACGGGGTCGGAGCCCAGTTGTCCTGCGCGAAACTCCACTTGCGGAAGTTCGGCCCGAACAGGTCCGTTGCGGTCGTCGACTTCAGGTTCACGTTGACGCCGGCCGCCTTTGCCTGCTAGGCGAAGACCTCGGAGACCTGCACCGTTACCCTCGAGAATCTCGCCCAGGCCACGTGCGACCGAGTGGGATGCCGGCATGCTCACGATCGTGTGCGCGACGAACGGGGACGTGTCGCCTTCCCCGATGCCGACCACTCCCTCGTCGGTGTGGACGCGCACGACGAAGGCATCCTGGGTACCGTCGGGCCGGGTCGGGTCGATCACGCCGGCCCGCAGCACCATCGGCTCGATCTCGGTGATCCTCATCCCAGGACGTCTCCCAGCGCGTTGGTCGTCGTGTCGCGGATCTCCTTGATGGCCCCCTCCAGCAACCCGAGCGGCGTCCGCCGGGCGAGGGCCGTCACGCTGATGGCGCCGGACGGGAAGGGGCTCGGGTCGAGGAAGACGGGAAGGGCGACGCAATTAATGCCGACCTCGCTCTGCTCCGCGTCGAGGGCGTAGCCGCGCGCCCGAGTGGCGGCGAGATCCTTGGCGAGGGCGGCGGCGTCGACGAGCGTGTGCTCGGTACGTCGCTCGAGCGGGCCCTAGAGCTCGACGTACCGCTCGACGTCGGCAACGGTCCGCAGGGTGTAGGCGAGCAGGGCTCGGCCGAGCCCGGTGCAGTGGGCGGGATTCCGCCCGCCGATGACCGAGGTGATCTGAAGGGCCGCGCTCGACGACTGGGTCTTGGCGAGATACACGACCTCGCCACCGTCGAGCTTGGCGTAGTGGGTGGCCTCCCCGAACCGCTCGGCCAGCTCGGCCAGCACGGGACGCACCCGCGAGACCTCGTCGATCTGCTCGTAGCACCGGTAGACCAAGCGGAGCAGCTCGTAGCTGTAGCGGTATCGGCGCTCGTCGTCCTGGGCGACGAAGCCCGCCGTCACGAGCACTTCGAGCGCACGGTGGATGCTCGTCTTCGGGGAGTCGAGCGCGGTCGTGACCTGCTGGAGACTGGCCCCGTTCGGAGCCTCGCCGAGGAACCGCAGCACCGCAAGGACGCGAGCCGCTCCGTTCGGTGGCTTCTCCACATCGGACTGGGCAGCCGGCACCTCACCTCCTTGGCGGCCAGGGCGTGCGGAGAAGCGTAGCCGGGGACCGGACTCACGTTCCGGATAACGGGATGGCCGAGGCTTGTATCGATGCTGCGCTACCTCAGGTCCCGCTTACAGGTGCGGCCGGCGCGGCTATAACGGGACCATGCGCGCTGCCCTCTACGACCGCTTCGGCCCTGCCGACCTGCTCCGGGTCACCGAGCTCAAGCGGCCCGAGCCCGGACCAGGCGAGGTGCGGGTGCGGGTGCGGGTCTCCGGCGTCAACCCGACGGACTGGAAGACGCGCGCCGGGGCGCCCGGCCGGGAGATGGCGTGGCCCTTCGTCGTGCCGAATCAGGACGGTGCGGGCGACATCGACGCCGTCGGGACTGGCGTCGATCCGGCACGGGTGGGTGAACGCGTCTGGGTCTATTTCGCCCAGTGGAACCGGCAGTTCGGGGCGGCAGCGGAATGGGTGTGCCTGCACGAGCGCCAGGCGGTCCGCCTCCCCGACACCGCCAGCTACGAGCTCGGGGCGAGCCTCGGCATCCCGGCGCTCACCGCCGCCTACGCCCTCGGTGCCGACGGCGGCGTCGAGGGCCTGACGGTGCTCGTGACCGGTGGGGCGGGCGCGGTCGGTCATTTCGCGATCGAGCTTGCCCGACGGGCGGGGGCTCGGGTCGTCACGACCGTCAGCTCGCCCGCCAAAGCGCAGCTGGCCGCGGCGGCAGGAGCCGACGCAGTCGTCGACTACCGGACGGCGGACGACCTCGCCGGCGCCATCCGCGACGCCGCCGGGGGCCCGATCGACCGCATCGTCGAGGTGGCTCCGGGGAACCTCCCCTTCGACGCCGGAATCGTCGCCCCGGGGGGCGCGGTCGTCTGCTACGCCGCGACCGCCGAGGACCCCACGATCCCCGTGCGGACGCTCATGACCGCCAATGTCCTGCTGCGATTCATGCTGATCTACACGGTGCCGGAAGCGGCCCTGGCGCGGGCGGTTGGCGAAGTGTCGGCCGCCCTTTCCGACAGCGCCCTCACCGAGCTGCCGAACCACGTCTTCTCGCTCGACCAGATCGCCGATGCCCACAGGGCCGTCGAGGAGGGCGCCGTCGGAAAGGTGATCGTCGACCTCGGACGCTGAGAGCGCGCCTCCCGATCAGCGGCCGCCGTCGAGGCTGATCGTCATGCAGGTGCTGTAGGGGTTGACGGTGTACTCACCGAATGGCTCGCACGGCACGAAACCGGCGCTCGCGTACAACAACCGAGCGGCCGCGAACGCCTCCATGGTTCCGGTCTCGAGGCTCACCCGCAGATAGCCCCGATCGACGGCGACCGACAGCAGGTGCTCGACCATGGCCCGTCCGACTCCCTGTCCCCGGGCGGCCTCGACGGTATGCATCGACTTCAGTTCGGCCTGCGACCGATCGAGTCGTTTGAGCGCTCCGACCCCGAGGAGCACACCGCCGCGGCGGGCGCTGAAGAAGGTGACAGCGGGATCCAGGAGGCCCGCCGTGTCCAAGGCATGCACGTGAGCGGGGGGCGAGAGCTCTCGGGCAAACACAAGGTGACGCTCCAAGAGCGCTTGCACGTCGGTGGCCCGGGAATCGTCGGCGGCGATGACGAGGTCCATCCGTGCTCCGCGATCAGGCCGGCGAATCTGCGGCGGCCGCGGCGGTGCACCAGCTGGGACTCGTTCCCGCCCGGACCTCGCCGGTCACCGGGTCGCGCGATAGTGCCGACACTCGCCCGAGGGAGACCATTCCCGGCTTCTGGGCCAGCGCCACGACCTCGTGACCGGCAGCGGTCAACCACTGCTTGACCGTCTCGCTGATGCTCTCGTCGACGATCGTCTCGCCACCTTGTGAGTAGACGCGGGCGGCGTCGGTGGCGTCCTGGGGCCCCATTCCGAAGACCAAGGTGTTGACCATCGCGTGCAGCACGGCTGCCGCGATCCGGTAACCACCCGAGCCGCTCGCAGCGAAGACCCCCTTTCCCTCCCGCGCGGCGACCACCGTCGGGGCGCCGAACAACGGCATCTTCCCGGGAGCGACGCTGTTGGCGCGCCCCGGGCGGGGATCGAAGTCCAACATGGCGTTGTTCATGATGACGCCGGTGCCGGGCACGAGCACGAGCGATCCGAACCCGGTCTCGAGTGTCGTGCAGAGCGCGACGAGGTTCCCGCAGCGGTCTCCGGCGACCACCTTGGTCGTGCCGCCGGCCCCGCCGACCGAAGACTCCGCTGCCGCTCCGCGACCGCGGCTCGTCACGCCGTCATACGGCCACGGATCGAGAGCCTGAAGCGGCCGGGGAAGGGCCCGGTCGTCGCGCAGCATCGCGGCGCGGGCGGCGCCGAACTCGGGTGACGTGAGGCCGGCGACCGGGCTCGCCTCGGTGTCCGGATCGCCGTAGTACGTGAAGTTGTCGGTGAATGCGCACGCGAGAGCCTCCGCCATGAGATGGCGATACTGAGCCGAGTCGGCATCCCACCGGCTCACGTCGACGCAGGAGAGAATGTTCAGCGCCTCGTAGGCGACCGTGTCGGCTCCCGTCGCGTACTCCACTCCGTTGAAGGCAAGCGGCTCCTCGCGGGTGATCTTCGGGGCATAGGCCGCCAGGTCCGCCGCGTTCAGGAGCCCGCCGGCGCGGCGGAACTCGGCGTCGATGGCCTCGGCGACGGGCCCGCCGTAGAACCCGGCCGCCCCTTGGGCAGCGATGAGGCGAAGCGTGCCGGCCAGCCCGGACAGGTCGATCCGGTCCTTCGTCGGCTGGAAACCGTCACCGGCGAGAAGAGGAAGGCCGTCGCGCAGCAACAGCGAGGCAAGCTCCGGATACTCGCGAATGTCCCTCGCATGGGCGGTGATCGCAGCCATGAGGTCGTAGGAGACCGCCAGTCCCTCCTCGGCGAGATCGATGGCCGGCTCGACCAGCTGCGCCCACGGGAGCGTCCCCCAACGACGATGCGCCGCAGCGAGCCCGGCCACCGCCCCCGGCACTCCTGCGGCCAGGTGACCGACCTCGTTCGCTCGTCCGACGACCGCGGGAGCGCCGAGATAGTTCGGGCCGCTGGCTTCGTCGATCTCGAACGTGCTCGCCGACGCCCGCTGCGGCGCTCGGATCCCGTGATCGACGGAGTGGAACTCGTTGCTCTGCGCGAGGAAGACGGCCATGTGCCCGTATCCTCCCAAGCCGCACATCTGTGGCTCGACCACGAACGCGACAAAGGCCGCAGCTACCGCGGCATCGACGGCGTTGCCCCCCGCCTCCAGCACTGCTGCGCCGGCAACGGCCTCGCGCAGGTCGCCGCCGGCGACGGCGCCGCCGGTCGAGGCAATCTCGGTACGGGAGGAACAAGCCGCACTCGTAATCACGTGACATTTCCTCGACGCCGAAAGGGACTAACTCCGGTACCGTTGAGCTGCGAGTAGTAAGAGGGGGTAGTCATGGGCAGTCACGACGGGGTGACGAGGCCTAGAGTGTCTCCGAAGTCGGCGGCAGCACTTGGCTCGGCTCTCATGGTAGCTGCGTTCGTGCTGCCGGCATCTGCTGCGGCAGTGGTCCCGTCGCATCGACTGTCCGCGGCACTGCCGCGGACCGCGTCCAGGCCAACCGGTCTGGCGATGGTTGTGGATGGCGGCACGCCGCTGATGATCAAAGGCGGTTGTTCCCCGGTGACAACAGGTACCGCGGCCAAGCTCGCCACGATTGCCGTCAACGCGGTCGCCGGACCGAGGAGTTCGACGATCAGCATCGGCGGTCATTCATGGAAGCTGGCGCCAAACCAGACCTTCAGCTCCGTCGTATGGGTGCCGTTGACAAAAGGGGACTTCGGTTCCTGCATGAGGCGGGCGGACCTGCGCTCGGAGTCGCTTCGGCTGCTCGCGAATACCACCGTGCCTTCAGTGAGCTCGCCCGGAGGATTGCTCAACGTGACCGCCCGTATCCCGCTGGGGACCGCGGGCACTCGCTCAGGCCGATGGGTCATTCCTCCCGACGCCGTGCCGAAGAGCGTCGCAGGACTAATTTTGCAACTGTCCTCTCGTAAGACGGGTGTCGTCCGAGTGAGATCCGGATCGACGACGGTGAACGTCGTGGTTGGCAAGGCTATCCCTGCATCGACGTTGATAGTGCCCCAAGGGGCGCTCTCGTGGAGCAGTTCCAACAGCGCAGGGCCTCCCGAGGCGCTGTTGCTCGGTTACATAACCAACCGCGATGACGAGATTGATGGAGGTGCCCTGCTCAATCTGTTGCCACGGTCCGTGACGTTGACTGGCCGTGCTCTTCAGCTGGCTGGAAAATATGGGATTCCGGCGGCCAGTTCCCGCATACCTGCTACGAGCGTGCTTGCTCTGGTCAGTGGGCCGTCATCGTCGGTCGAGGACTCACTGGCCGCGGGACGTCGGACGCCGGCCGGATCGGTCACCGCCAAGAGCAATGAGTCGGTCTTTCGCCTTTCGGATGCTGGCACGGCGAATTTCACCTCTCGCGTCAAGCTCACGGTTGTCGGCTGGCTGGAGGGTGACGTGATTCGTGCAGCGGACTCTGCGGACCTGGCACTTCCCGGCAGCCCGAAGCCGATTGCGAAGCCCGCAGCCGACAAGCTCACGTTCTCGGGAAAGCGCGCCTTCCGAGTCGGTGAGACCCTCATCATCGGAGTGAGCAAGTTCACGCCGAACGGCGTCGTCGCATTGGTGACCGGCGTTGTGTCCAGTACTAAAGCGACCGTGATCAGCTATTCCAGGGGAGCCCTGCTCGACGCCTTCGACGAGCTGAGCCTCGTGAGCCAACTGCCCGCTGCCCCGTCACCGAAGTCCTCTGACGCGCCGCGGACCGCCCGTAGTCCAGACGACCAAGTCGCGAGCTTGAGTACGAGCGTCGGCCTGAACTTCTCTCTCAGCAAAAGCTTCTCGCTGTCCTCATCGGTTTCGGCGGCGGTGTCGGTTGACTTCGCGCCATCACTCACTATCGCTATCTCAGTGGGAACCACCTGGGACTTTCCGACCAGCGTCAGTATCCACTACGCCGCGGATACGACGACAAGTGTGACCGCGTCCGTCACCGCATCCGCCGGATGGTCAGGCACCTATCAAACCGACCTTGGAAGACTCGCTCTCACGCCGATCGACCTCGGATGGGTCGTCGTGGTTCCGGCCGTCGCGGTGACACTCGCGATGCATATCGGTGCCTCGGCAAGTGTCACGCTCTCCGGCACCATCAGCGAGCACGCACACGATGGCATGACCCTCACGGCTGGTGGCTCGCGAGGCTTCTCCTACACCGGTGACCGGAACAACGGGTTCGGAGCGCCCAAGTTCGAGAGTGCGGATCCCGAGGTTTCCATCGGGGCATCGGCCTCCGCAACGTTGTCGGTCGAGTTCATTCTGGCCATCGATGACATTGCCGGGCCGGATGCCGAAGCGAGCGCGACATTGGGCATCTCGGTCAATCCAGGCCAGACGCCGGCCTGGGAGGTCACGGCGGGCGGCGACTTTTCCATTGGACTCGACTTGGATGCCCTCAATCTCGGTTTCCTCACCGAGGCGCTCAAGATTGTGGGTATCCCTACAGATCCGAACTGGGCGATCGGCCACCTTGGGCCGTATGTGTTGGCGAGTGGAACTGGCGGTTCGCTGGGCGGCCCCACGGGCAATATGGGTGGCCCATCGCCCATCCAAGGGCCGACGAATGGCCCGGGCGGACCGCTTGGAGGACCAAGCGAGACCCTTACCTCCGCACCGTCTGGGGCATCGGTCACCGTTTCCCAAGGATCGCCAGCCCCCTATGGCTATCGATACGCGATCCAGCTCACGTCCTTCGTTCCCGACAGCGATGTTGGGATCGAGTGCTACGACAGCCAGGATCCGCGTGGCTTCTACTACTTCATCCTCGCGACCAACGGAAGCGGCGACGCCTCGACCGAGTCGTACTGCTATTCGGCCACCGGCCCTGACTACTGGGTGATCGCCGGCGGCCTCGCTTCGAACGAGGTTCGGTGGGGCGCCCCTAAGACTCCTCCGCCGGCCCCCGGGGCGGCGATCGAAGTTGGCTGGAGCTCGAGCCACCGCGGGTGGATTTACATGACACTCAAGGGCTTCCCGGCTGGCTCGTACGTGTACTCATGTGATTTCGGGAGCGGCGGCGACGCGTCCTTTCACGTGAGCACGGATGGCGCGGCCGAGACATTCGACAATGGGAAAACTTGTTACGACCTGGAATCAGGTGACTCCGTCTGGGTCACTATCGGGTCCGTCACGTCGAACACGATCATCGTCGGCGGGACACCCGCGACCAAGGGCTATGCGGAGACGACAGGAGGCGTCACGAACACGTGGTCTGACCCTTCGGACGCAGGCGGCAGCGAAGGCCCGACCATCCAAAACAACGAGACCGTAGTCGTCGCGTGCGTAATAGCCGGCTTCGCCGTGGCTGACGGAAACACCTCGTGGTACCAGATAGCTTCAACTCCATGGAGCAGCTCCTATTACGCATCCGCGGACGCGTTCTACAACGACGGGCGTACCTCGGGGAGCCTCGCAGGAACGCCACTTGTGGACACCTCTGTTCCGAATTGTGCGCCGATCGCGACATCACCCTCGACCTACGCGGAGACGACTGGCGGCTTGACTCATACCTGGACCGACTTCACCGACGCAGGAGGCACCGAGGGAGCGTCGATTGCTAGCAATGCCACGGTCCAGATCACGTGCGCCATTACGGGATTCAAGGTGGCGGACGGAAACACCTGGTGGTACGAGATCGCGTCCAGCCCGTGGGATAACACCTACTATGCCTCGGCTGACGCCTTCTACAACAACGGCGCGACGTCGGGCCCTCTCAAGGGGACGCCGTTCGTCGACCCTGCGGTGCCCAACTGCAACACGAGCGGTATTCCGGAGACAGTCGGTGGTCCGACGCATACCTGGACCGACTATTCGGATGCGGGCGGCTCCCAGGGTCAAACGATCGGGAGCGGCGCCACCGTATACGTCAGCTGCGCCGTACACGGATTCCGGGTCACTGACGGGAACACATGGTGGTACCGGATCGCGTCGAGCCCCTGGAGTAACGGCTACTACGCGTCAGCGGACGCCTTCTACAACAGTGGCCACACGTCAGGTCCCCTGAAGGGGACTCCCTTCGTCGACCCGGCCGTTCCTCTCTGTTAGCCAGAGACTCACCGAATCTTCCCGCCGAGACGAGATCGGTCGATCTCGAGACGAGTGCGGGTGACCTCGGCCCTCTGCGATAGTGAGGCCGCATCCGCGAGAGACGTCTGCGTCATCTCCGGAACGCCCCGCACCTTCAGCTTCAACGGAATCCAAGGAGGGACCTACCGCGTCACGGGAAAGCTGATCTCCGCAACGTGAGCCTCCGCGCACGTCGTCAGCCTCGCAATGGGAGCGCCAGCTCTGCCAGGGGCTATAGGTCGACGGGCGTGATCTCGATGCCGAACACTTCCTCCATCGCCACGGTCCAGCCGTGGAGGAAATAGCGCCAGCCGTCTTCAATCGCAAGGCCATGGTCCGGTTGCTGCCGGCGGGCCTGGTGCAGGAAGTCGAGCTCGCCCCGGTAGTTCAGGTCCCAGATCATGCCGCCTTCGGGAAACGCCGCATCATCGGTGATCGGGCTGCCGGGCGTATCCTTCCCCATCCCGGTCGCATTGACAACGAGCGAGCCGGCCGGCAGCTCGGCCAGGAGGCGGTCGTTCTCGTGCGCGTCGAGGTTCTCCCGGTACTCGACCGCGACGCCGGTATCGAGACGTTCGTGCAACTCGCGCATCGAGAGGAGCCTCGCCGGGTTGCGGTCGACCACCACAATCCGGTGCGGACGGTCGCCCGGCTCGCGCACGGTCATCAGATGGAGCGTCATCGCAATGCTGGAACCGCCGGCGCCGAAGAGCAGTGCACCGGCATCCGCGTCGCTCCAGTGCCCCTCGGGTACGAAGGCGTCCATTGCCCGCCCGCACGCGATCGGATCCTTCGCATGTGCCCGGAACACGCCGTCCCTCTTCGACAGGCACGACACCTCGCCGCAGAGGTCGGCATAGAAATCGATGTAGCCGAACAGGTCGCGGCAGGCGCTGAAGAGGTCGATCTTGTGTGTAGTGACGAGACCGCCGAGTTCGGACCGCCCGGAACGCATCTCGGCGACGACCTCCCGGTACCTTTCCCGCGGCGCATGCATCGGCAGGTCGTGACCGGACATCACCACGTCGCCCAAACCGAGGTGCGCAGCCCAGACCGGGAACACCCGCATGATCGCCGACTGAGCGGTCGTCACGCCCACGAAGCTCAGCCGGTTGCTTGCGTCGGGCGCTTCGCCGGACGACGACGAGCCGGGCAGCTGCTGACCGTGAACTGTCACGCTCCGTCTCCTCCGGGGTGCAAAGTGACGCCGGCGCTCAGCCGCCTGTCGCCAGGCCCGACTCATAGGCGATCACCACGAGCTGGGCCCGGTCCCGTGCTCCGAGCTTGGACAAGAGGCGGCTCACGTGCGTCTTGGCCGTCGCACTGCTCATGTGCAGCTCGTCAGCGATCTCGCGATTCGACCTCCCCCGAGCGATGTGCAGGAGCACCTCGCGCTCCCGAGGCGTGATCATCTCGAGCATGTCGTCGTTCTTCACCAAGGGCGCAGCGCGGCCGGCGAATTCGGCGATGAGCGTCCTCGTGACGCTCGGGGCCAAGAGCGCGTTCCCCGCCGCGATCACCCGGATCGCATCGAGCAGTTCCTCCGGCGGGGTGTCCTTCAGGAGAAACCCGCTCGCTCCCGCCCGGAGTGCGGCATAGACGTACTCGTCCAGCTCGAAGGTCGTGACAATCAACACTCGCGTTTCGGCTCCTTCGGGAGCTCCCACGATCTGCCGTGTCGCCTCGATCCCGTCCATCCCCGGCATCCGGATGTCCATGAGGACGACCTCGGGTCGTAGCTGCCGCACCATCTGCACCGCCTCGATCCCATCCCCGGCTTCGCCAAGCACCTCGAGATCAGACGAGGAGTCGACAAGGACGCGGAATCCCGCCCTGACGAGCGCCTGGTCGTCGACCACGACGACGCTGATCACGACGGCAGCAGGCCTTTGAAGGGAAAGCGGGCGAGTACCCGGAAGCCACCCTCCGGTCGCCTCTCCGCGGTGAACGAACCGCCGAACAGGGCGACGCGCTCGCGCATCCCGACGATGCCATGGTGCGTCTCCTGACCTTGGCCGGCCAGTTGGCCGGTCGCGGTCGGCGGCATCCCCCGACCATCGTCGTTCACTTCCAGCACGAGTGCGTCAATTTCGTCGCGGATCTCGACGCGCACCGCCGCCGGGCCGGCGTGCTTCACGACATTCGTCAGGGCTTCTTGGACGATCCGGTAGATGGACAGCTCCGCTGCCGGCGAGAGGGTTCCCACGGTCACGCCATGTACGTCAAGGTCGACGTCGAATCCAGCTGCACGCACCTGCTCCACCAGAGGTTCGAGAGCATTCACACCTGGCGCTGGTGCAAGGGAGGCGGGATGGTGATCGTCTCGTCGGAGGACTCCGAGCATGCGGCGCAGTTCGTCCAGTGCAGACCTGCTTGTGGCTTCGACCGCAGCGAGTGCCTTCTTTGCCTCGTCGGGTTGGTCGTCGATCACGTGCCGGCCGACCCCGGACTGCACGGCGATAACGCTCAAGCTGTGTGCGACGACGTCATGCAGCTCACGGGCAATCTGGAGACGCTCCTCGGCCACCGATCGCTGGGCGCGCTCAACCACTTCGCGCTGACGCTGCGCTGCCTGCTCGGCGAGCCCGGCGATGTAGGTGCGCCGAACGCGAACGCTGTCACCGACGAACCAGGCTGCCACGACGACGACGACGACGAAATAGCCGCCGCCCGGCAGACGTCGGTACGCGGCGATACCCGATGCGATCAACAGCACCGTGCCCGAGACGACGAACGCCGGGAGCGACCTCCGGCGTTCGTAGACCGACGCCACTTGGTAGATCGGAATGGCGACGAGCGGGTCGGACGCCCAGCTCTCCCCGAGCGCAGTGGCGAGAGCGACGGAGATCGTCATCAGAACGAGCGCCACCATCGGCCTTCGACGCCTGATCATGATCGCGAGGCCCGCCACCACGGCAAGTACGAAGACCTCCACGGAGCGGTTGCTCCGACCGAAATGGAAGGCGAAGTGCGCCGTCGTGAGCGCCACGAAGATCCCGAGGCCGATGTCGATGACCTGCAGCCGCCTCGGTGTGACGCGGAGAAGCAGCGGAGGACGCGGCGCTGGCACCACTTGATCCGATCCGCCCATCTAAACGACCCTACAGAGCGGCGGGCACTTCGTCATCAGCCCTTGGTCGGCCAACTCGTACCTCTGGCGGTGTAGGCGACCTGCGCTAACCAACGTCTGGCTACAACCGCAGCGGTACGCCACAAATGGCCCTTGGGGTGACGACCGGGAGCATCATCCGTGCGACCATCGTCCTAGTCGAACGTTTCGTCCGACGATTTCGCCCAAGGAGGGCACAGCAGATGATTCGAAGTCTTCGATGATCGAAGCCAAGGCCCTGACCAAGCGGTACGGGACCAAGGTGGCCGTCGATCAGCTCAGCTTTGAGGTACGGCCTGGTGTCGTGACGGGGTTCCTCGGCCCGAACGGATCCGGCAAGTCGACGACGATGCGGATGATCATGGGTCTCGACGCGCCGAACGCCGGCGACGTCACCGTGAACGGACGTCACTATCACGACCTTCCGTGGCCGCTGCACGAGGTCGGCGCCCTTCTGGAAGCAAAGGCGATCCACCCGGGCCGCAGTGCCCGCGCCCACCTTCGCATGCTCGCCGAGACGAACGGCATCTCGCTGAGCCGAATCGACGAGGTTCTCGACGCGGTGGGCCTCTCCTCGGTCGCCGCTCAACGAGCCGGCAAGTACTCGCTCGGCATGGGGCAACGGCTCGGCATCGCCGCAGCGCTCCTCGGTGATCCCGAGGTGCTCCTCTTCGATGAGCCGGTGAACGGGCTCGATCCCGACGGCATTCGTTGGGTGCGGAACCTCCTGAAGGGGCTCGCGCGCGAGGGACGCACAGTCTTCGTTTCGAGCCACCTCATGAGCGAGATGGCGCTCACCGCCGACGATGTCATCATCATCGGCAAGGGCCGGTTAATCACGCAGATCCCGACCGATCAGCTCATCGCCCAGAGCTCACAGCGCTTCGTTCGAGTGCGCTCGCCCGAGCTCACCAAGCTCCGGGCTGCACTGGATCGCGAAGGTGCCACCACGGTCCTCGCGGACGACGGCTCGCTGTCGGTCCGCGGCGCGGATGAGATCGAGATCGGCGAGCTCGCCGGTCGCATTCCGGTCGTGCTCCACGAGCTCTCCCCACAATCCGCGTCGCTCGAGGAGGCCTTCATGGAGCTCACCGAGACCAGCATCGAATACCACGGAGCAACCGCAACCGTGGGCAGCTCGAAGGGAGCAAAGTCGTGAGCGTCTCCGCCATCAACGCCTCGGGAAGAGCCGGCAAGGTCATTCCCGCCGGCTCGTACCGCATGTCCGGCCTGCTCCGATCGGAGTGGACGAAGATGCGAACGGTCCGATCGACGATGTGGACGCTCGGCGTCACCATCGTGCTCGCCATCGGCATCAGCGCCATCGCCTGCATCGAGACGCGCATCCATTGGACACGCGGGAACGCCGTCGGCTTCGACGCAACGAGTACGAGCCTGATCGGCGTGTTCATCGCCCAGTTCACGATCGGAATCCTCGGCGTGCTCATCATGAGCGCCGAATACGGCACCGGCACGATCCGAGCGACTCTCTCGGCCGCACCGCGGCGGCCACGCGTGCTCGCCGCCAAGACGCTGGTGCTCGGGCTTGTCACGCTCATCGTGTCGGAGGCCGTCGCCTTCATCGCCTATTTCCTCGGCCAGGCACTGCTCAGCGCTCCCGCCATCCATACGACGATTGGCAGTCCCGGTGCGCTCCGAGCCGTCGTGGGATGTGGTCTCTACGTCTGTCTGCTCGGGTTGTTCGCGCTCGGTCTCGCCACGATGATCCGCCACACGGCGGGGGCGATCAGCGCATTCATCGGGGTACTGCTCGTCCTCCCGATCGTCATCCAGGCACTTCCGTCATCGATCGCGAACAAGGTGCAGCCCTTCCTCCCGACTCACATCGGCCAATCCGTGTTGTCGCTCCAACGCCAGCCGCACACGTTCGCTCCGTGGCCCAGCCTTCTCCTGCTCGCTGGCTACGCAGCGGCGTCGCTCGTCATCGGCGGCATTCTGCTGGTCCGGCGTGACGCCTGAGCTGCTCGCCGGCGATTGGCCTGGCACGGCTGGCAACGCGACCGCGGGCAGATCGGTATGAGCTCCGCCTACTGACACCCAGCGGGTTTTGCTAATGCTTGATGAGGTAGCGGCCGTCGGCGTCTGCGTGGTTCAAGAAGTACGGTCGGGGACGAGTAGCGAGCACCTCGTCCACAGCTGCTCGGCATCCTTCGTACCAGCCGTAATCGTCGATGATGACGAACCCGCCGGGTGTCACTTGGTCGAAGAGAGTTTCCAGGCAGTACTTCGTCGAGTGGTAGTAGTCGCAGTCGAGTCGCAGGATCGCGATGTCTCCCAACTCTGCCCGAGCAGGGGCGAGCGTGTCCTGGAACCACCCTTGGTGAATGTGGACGTGCTCGCTCGGATAGCCGATCTGGTTGATGATCAGGTCTTCGCAATCGGCGACCGATCCCGGTCCACCCAGCTGGTCGTAGAAGCCGTGCATCGGCGCGAGGGCGCCCGTCAGTGGGCCGACTTGGCCTGCCCAGTCGCGAGCTTGCTGCACTGCCCGCTCCCCGTCCACCGACTCGTCCGGCTGACAGAGATCATCGAACGAGTCGAACAGATGGAGGTCGCGGGGCACCTTGCCGTGATGCAGGCTCGCGATCGCCATGAGCCCGCTAGAGCCGCCTTTCCAGACGCCGCACTCGACGAAGGTGCCAGGAATCTCGGCACTCTGGCAGTAGGCGGCCATCTGGTAGTTGGTGGCCAGGCGCGAGAACGAGACCATCGTGTGATACCTGACCCGCTCGACTGCCTGCTCGATCTCGGGCTGCAGGTCGTACGGGGTCATGTTGCCTGGAGAAAGGGCAATGTCTCCGTTTGTCGAGTGGCCGGTCACGCGTTCGAGATCCTAATCAGGTGGACAAAGAGCCACGTGAGACAACTCGTTCGCGGGCCTCCCAGTGCCGAAGTCGGCGACCGACTCTGCCCGGCAGCGCTGTGTGGACCCGCCCTTGGTGAGACGCAGCCCGCCTCCCGCCGGAGACGCGGGACGCGGGACGCGGGACGTGCAGCCCGCCGCATCCGCCGGCGTCTCCGCGCGACAAACGTGCCGCAGCCACGTCAAAATTGACCCGACACCGCAGGACGGGACGGGAGACTTTTCGCGCGGAGAATCTTGCGACGAGTGTCGCGGGGGATCTGGCGTTCACCGCCGAGCTCGAGCGAATGACGCGGACCGTGGACGGCACGAGCAGGAGATGACAGTGCGAGCCACGCGTATCTACCGCCGTGTCGACGGCGACTGAAAGGACATCAACCGCCACGGCGACCTGCTCACCCCATAGGAGGACAAGTTGGTGAACTCGTCGCGGTTCGCCGGCGCCGAGAATCGTGAACAGCCGGCCTACGGTTGCGCAATCACGCCGCCGACCCGCAGCAACGGTGTCGACAGGTCGAAGACGTCCCAATCTTCGGCGATGAGGCCGTCAGCGACGCGGCAGTGATAGCTGCCGCGGAACTCGACTGCGGACCCCGTCGCCTCGATACCGAAGAAGCTCTCTTGATGAGTCGCCTGTCCGACGAGGTACGCGGCGGCGCGGGAGCCGTCGGTCAAGAGGGGCCCGACCGTGTAGTTCATGTCGGGAACGCTGCGAGGACATCCGCGAAGCCCCGCGTGAAGCCAGAAATGTCGACGTCGACGCCGGCCATCGTGTGGTGGACATAGCCCGGCGCCGCAACGCGAGTCAGCTCCTCGAGTGCCTGCTCGTTCCAGAGGCGGAACCACTCGTTCACTGTCTCCAGCGTCTGATCTCCCATTGCCCGTCAGCTTGCCAAGTGCGCTCCGCCGACGCACCGCCCGATCAGGGGCTTCCGATGGGGGCTGACGTCACGGTCCCGGCGCCGACCGGGACCGACGAAACGACGTGCTATGTCAAAAGAGAGTCGAATCGATCGAGGGCACCTCGGCGCCCTCGGTGTCCAGCCACTCGCGCAGCGCCAATGTAGCCTCAACGTCCCCGCGGTTGTAATCCAACAACCACTTCCTGGCCGCATCCGCTCCCGCCGCGTGGCTTACCGCGATCTCGTAGCGGAGCATGGCCTCCGCGCCGCCGGCGTCCTCCACATCCCAGGAGTATCCAACCAGCGGCGCCACAACCTTCAGACCGCTTCCGCCGCCCGTAATGAGCTGTGAATCCCAGACCCTGAAGAGATCCACCCACTCATCGGATGCGATGAAGTCCTCGATCTCGTCCGCGATGCCCGCCAACTGGCCGAGCCGCTGCAGGTACCGATTCTCTGCTTGGGCGCTGTAGCAGTAGCCGGCAAACGTGAGTCCGCCGTCGTGTGCAACCGAGCGAAGCCTCATGAACCACGCCCAGAAGGTTGCAGAGTTCTCCCGCTCCACCTCCGGCGTCATCGAAGCCCACGTCACAAAGGACCGATACCCGCTTCGCACGACGTCACCTCCAGAACGGTCTGTGACGTAGCACCCCCAGAGGTAACAGCCCTCGTCGGTGTTCTCCATGTCGACGTCGACCTCGATGTCGGCTCGCGGCACCGTGACGATCTCGACGTCGCGCCGCCGATAAACAGGCTCGGAGCCCAGTGCCGCGCGGGCGAGGTCGATATGGGTGGGCAAGGCGGAGAGACCAATGCCCGAATAAGACGCCGTGCGCCGGCACAGTTTCCGCACGTCGCGGACCGAGGTGACCCCCTCGGCCGCCAGAAGTGCGATGTCCTTCGGACGATCGGCGACGACCTCGAGGTCAGCGACCTTGGCTTCTGGGTCGAGGCCTTCGGTTGCCCCCCGAAGCGCACCGACATCCACGGCCGCGGCGACGAGCCGCGCAGTGAGCGGATCCAGCGCCGCCAGTTCCGCACGATTTGTCACGCCGTGCTCCCGATGCACCTGCCACTGCGGCCAGCCAATACGGGGTAACAACGACACGTCACCCGGCGACCTTTCGAGCTCCGTCCTGCAGTAGTCCCACCAGGGACAGCCATCACATTCCTGAATCATCACCGGAACGACCAGCAGCGGTACGGATGCATCGCGTTGGTGGAGCTCGGCGACGGCGATGATGTCGAGGCGGAAGCCGAACTCGAAGTCGTAGCGCTCCATCGTCGAACGGAGCTTCGAGTTGGACGAGACCGACGGCGTACGCCAAACGGGGAGATCGAGGTCGTACCAGACGACCCGCCGCTCGGTGCCGATGATGCCACCCCAACAGCCATCGTTCGCGCCCATTCCTATTGCCTCGAGCATGCGCTGGTAATGCGCCAGCTGGAGAGCATCGCCTTCGTTCTTCCGTATCGACGACGCGCTGTCGACCACAGCCACTTCACGCGACGGTGCCTCGAGGTGTGAGAGGAGTGCCGGAAGCCCTTGACGCCCTGGAAGGTCCCGGCTCACAGCCATATGGCGCTTCACGTCGATGGCGCGATAACCGCCCCCTGCTGCGGCGACGAGGATGTCGGGTCTCCCGACACGCCGGCCTTCGTAGTCGGACGGCAATCGGCCGCCAAGAACGAGCGGAGCACGATTTTGCATCGCCGCCATGGTGGCGCCCCCGGCGTCCTCGTCTTGTCCGATGACTATTGCGCCGCCGTGCAGCACGACCAGCTCCAAGAGGATTTCAGCTTCAAATTCGGTACCGCGCTCGAAGAGCCGTGATTGGAATGGCGTCGGGGGAATGCGCTCCCCCGGCACGATCACGTCGTTCTGTGCTCTCACCGGGCACCGCTTGGCTACGTAGGCTCCTTGCAACGGGACCGAGGAAACGTCGAAACGGGTCATTTCAGCTCTCATGTCGCCGCCCATCCGGCAAAGTGATATTCCGTCGGTTTCCCGTCGTTCGTACCAGGTACCGTGAAGAAGTCGGGCACAGCGAAGACTCACCCGATATCGACAGGGTCACTGAATTCGGTGTCCGTGAAGGCCGTCTCGATGGGCATGCCGAAGCGCGCTTCGTAGGGGCGAACCACTCGCCGGCCGGGAGATCCGATGGTTCGTCGCAAGTGAAACTCTCGACCAGTTCTCCACCGCCGCGCGGCCAGGTGATCACTAAGATCTTGTATTCCACACGTCAACTGCGGACGATCGTGGAGATGCCGTTCTCGTCCGAGCGAGCTTGCTGTTGCGGCTCATTCGTGTCGATCGGCGACCCCGACTCGTCGACGGGCTTTCCGATCAGGGCTCGGGCACACTCCCACGCCTCTTCGCCGTACCGCATGACCCACTCAGGGTCGGCCACGCACGCGGTCAAGTTCCGCAATTCGCGACGAAGATCGGCCACGACTCGGCTCAGCTCGTCAGCCAACGGACCAGGCCGCCGGCGGCGGTAAATGTCCGCGAGGCTGCTGTAGTACCAGATTGTCTGATTACCGCTCAGGTTGAACCGGCGAAGGAGGCCTAAGGCATCCGTGCGGAAATCGAGCAGGATCGTGCGAGAGTTGTGAAGCTTGTCTGCCAGGGAGACCAGCAGAGTGTCGGCGTCGGCCTCCGCCAGGTGCTTCAGGTAGTTCCTCTTCCGTTCAAGTGCCGGTGGCTTCGGCCTTTCCTCGGTGTCACTACATGCCCGAACAATGACCGCGACGCGAGGACCAAAGGCATCCGCGATCTGCGCCGCGCTGGCGGAGGTGTCCTCGAGCACGTCGTGGAGGAGGCCTGCGATGGCAAGGTCCTCGTCCCCGCCGCCTTCGAAGACCAACGCCGCGACACCGAGAACATGCGACACATACGGAATGGTCGTCCCCTTGCGGATCTGGTCGCCGTGCGCGCGTACGGCGAAGTCGAGGGCGTCGGCCAACCGGCCAGTTATCACGAGATCTCGCCACCCGAGTTTGCTTGGTCTGTGGGCATGACCCTCCTCGCAGAATCGATCAGAAGAGCCGTCGAGCCTGCACCCTGGGCGGTCGTCCTAGCCAAACAGGGCGCCCCTACTGAAGTTACAAATGAAGGATACACCCGAGGGTGCGTGATGGATCCGCCGAGCGCCAAGGCCGGCAACGCTGCTCGATGTGAGTCGGAGATGCGGACATCGCCGCGGACCGTCCCCGCCACGCGCTCCACGGACTTTCGCACCACTCGCACCACGGAGGGCGGTGCAATCCCGGACAATCCCCACCTTGGAGAGGTGATGCTCAGACCGTTACGAGGTTCGCCTCGTGTTCGCCGGCTACGGGTAGAGCCGATTCCGTCCCCTGCCAGATCCTGACGGCCAGGAGGACCATCGCCACCGCGAATGGCGCCATTTGCAAGACGACCCTGGCAATGCCGACGGACGCCGTCTGTTCGGCGAGCTCAAAGCCCGCCGCGAAGAGGACCGCTAGCCAACGTGGCACACGACGGCTTCGCCAGAGAGCGACTCCCATGATGATCGGCGCAAGGAACTCGCTGAAGGCGTAGACATCGGTGAAGTCCCGCCCCGGTCCCGAATTGAAGTTCGTGATCAGGAACCGTGCAGCCGCCTCGCGCGTCACGTGTGCCGTCGCTGCAGCAGCAAGGTTGATGCCAAACGTCGTAGTTCTTCGTCTCCATTGCAATCATCCGAGCTTCTCGAACGCTTCGAGTTGTTCGATCCGTGCGGTGTTGTCGACCTTGAGTACGAAGTCGGAACCGAACGCTGCAGCCGGGCTGAATGCCCCACCCAGCGACCGAGTGAGGATCTCCTCGACAGCTCGGACGCTGGCATCCGCCGTGAAGGCGTAGGACTCACCGGTCTCTAACCAGGCTTCGGCGCGCTCGCCGCCCGCTCCAGTTGCTCGTGCCCATCCGAACGACCGGAAGTTCCCCGGCTCAGCAATTACTTCATCAGAGGCTTTGGCTTCGACGGAGACGGAGTAGGCAATGACGTTCGGAGCTTTGGTCGCCTGGAACGCTGCCTCGAGGTCGCCCGTGGGAACGGGCATCGCGCCGAGAGTGCCGTCGGGAAAGACGATCGTGGTGGTACCCGTACCGAGTTGTTGTGGCAGGAGTTTCCCGCCTTGGCGGATCCAGCCTCCATAGGGGAGGTTCTCCCGCATTGTCGCTGCGGCGCCAGGGCCAGGTTGCGCCGACGCGATGCGAGCTGCGACCTCAAGGCTCGTCGCGCCGCCGACTGCGTCACTGACGTAGCGCGCCAAGCAGTTCGTAGCGACGACACCGAATCCGACACCAGGGATAAGGCTCACACCGGCTTGCTGGGCATGCTCATCGAGGTCATACAGGACGCGGAATACCTTCAGCTCGTTGCTGATGTCGAGGTAGTGCACCCCTGCATCGAGGCAGGCTTCGGCGAGCGCGCCGGCAGTATGGAGGAACGGGCCAGCGACGTTCAATACCAGATCGATGCCGGCCAGCTCGGCACCTAGCGCTGCCGGATCGTCCAAGCCGAAGACTCGATGTTCCAAGTCGAGCTTCTCGGACAGTGCGGCGATGGCCGGCGCGCTCCGGCCAGCGAGCACCGGTCGGTGACCCCGCTCCTGCGCGTGTTGCGCGATCACCGAGCCGGTATGGCCGGCTGCGCCGTAGAGCATCCAGGACCTTGGCGTGCTCATCGCTCGTCCAATGTCTTCAGGAAGTGCAGCACGGCATCGGTAGTGATGTCGGGACGCTGGGATTGGGGATAGTGGCCCGTGTTAGGCACCATGACCGCCTCACCGTGGAGCGTCCCCGCGATCCATTCGGCTTCTGCTTTCGGGTCGGGGAAGTCCGGGTCCTTCTCACCCATCAGGACCAATGCCGGAGTACTGACATCACCGAGGCAAGCCTCGGCTGCGTCGTGGTTGGTGTGGGTCGTGAGCGAGAACGCCTTCGCGTGTCCCGGACGACGAAGACTCGACACCACCTCGGCGCGGTAGGTCTCGAAGTCGGTCGGGCGCTCCCCCGCGTACAACTTCGGCAGGTACGACTTCCATGCGCTCGCCGCCCACAAAGGTGCCATCGCGACACGGAGCATCAGCCGTTGCATTGCACTCGTCTTGCCGTTGCGGACGAACGGCCCAACGAGCACGAGACCCCGCACGAGCTCGGCGCGGTTCGCTGCGACGAGCACCGCCGAGCCAGCGCTCATCGAGTTGCCGACGACGACTGCGGGGCCGCCGAGCTCCTCGATGAGCGCGGTGACGTCGCCAGCGGTCTCGACGTCGCCGTAGGAGGCGAACGTCGTATCGCTGTCACCGTGCCCGCGCAGGTCGGTCGCTGCGATGCGGTAGCCGGCCTCTTCTAGGGCCGGAGCGAGGAAGCGGTATCCGGCGCGCAGGTCTCCCATGCCGGGCACGAGCACGACGAGAGGACCGTCGCCGAAAACCTCGTAGGCAACCCTTCCTTCCGGCCGGTCGAGATACTGGGTGGACTTTGTCTCGGAAGTAGTCATGACGATCTCCTTGGACGTTCGTTGAGGAGGTGGCGGTTGAATGGCTTGGGGACTCGGCCGCTCAAGACGCGAGGCCGGGAGCGGCAACAGGAGCTGCATCGGTGGAACGGTCCTTGGGCGACTCCACCTGGATGTGAGGCAGCCAACCGAGCCACCGCGGCAGGTACCAGCTGCGCTCACCAAGAACGGTCAGCGCGCTCGGCAGGATGACTGTGCGGATCAGCGTCGCATCGAGGAGCAGGGCGACCGCCACTCCGAATCCCATCTGCTGGAACATCACGAGCTGGCCGCGGGCGAAGCCCGAGAAGACGGCGATGATGATCAATGCCGCCCCGGTGATGATCTTGGCGGTCGATGCCACACCGCTGATCGCCGCCTCACGGGTGGACCCGGTCTCGTCGTAGCGCTCCTTGATGCGGCTCATAAGGAACACCTGGTAGTCCATCGACAGCGCGAAGAGCACCGCGAACAGGAACAGCGGCACCCAGGCGTCGATGGCGGCCTCCTGGTGGAACCCGAAGATGCCGGCGCCGATTCCGTGCAGAAAGACGAGGGTCAGAAGCCCATAGGCGGCACCGACGGAAAGCAGGTTCAGCAGGATCGAGACGACCGCGATCACGAGGGAGCGGAACGCCAGCATCAGCACGACGAAGCTCAGGCCGAGCACGAAGAGCAGCACGAGGAGCGTCGGTGAGCTGACCGCGGAGAAGTAGTCAGCAGTCTCGGCCGTCGTCCCTCCGACGTACACAGCAGTCTTCGAGCCGGCGAACGCCGCTGGGATCAGGTCTGTGCGCAAGTTGCGCACCGCGGCGACGTCGACGTTGGACACCGGCGCGCCCGTGATCGGCACCGTGAGCGCCAAGAGCTTGCCGTTCGACGACGCCTGGATGGCACCGGATCCGAACGCTGTTTCACTTGCGAGCGTCGCCTGCAGCTTGGTGAGATCCACTCGATCCGTGGCGCTTGCCCCGTCGACGACGATCTCGACCGGGTAGGGGTTCTGCTTCGGGAAAAGGCGCTGCACTGCGACGTACCCCGTCTTGGAAGGGAGCCCGTTGGGAAGCGTGGAGACGCCGCTCTGGCCGATGTGGAGTCCGAGCACTGGTGCAGCTGCGAGCAACATGACGCCGCTGGCGAGCACGAGGCTGATGACAGGTCGCCGAAGCACCCGCTCGATGAAGGCTCTCCAGAGGCGAGAGCCCGAAGCGCTGGCGGCGCCGAGGTTGCGACCAACGATCGGGAGCCGAAGCGAGTTGACGCGATCGCCCATCAGGCTGAGGACCGCGGGAAGCAGCGTCAGCGCGGCGACGACGGAGACGGCGCCGACGATTACCGCACCGGCCGCGAGGCTCCGGAGCACGTTCGTCCGCACGATGAAGAGCCCGAGCAGCGCGACGACGAAGGTGCTGCCACTGAAGAGGACGGCGCGGCTCGCCGTCGCCCCCGCTCGTGCGATCGCGGCCTCCTTGTCGAGACCGCGAGCGCGCTCCTCCCGAAAGCGCGATATGACGAACAACGAATAGTCGATCCCGAGCGCGAGGCCCATCGCCGTCATCATGTTGACGATGAAGATGGAAAGCGTGAACTCCCTCGCGAACACCGCCGCGATACCGAGACCGACGATGATTGAGAGGATCCCGAGCAATAGCGGCAGCAAGCCGGCGACGACCGCGCCGAACACGAGCACCAGCACGATGAGGGCAACCGGCAACCCGAACCCGAGCTCACCATGGGCGAGGTCCTTCGCGGACTGGGTGGTGAAGTCGTTTCCGACCGTGTGATCACCGGTGATGGCCGCGGAGAAGCCGCCGCTGCCGCTCGCCGCCTGAACCGCCTTCACGACCGGCTTGATGTCAGCGTCCGATGCTGCACGCAACTCGATCAGCGCGGCGCGGCGGTCGGAGGAGACGAGCTTGCTACCTGCACTGAGGTTGGTCTCCACGCTCGAGATGCCGGGATCTGTGCGTACCTCGGCGATGAGGCGGTTCACGTAGCCCCGAAAGTTCGCATCGGCAACAGTTGAGCTCGCCGAACTGACCACGATCACATCCGTCGGAGTCCGACCGGCTGCTTTCGCGCCGATCACCTGGCTGTAGAGGGCCTCGGCTTGCTTGGACTGGGTTGCGCCGACCACGTAGGCCGTGCTCGTCAGGCCCTTCAGCGAGGTCACAATGAGCACCAGCGCCACGAGGACAACGAGTCCCCACACGGCAAGCGTGCGCTTCGGACGCCTCGCACTCGCGACGGCGAGCCGTTCGGTGAGGCCCGGCGGCTTCGTCGCCCGCGACGAAGATGCGGGCGAGTTGGCTTGCTCGACTGGTGGCGCTTCAAAAGTAGTCATTTGCTTGCTCCTTTTGATCTGGTGTCGGGTTCCTGGCGATAGGACGAAGAACTTGTTGAGCTCGTGGGTGGAATGCGATGGCCGATCAGTGCCAACCGAGGCTCTTCATGAAGTCCTCGGCGATCGACGCCTCGGCGGCCTCGTCAGGGATGAGCAGCCATCCGGCGGCGTAGAGCAGTGCTCCCCCTCCACCGAGAACCGCAAGGATGGCGAAAGCGATCCGGATCGTGTTGATGCCGACGTCGAGTCGCTCGGCGATCGCACCCGAGACACCACCGAGGATCCGGTTGTCCCGCTTGCGGCGAAGTGGGCGCGCTTGATTGCTATCGGTTGTGGTCATGTCGTTCCCTTCTCGGGGTTGGGGCATTGTGAAGAGCAGATGGCTCGGACGAATCGTCTTCAACGACCTCCTCGAGCACCTTCAGCAGCTCGAGGACTCCGGAGAAGGCCGTCCACTGCTCAGTGGCGTCGGGGAGGATTCGTCCCTCAAGGCGCCCGTCGGGAGTCCGGTCGATCTCGACCAGAAGCTGCAACGTCTGCCGCGGAGTTGGTGATCCGTCCATGGTTCGTAGTCAACGCCCATGGCGCCTCGATGTCCCCAGGGAGAGACCCTAGGTTCGACCCTAGTTTTAGCGAAGGTGCAGGTCGCAGCTTCGCTCGAAGGCAGCCGAAGTCGGTACGGCGGACCGACTCCTTAACGCAGGAGCGCCGACAGCTCTCGACGAGAGGAGATGTCGAGCTTCATGAAGCAGTTCCGAAGGTGGTACTCGACGGTCTTCACCGAGACGTACAGCTCGGCGGCCGCCTGGCGGTTGGTAAGCCCCGTGGCGACCAGTCGAGCAACCGCCAGCTCGGCCCGGCTGAGCCCGAGCAAGGCGGCAGGGCCCTGGCCGGCCACCGTGACCTGCAGGGCCGCGAGCTCTTTCGCGCACGCCTGTACGAAAGGGTCGGCGCCTAGGTGGCAGAACGTCTTGTGCGCCTCCTCGAGACGGGCGACGGCCGCCGGGCCATGCCCGAATCCGCTCAGACAGCGGCCGTCGTCGAGATTCAACAGGGCGACCTCGAACGGCATGGGTGCTGTCGTCGTGACCGAGCGGGCCTGCGAGAAGGCCTGCTCCGCCGCCGTCTCATCACCGATGGCCGCGGCCAGGTTGCCGCGGCATCGGGCCAGGGCGAGCACGGCTGAGCCCGGTCCGCCGTGGGAGACCGCGGAATCGAACTCGTCGAGGGCACGCTCGGCGTCGACGACGCGTCCCAGGCCCACGAGGGCGTCGGCTTCGAACGCCCTCCAATTGAGCACGCCCGGCAGGCCGCCGACGCTGGGCGGCCCGGCCGCCCGCACTGGCTCGGCGGCGTCGATCACGCCCGCCCAGTCGCCTCGGGCGAAGGCCAGCGACGTGCCCGCCATTGCAGCAGCAGCGGTGGTCAGCGCCCGGGGAAAGCGCTCAGCCGCCGCCCGCGCTGCTCTTGCGTGCGCATCGGCGTCGGCCCACTGACCGCGGAAGGCGAGAACCTGGACGGCACGGGCGTGCGCTCGAGCGAGATCAACAGGGCGGTCGGTGTCCATGGCCAGCGAGGTCGCCAGCTGTGCATGCGTCACCGCCGCGTCCCAGTCGCCGCGGCGAAAGTGCGCGTCGCTCAGATCCGACAGGCACATGCCGGGGTAGCTGGCGGGCAGGCCGTTGTGGAGCCGGGCGGCAGCAACGCCGAGGTCGGCGATGGCACCGGCCAGATCGTCGACGAAGAGCTTCAGCATGCCCCGCATGATCAAGGCGTCGGTCGCTGCCGCCTGCACCTCGTTCCCGAACGCCGGAAGCAGGCCCAGCGCCGCCAGCCCGTCGAGGCTCCGGCCAGCGGCGGACATGGCAAAGGCCTGCGCGACGCGAGCCCGGGTGTGCAGCGCCGACCCTGGGAGGGTGCCATCGACGGCTCGATCAGCCCACATGAGCGCCTGGTCCGAGCGGCCGGAGAGGACCATCCAGTTCGCCAGCGATGTCGCCGCCCGCGCCCCGATCTCCGACTCCGTTCCCGGATCATGGCTCTCCCATGCTGCTAACAGGCGGTTCCCGGCGTCGAGCGATCCGGTGTAGACGCCCAGCAGCCCGGACAGCGCGTCACGGCGGGCGCTGCTGCCATGGCAGGCCGCCAGCGTCCGCGCCGCGCCGGCGTTGTCCGCCGCAATGAGCTGGACTCCAGCGGCGTCGAGCAGCCGCCGCTCCCGCTGCCCGGCATCGGGCGACAGGTGGGCCGAGCGCTCGAACGCCCACGCCGCGGCGACCAGCTCGCCAAGGTCGGCGTTTGCCACGGCCGCCGACTCCAGCTCGCCGGCCAGCTGCTCGTCCGGTCCCACGGCAGCCGCCACCCGGTGGGCCAGGCGCTGGCCGCCGACAACGACCGTCGCGGCGCGGGCATGCAGCCCCCGGCGGACGCCCGGACTGAGATCGTCATAGACGGCGGCCCGGTACAGCGGGTGGGGAAAACCCAGCTCGGTGGGTATCTGATTCGCCTCGAGCAGGCCCGAGGCGACGGCTTCGTCGGCCTCGTCGCCGGCGCCGGACAGCTGGGCGACCGATGCGATCGTGGCCCTGGACGCGTGTTGGCCCAATACCGACGCCGCCGCCAGGAACGCCTGCGTCGCCGTCGACAGCGCGGCCATACGGGCGAGGATCACCGACGACAGCTCCTTCGGTGCCGGCAACCCACCATCACTCGCGTTCAAGCCGGCGGCGCCGATCTCGTCGAGTAGAGCGCGGCAGTAGAGCGCGTTCCCCTCTGTATGAGCGACCAATTGCGCCGCTCCCCGCTGCGACAGCGCTCCAAGTCCGAGCGCGTTCGCCAGCTCGATGAGATCGCTCGCAGTTAGACCGCTCAAACGGATACGAGTGACTCGTGCGTCACCGCCCATGAACCGTGACCATCCGGGATCGACCAGCCCGCCGAGGCGCGTCGACACGATCGTCAATACCTTGTCGGCGCGAAGTCGCCGAAGAGCGAACAGCACCGCACGCGATGACGATCGGTCGGCCCATTGGAGATCGTCGATCGCGAGCACGACGACTTCACCCTCAGCCTGTAGCCGATCGAGCAGATCGAGCAACTGGGCACCCACGGCCATCGGGTCCGTTCCCGGCTCCGTCCGAAGTCCGGACTGAAGCTGATCCACGATCCCGTAGGTGAGGAGCGTCTCGTCCTCATCACCTCCGGCCTCGAGCACCGCGGTATCGGTCAGCGCACCGAGAAAGCGCGAGAGGAGGGTCGATTTCCCCGCACCGGGGTCGGCCTCGACATAGACCACTTGCGGATGGCCCAAACGAGCCTCGGCGAGCCGCTCACTAAGGAGGCGCAGCTCGGACTGGCGGCCGACGAAGCCGACGGCGCCGCTCACGGCGTCAGCCTGTCGAAGCTCCGGAAACAGCCGTCACGACGCGAATGCCGGTCGCGGCATCCGACCGCGTGCACTTGGACACTCACGTTCGGAGGCTTCAAAACGTGAGTGACCGCTACGCCTTTGACGAGCCGGCTCGAAGGCGCCGATGCCTCGTCGGTCGCTTGCTGCCGTAACGACCAATTCGGGAAGAATTCACCAGCTCAATGATACTGTTAGGGGTCCCGTTTAGCTTAGGAGTTCCTGCGGGCGAAGTTGCTCGGTCATCAGCCTCCGTGACCTGGCGGCTAAACGAGGCGCTCCTGGCAAGGGGACAACATGGCCTCGATCCGCCGTGCGCAGCAGGACGGATCTCGCTGGGGCATGCTCGCCATCCTCAGTCTTGGTATCGGCGCCCTTACCCTGAACTGGTTCGACGTTGCCACCGCCTTTCCGCAGATCGGCTCGGAGTTCAAGGTCGGTCTCGGCTCGCTGAGCTTCCTGATCTCGGCCTACATCGTCGGATACGGGCTCTCGCACATCCCTGGTGGGATCCTCGCCACGAGGTTCGGCATGAAAACGACACTCGTGCTCGGGCTGCTGGTGCAGGGACTAGCCGGCATCATGTCCGGGCTCTCGCACAGCTATATCGAGCTCGCGATCTTCCGCGTCGTAAGTGGCATCGGTGGGTCGGTCTTCGCCGCTGTCGCGGCCGCTGCAGTAGTGGCCTGGTTCAGCGGCAAGGAGGTCACGCTCGCGCTCGGCATCTCCGGCGGAGCGGTCTTCAGCGCGGGGGCGGGCGTGGCGCTCTACGTCTGGATCTATGTGCAACGGGCGACGAGCTGGCACACCTCGCTCGTCATCGCTGGTGTATTCGAGCTACTTGTCGCGCTCGCGACGTTCGCGGTTTTCGATGTACCGGCAGAAAATCAATCACTGGGTGGTATCAGGTTCGACCGCGCCGCTCTGCGGTCTGCCCTCAAGAGCAGAGACCTCTGGATCTACGGCGTCGCGCTTCTTGGTGGATACGGCGCCTACTTCACCACCTCGCAGCTCTTCACCGAATACGCCACGCTCGATCGGCACCTTGCTCCATCCACCGGTGGCCTTTTGTCCGCGCTCATCCTGCTCGCGGGCATACCGGGCAGCCTACTCGGCGGCTATTGGGCCGACCGAAGCAGGAACCTACGCATGTTCGTCGTGGGCCCGCTCGTCATCGTCGCAGGATTGCTCGCCCTGATACCGATCGTGCCGAACAAGGCGCTGTGGGGGCTCGGGATCGGGATCGGCTTCTTCTTGATCTTCGGATTTGCGGCGTGGTCCGCGGTGCCGTCGCGCGTCTGCAAGATCGAGCACGAGCACATCGGCTCGGCATTCGGCTTGATGCTCACGACAGCGGCAATCGGTGGCTTCTTCATCCCGATCATCTTCGGCCACCTCGTTCCCCACACGAGCTACAACACCGGTTGGGTCTTTCTCGCAGTCCTCTCCTTTGCATTTGCGCTCGTCGGTTTCGCCGGACACAACCCGGCGACCGCATTGAATCGCCCGGCCGAGAAGACTCCTGCGCCAATGGCCGAACCCATGGTGCCAGTGACAACCCTCACCTTGGAGAAGTGATGCTGTTTGTGGGACCGCGGGCGGAGAGGAAGCAGGCGATGGCCGAGTCCCTCAACAGACGCAGAAGGCTGTACCTCAGCGCAGTGGACTCGATCCGGCGAGAGCGAGAAGCTCCTTACTGACGTAGAGCTTCGACGGTTGACCCCGGCCTCTGGTCACCGTCCCGTATTCGAGAAGCACGCCGCGCTCCGCCAGCTGCCGGAGAGCGTCGAGCGCACCTTTGTTTGACACTCCGAGCTCTCTTGTAAGCACGTCCGACGTCAGAACCACATGGCGAGCCAACAGGCCGAGCGCGGCCCAGGCCTTCGCGTCGCTGCGCAGAGCGCGTTCCCCGCTGCTCAGCCGCTCCCGCCAACGTGCTTTCAGGGCGCTCAGCTCGGAGATGAGTTGACGCTGGGCGCGCCCGCCGTCGCGCACGGCGGCGGCGAACCATTGCACCCACCGATCGAGCTCGCCGAATCGATACAGGACGAGTCCAGACGCGTAGCCGCCGACGTCAGCCGCGATTGCGGCGCTGACTGGGGGCGGAGTGACCAGCGACAGCCGCTTGGTCAGGATCCATGCGACGAGGACTCTGCCCATCCGACCATTGCCGTCGGAGAAGGGGTGGATGATCTCGAACTGTGCATGGGCGATCGCGGTCTGGGCGACAGGATCGATGCCTTCGCGATTGGCGTAGCGGACAAGGTCGTCGAGCAAGGTGTCGAGTCTCTCGGGCGGGGGGGTCACGAGGTGCGCGTCGGTCGGGTCGTTGCCCCCGATCCAGCCCTGCTCATCCCGGATCATGCCGACATAGCGTTCGGGTGTCGGACTGCCGGTCATGAGCGTGCGATGCCACTCGCACAGCGCCTCCACCGAGAGCGCTGTCGTCGCGGCGGTCGCGACCGCCTCGGTGACCGCAGCGAGGTTTGATGCCACCCAGGAAGCGCTTGTAACCCCCGGCGCGAGATTCTCCTCTGCCAGGACGACGTCGACGACCGGGGCTCTTATGCCTTCCACATACGAAGAGGCGACACCCTCCGAGCGCAGCAGAAGGCGAGCGAGCGCGTCGTAGTCTTCAGGCAGTGCTTCAGCGGCATGTCCGACTTCGGCCGCGGCGGTGGCAGTGCGAGCCACGGTTGCGATGTTGAGCGTCAGATCGCGGTCTGCGAGCAATGTCGGAACAAGGGCGCGGACTTTTCTTCCCCGCCAGAGGATGTCGACTTCTCGTCCGGCTTGCTCGTCTGCCACACGATCTCCTGAATACCTTACCGTTCTGATTGTAATGGTAAGTTAATCAGGAACGTCAGACTCTAAGGAACGGTCACCGGACGGGAATCCATCCCCGCAGCCAGGGCACGAGTCCGGGTCAGACGGCCAGCGGCACCCGCCGAGTGTGATACTCGGGGTGGCTCCCTGGACGCCCGGGCAGGAGCCGAAGCTGGAGCTCCCCGTCAGAGGCCCGATCGAGCACCAGAGCAAGCACGGGGGGCGCGTCGTCGTCGCCGACGACAAGGAAGTCACCAGGATGCGGGTCCAGCGGGACGCGAGCATGCCGAAGTTCGGCATGAACCACACCAGGTTCGTATTCCTGGTGTTCGTCAACCCACAGCTCGACGGCGGGATCACGCTCTTCCATGTCTACATTCTACGGTCTTCAGCGATCGGGCGCGTATCCCGAGTTTGGCTGTGGCTCCGAGAAACACGCGCGCAGGTCTGCGAAACGTTCCAGCGTCGCGTCTACGAGCACCACCGAATAGTGGAGCGGATTGGCGAACGTCGCGCACACCTCGAAACCACCAGCTCGCAGATCACCACAACGCGCAAGGGCGAAGGACCGGCCTCCTCCCGATAGCCGGTTCGGAAATGCTCAAGGCCAGGAGGTCATCACCAGGCGCGCCAAACACCGAGATCCCGAAGAACCGGTACCTGCTCCAGCAATCGCTCGTCGTCCGTTCGAGCACGGCGTCGGTGAGGCTGTATTCGCCACCTCGCACTACGAGTAGAAGATCCTCCGGCGGTGGCGCGTCGCGCCGCACGTTGCTCGGCGGAAGGCGCATCGCATGGTGACGCTAACCGCCGAGACGACGAAGAAACTCGATGGCAGCGTCGAACGATCCCAAATAGCTACTGAACGAGCTCACCTCGTCAGCCACCGCGGTGACCTCTTGCAGGAACGTCTCGTGGGCACCTTGGGACGGGTCCTCGATCGTCGACTCGATGTAGAGGACGGCGAATCGTGCCTGGCGGTTGTCGGGCTTCTTGCGAAGTACGCGACCCATCCGCTGGATCATCTGGCGTCGCGAGCGGCTGGCACTGACGATGATGGCAAGGTCCGCCTCGGGGACGTCCACGCCCTCGTCCAGCACCCGAGGCGCCGCGATCACCTCCAGATCACCGTCGGCAAAACGCCGCAACACCTCGCGGCGATCTGCCGTTCCAAGGCGCGAGTGGACCGACGCAGCCCGCAAACCCTGCGCGGCCAGGGTCGAAGCGGCAATCTCGGCCATCTCGATCGAGCCTGTGAAAACGATCGAGCGGTCGGCGGAGGCGATCGCCGGGGCGAGTCCCACCAGGGCTCGCGTCTTCGCGGGACTGCCAGCCAGCAGGCGGCGGCGCTCGAGCAGCAACGCCAGGTAGGCGCGGGCCTCGCTGGCGCCGCTCGTATCGCCGCCAGCACCCGACGCGAGCAGGTTCAGCGCTCGGATGAACTGGGCGAAAGAGCCAGTTGGCAGTTGATAACGCCGCATCAACCGAGCGTGTCGGATTCCGATCTGCGAAGTAAGGTCCTCGTAGATCGCCCGCTCAGCCGCTGGCAACGCGACACCGACCAGAGCGACGGTGAAACGAGCCGTGACGCCATCGTCGACCGCTCGTCGGTATCCCATCCGAAAGCAGGTCCCGCCGAAGAAAGGATCGAGCCAATCGACATGTCCATCGTCGTCACGGGCATACGTGGCGCTCAGGCCCAACCGTCGCTCGAAGCGCTGGTCGAGCGCGAGCCGGTTCATGGCGCTGGCGTACCGGTGGCACTCGTCCGCCACCAGCAGCCCTCCGCGGCGAGTCATCCGGAGGTCGTGATCTCGCAGGCTGTTCACGACACCGATGACGATGTCGTGGGTCGCGAAACTTCCAGTCTCGCTGTCGCCCAGGCAACCGATCGAGAAGCCAGGCGGGAGCGCAGGTGTCATATGGCGGTGCCATTGGTGCAGAAGCTCGACGGTGGGGACGATGACGAGCACCTGACCTCGCCGGGCCAGTTCGTCCGCCGCTGCCGCGACGCCGAGCATGGTCTTGCCGGATCCGGTCACCGCCTCGACCACGCCGCGGTGCTGGGCTGCCGCCCAACCGGCGAGGGCATCGTGCTGCCACGCGTACAGCCGGGAACGGTCGAATGCAGCTGCTCGGCTGCTCGCGACCTGAAACGCAGGCTCATGAGCATCTGAGTTGCTCGCCGCGAGCCACCATCTCTGAGGCAAGCTGCGGTCGCAGTTGAAGTGGTCGCGCCCGTTGAACAGGGCCAGCGTGATCGCGTGGGCATCGTGTCGGCGGCGAGCATCCGAACCCCGCGCCGTGAGCAACACGGCCGCGATCTCGGCGGCCGTCAGCCCGGGCCGCTGATCGAGCACCTCCGATATGTCGTCGGCCAACACATCGTCACGCCGTGGAGTACTCGCCGGCCAGGTCGCCGAACGAGCTTCGATCAGGGACCCGCGAGAGCGCTCTCACGGCATCGGCCTCCATTCGGGCTCGGCGGCACCTTCCGCCCTGCGCCCGAAGTCTCCGTCCCCCAACAGATCCCCCTCGCCCTCGGCCTCCCCGCCTTCGAGCCCGGCGTCCTCGCTCAGGTCGACTTCAAGGGTGGCAGCCTCGATCTCGGGCTCGTACGACGGATCGAGACGCCGGAGATCCCACTCGTTGATCCAGGCGCGCACGTACTGGCGCATCCGGTTGGAGGGCAGGCGCTCCAGTCCGGATACCCCGGGCGGATCCCAACCAAACGCTTCACCGTGGATCTCGCGCAACCTCCCGTAGGTACGGTCGAGCTCCTCCTGCGCGGGAGGCTGGAGCTTCACCTGCTCGTGACCGATGATGCGCATCCCCGTCTCGGCGAGCGATGCAAGGACGTCATCGGCGACGGTCCCACTTGCCCGCAAGCGCTGCGGGATCAACACCGTGTCGTTCTTGCCGACAAGCACCTGAGTCTCATAGTCGTCGACAGTGGCGAGCACTGCGCCCATCGGGGCGCTCATGTCTTCCCGGTCGCCGCGGACCCAGCGGGCGATCTCAGCATACGACTTCGCGCGCTGACCGATCGTGTAGCGACCGATGAGCTCCACTTCGTCAAAGAGCACGATCCAGCCTCGGTATCCCGCTGAACGCATCAGCCTGGACACGAACCGGAACCGCTGCCGCGACAAATCCGCGTCCCGCACACTGGCAATCCGATAGGACGAGCTTGCGCCGTGCTCGCGAAGGCGGCGGCGGATGTCAGTCACCGAGAGCCTGTCGCCGGCCCAGAAACGGATGATCCGATCTCGCAGCTCCTCGTCACCTCTCGCGTACTCGTAGAGGTACAAAGTGGCCGCGAACTGCTTGTCCACCGGAGCCTCATCCCCATGTACCCACCGATAGAGGTCGCGGTACTCGGACGAGTCGAGATCGATCGCCACGGCGATCTCGTCGATCGCCGACCCCGGCCGGCCTGGCACCCGTGCCTCGTCGATCGCCGCGCGGAAGACCTTGGATGGGTCGTGAAGGGGGGTCTCCTTGGAGATCGTGACCTTCGACACGACGAAACCCTGACTCAGAGCGACGTTCGCCAAGTGCTCAAGCACGTGGCTCTTGCCACTGCCAAATCCGCCACCGATCACCATGGCCCGCGCTGTGGAGCGGGACGGTGACGTGACGAGGGGCGCGGCCACAGCCAAGGGACCACCCAGCGTCTGATCGGCCGGGCCACCGACGGCGTCGAGGATGTCCGCGAATCGATCCTCCACGCCGATCTGCATCGAACCGAGCTCGACGACCGCGTCACGGTTCGGCACACCCGCGCGCAAGGCCTCGAGCGCCCGGCGCGCGCGCACGGCACGATCGGCAATGTCGATAGTCATACCGCCACCTCCTCGCGGCCGATCCGAACAAGGGACGAGTAGGGGTTGTCTCGGCGTCGGTCGCGAATCTCGTCGAATATCCGGAGCTTGAGGGCTTGATAGGCGTCGAGACCGCGAGCTTCGTCGGTGAGCAGCTCCGGCGCCGCGATCACGACGACGCAGCACCGAGCGAGCTCGTCGGTACTGTCGATCAGCTGGCGCAGCACCTCGTAGGCGTCGAGAAGCCCGAGCCTGGTGTAGTACTGGCCGGCTCGTTCGTCCACCGGAGGCCGGCGGGCGACGCCGAGCCGACGGATGTCGATGACCACCAGCAGGCCGGCAAACCCGTTCGTCGCCAGCCAGTGCGGTAACGAGAACAGCATTTGCCGGGCGTTGTGGCGGGCGATCCGCCGGTAGATGAGCGCGGACTTGAGCGCCGACATCTGGCGCAGATCGCCACGGAGCCATTCGAGGAGAGCGCCGTGCTCGGCGTCGCTCACCTGCCCGGTTCGGAACGCCGCCTGGCACAACCGCAACATCCCGATCCGGAACTCCTGGACCATGTCGTAGTCCTTGAAGATGCGTTGCTGCAGCTCACGATCGACGTCGCGCTTCAGCTCCCGCGCATCGGTCTTGTAGTGCGCTGCGAGTTCGTCGACCGTCGGGATCTCGGCCGTCGGTGCAGGAAAGCCTGCCGCGGCGACGGCGCTCCTGAGAGCTCGCACCGCGAGCTCATCCCAGTCGACCTGGCGGGCAACCTCGAAGAAGATCTGCTCCATCAAATGCACGCGGGTCGTCGCCGCATCCACGGTGGCGACGATGTAACCCGACTGCCGCCCTTCGTTGGCCACCTGCTCCTGGAACTCGGGTGCGACCGAGTCGTCCGCCACGGCGAACTTGACGGCGCATCCGCCCGTATCTACATAGCCGCGGAGGTACTCATTGCTGAGGAACTCGACATACTCCTCGGGGGCGATCATTCCCCCACCTCCTCGAAGCAGATGCCGGCGTAGTCCTTCGCCTGCCCGTTGCGCGTCACGGTGCGCAGCACACCGGCTGATCGCGTGAGTGCGCTCGCTGGAAGGCTCATCCGGCGTCCTCGCCTCGTCACCACGATCCCGCTGTGATCCAAAAGATAGATGTCGCGGGCGAACTCGGGTCTCGTGTACTCGCGAGCGGTCCCGGGCATGATCGTGAGCACGCCGTGCACGTCGACAAGCTTGACGGGCGCGCCTGGTCGCATCGCCTTCGATGCGACCACGAGGTCATAGGCGGCAGCGAGCGACTCGATGAACGCCTCCGGCTTGAACTTCGGCTCGCTTTGTTGAAGACGCCCGAGACTGGCGACGACGACGGAAGGACGGATCCGACGATCCTTCTTCTTGTCGATGACGACGGACATATCGCTGGGCGACACCTGCACGATGACGGGATAGCAAAGGATCCGCTCATCCGACTCGAAGGCGCTCACCCCGGCTTCGGCGGCGGAAGCCAGCAACTCTTTCGTGTACTCACCGGACGCGAACCAGTCGTCGACATCGAAACGCCACGCGGCCCTTAGGCGCTCGGCAGCAGCTGCGGCATCGGCCGCAAGCTGAGCAGCGGCGTCGAGGGCTTGTGGGATGTCTCGGACAGTTCCAGTCTCGGCCGCTGTCCTCGCCTTCTTCGCAACTCGAGCCACGGATGAGACCACGTCCAGCAACGCTGTCGCTTCAGCCTCGAGCACTTCGAGCGCTCGTTCCAGGCCGATAGTGCCTGCATCTGGCAAATTGCTCATGTCGCTCCTCTTGTCTCATCAGTCGCGTCGTCAACTTGGCTGGCGGCCCTGTGTGGTCCAGTCGTCCGGGGGTCGCTGCTGGCCACCGCGGCTTGTGCGCGCACCTCGACAACAACGTCCCCTTCCGGGGCGAAACCCAGCTCCAAGACATCGCCAGGTCCAGCCCCTGCAGCCATCGCGATAGGGCGCAACGATCCGCGCGATGGCTCGGTCCCGTCGTTTGCCAGTGTTACCGGCCCGTATCGGCTCGAGAACGTGCGGCGCTGTCGCCAGCCGATGCCCAGAGCGCGAACGAAGCCGTCCGGCACTGAGGACTCACCGCCTCGCAGCAGATCGCCGTCGACCGACGCTGTCAGCCAGAGCCGGCGAGCGCCTGAATCGTCGGTATCAAGCTCAGTCACTGCCCAGCCAGGCTCGTCTCGCCACACCTGCGCGCCGTCATCGTCAAAGCCTGCTTTCTCGGGCTTGGTAATCCCAGGCAGGCCCAGCTGCTCGCTCGGATCTGAGTCGGACATCCCTCCGGGCGCGCCAAGGAGGCCTCCGGTGGACAGCTCACCGGCTCGTGGCACTTCGGTCGGTCGCTTTCTGCCGAACGCTGCGGCCGGGTCAGTGGCGAAGGATTCCGGTGAGCGCTGTTGGCGAGTGCTCGGCGGCCTGGATGAGCGCATACCCGTGCCCTCGGGCGGCCAGCTCGCCAGTTCGTAGACCTCGTCAGTGACTCGCCTGAACCTGCGACCGCGAAGCGCCTTCTGGAGCTCGGACTGTTGGATGGAACGCCCTCCGCTCAGGAGAAGGTGCCAGCACTCGGAGGAAGTGAGGCCACGGCCGCTGGCATCCATCAAGCGCTCCAAGACGTCGATCAAAGCGCCTGATAGCCAGACAGCGAGATCGTCGTCGACCACCGCGGCATCGCATACACCAAGCCAGGGACGGACCAATGCCGTCGTGACTCCGAGCTCTTCCAGCGATACCTCGGTCGCTGTGAGGGATCGGATGCCGCCGTCTTGGATCAGAATCTCCCTCGTCCTCGAAACCAGGTCGTCCGGCTGCACGCAGCGCCAGCCAGGGCAGCGAGCCACGGGTTCGAATGGACCCGCAAGCCAGAGCAACAGTTCCGCCGCCCGCTTCGCCTCGTGTCCGGCCGACAGGTCAAGGCCGAAACGGCCGAGCACGGTGTGGATCGTCTCCAGCGTCGTTGCTCGCCCGAGCGACCGTCGAACGCTCTCCACCAGCCATCCAACAGGTGCAGGCGCGACCGCCAGCTCTTCGCGAACTTGAAGGCCGGCACGATCGCGTCGCTGGGCGACGCGTGACGATGAGATCCCGAGCTCTTCGGCGAGTTCGGCAAGGCTCCGCCGGTCAGACCGGAGTTCGGTCCGTATGAATATCGATCGATCCTGGTCGTCTGTGATGCCGCTGAGCAGCTCAGACAGCGCCGAGACGTGCTCGAGCGCCCACGGCGCGCTGCTGGAAAGGAGGCGGCGCGCGGCATCGACCATCCGAGAGTTGTCGCTAGCAGCTTCGAGATCTGCCGTCGCGGCGTCGAGTAGCGATTCCAGCACCAGTGGCTTCGGACCGCGCCGCTCCTCGGTCAACAGCACGGCGAGGTCGCTGCCGTCGTACATCTCGACACCCATGGAGAGGCCGATCAAACTCCTCTCAAAGCAGGCGGCCAGCGCCGCGACGACCGTCGTTGGGCCAAGTCCCGGCAAATCGAGTAGACGGCCGACGGTGAGATCGAGAACTTCTGACCACCGGGAATGCCCCGCCTGCTCGAGCGCCGCCCTCACTCGCTTATCGAGGCTCCGCGGGCCAAGGCGACTATCCGGGACCAGCCGGGCGGGGGGTACGAGACTGCCCAATTCCCGCGGACGCAGCATGGAGCGGTCCCACCCCAGTGCGAACGCGCTCTCAAACCAGGAACGAAGCTCTTGACGCCGCTTCGGGTCACAGATATCTCCCAGCTGCACCTTCGATAGCGGATCGTCACGCCGTCGGCCATCGGCCCCCAGCTTCTTGACAAGGAACGCACGTCCGGGTTCGGCCAGCGCGAGGGCGCCGTTGAAAGCGTCACTGAACCGACGTCGCTGCGTGCGGCCAGTGGGGCCGCCGGCTGGAGAGGGCATCTCGGCCGACGATACAAGAGGGGTGTAACAGCCATCAGACTTCTAACGAAAGTCCAGCGCTGTGGGCAGATCACCCGTGCGCGTCAGGTACCCAGTGGTTCGACAGCCCCGAGGAAACCGAACCGAACTACCTGCAGGGCGCTGACCCCGCTTCGACGGCGCCATTACAACGAAGACCGCGCACGGGCTGGATCTAAGACTGTCTAAGGAGCAGTCACCGAGCCTCCGCAAGTGACGCCGAGCAGCGCTATCTGGCGGCGATGGCATCGCTCGGAACGCCCCCGTAATCCAGTGCAGCCATCGCCCGCGCGTGGGGAGCTGAGAGTCAACGACCGACCTCCCCGCACCGGGACAGTCTCATCCAGAAGGGCCTCATCTGGTCCCCTCGTAGAGGCCAGCTCTACTTCACGCTGCCGCTGTTCGCCGATTACCTACTTGAGCAACACCCGATCAGGGGCTTCGACGAGGACTGACGTCACGACGAGGGTCGGGACGGGGACCGTTCCCTCGCCGGAGTCGGCGGCTGGCGGACTCGGTTGCTGAACGCTCCCGAGAGATTTTCGTACGTCGAACGAACGGGAAAACCAAGGAGGATGCCCTGCTCAGAGGCTCATCTTTCCTTCCTCACCGCGCTCACTTAAACTGATGTCATCCTGTAGAGACAGGAACCGCTGGGCCGAGTGACGGTGCCACGGCGGACGGGGGGCCGTCGCATGAGCATGTTTCCGGAGGAGGCGATCGATCGACAGTCGCCTCTGCCCTTCTACTTTCAACTGGCCGAACTACTGGAGCAAGAGATTGTCAACGGCCGCTTGGAGGATGGTACACGTGTCAACGGACAACAGAAAATCCTCGTGGGCGGACAGCAGTTCTCCAAGTGGGCGGACAGCAGAACTCCATGCCGGCGAACAGCAGTTCTCCAAGTGGGCGGCCGGGGGGCCGTGCCTGAGGACTCATGGTGGTTCGGCGTCGGAGCC
>Ga0182015_10000654_pt1 | contig 49516 bp, 38 predicted proteins | sample 712P3MmetaG_FD_120478 | JGI IMG/M metagenome (GOLD analysis project Ga0182015, IMG submission 120478) | Permafrost microbial communities from Stordalen Mire, Sweden - 712P3M metaG | ecosystem: Environmental > Terrestrial > Soil > Wetlands > Permafrost | place: Sweden: Stordalen | collected...
GGACAAGATGTAAGTCTGGCGATAGCCAGCAATCTTGGTTGAACCAGTTAAGGTCGCCGTAAGGCGACTAGAATCCCCCGCCTTCAGGCTGGGGAGTATCAATCACGCCCTGCTCCTCGTCCCCCCTGTTCAGAAAGTGTTCACTTTGCAATATCAGCCTATTCGGCTCTCAATGCTTGCATCGGATCGACGCGCGATGCACGCCACGCCGGAACGATACATGCGAACGCGGCCACCGCGAGCAGGGTTGCGGCAACGGCGGCATAAACCGCCGGATCAAGCGGCTTGATCTCATAGAGCAAGTCGCGCATCAGCTGGCCGGCTTCCAGGCTTGCTGCGAGTCCTACGAGAAGACCGAAGACCGCGGGCCGCATTCCATCCAGCAACATCTTCCGCATCACCTGTTCGCGCTTTGCGCCCAGCGCGACGCGAATACCGACTTCGGCCGTCCGCTGCGCTGCGAGGTACGACATCACCCCGCACAGGCCCACCGCGGCAAGAACCAGCGACACCGTGGCGAAAGCGACGAGCAGCGCCGTGTTGAAGCTCTGGTCCAGGGTCGATTTGCCGAGCAGCTGGTTCATGGTGAGCACTTCGGAGACGGGCAGATCGGGGTCCATCTGCGAGACCATGCGCTGTACCGGAAGAGCGAACTGCTCCAGGTCGTGGCTGGAGCGAATCACAAGCGTGCCGACATTCTCGACGCCGGCATCCAGCGGGTAATATTGCACCGGCCGCGGTGTTTCGCCGATGGCGTACCGGGTGTCGCCAACAATCCCCACAATGACGGCATTCTGCCCGCGTACGCGTAGGTGCCGGCCCAGCGGATCTTCGCCGGGAAAGTACTGGCCAGCGAAGGATTGACTGATGATGGCTTCGTTGGCTGCATCCAAACGCTTCCCGGCGTCAAATGTACGTCCGCGTAAAATGGGAATGCCCATCGCGGCGAAGTAGTTCGGGTCAGCCCAGCGGCTTAGGGCATACAGACCATTCCCTTGCGGCAAGGGCGGATGCTCCACGATGCTGAAGGCCCAATCCATCCCATAGCCCTGCCCAGGGACAGACGTCACAAAGCCTGCCGCGTCCACTCCGGGCAGGGCGCGCACTCGCTCGAGCAGCGTGTCGTAGAAATTAGTTCGCAGGGCGGAGGTCGCATAGCGGGCATCAGGGAGCCCCAGGTGCATGGTGATCACGTCTTGCGTAATGCAACCCATGTCGGAGGAGCGCAGCCGTTCATAGCTCTTGAGCAGCAGTCCGGCGCCAATGAGCAGGATCACAGTCAGTGCGACTTCGAGCGTAAGCAGCACCTTCCGCAGCGTCGCCGGCGCGCTGCCCCCGCCTACCGAACGCGATGCCTCGTGCAACGTACCGAGAATGCGCTTGTCGCTGATGCCGAAGGTAGCAATGAGTCCGGAAAATAGGGAGCACATCACGATAACGCCGATCGTAAACGCTGCCACCACGCCGTCCACGTGGATGGATTCGACGCGGCTCATGTCGTGGCGAGTTTGCGTCAGCCAATGAAGCGCGCCGAAGGCGAGCAAAAGTCCCAGTGCTCCGCCGGCGGATGAAAGCAGCAGGCACTCCATGAGCCGCTCGCCTATGAGACGTAGCCAGCCTCCGCCCAGTGCAGTGCGGATCGCCAGCTCTTTGCGCCGTGCCGCCGCGCGCGCCACCAGCAGATTGGCAACATTGAGGCAGGCGATCAGCAGAAGGCAGCAGGTCGCCTCGAGCAGTACGTAGAGCGGCTTCCTGATTTGGCCTACGATGTGATCCAGCAGAGGACGGCTCTCGGCGCTTCGAAAGACGAATGGGTCGTTAAGGTGCTCATTGTGGATGCGCTGGGAAATGATGCTCAAATCGGCCACGCCTTGCGCCGCGCTGACTCCCGGCTTCAGCCGCCCCACAACGCGAAACTGGTGATTGCTGAACGAGAGCATCAAATCTTCGGGCTTGTCGTGGTAAACGGGTGTCCATAGCTGTGTGGACGGGTCAGGAAAATCGAACCAGGCGGGCATAACACCGATAACGGTGTGGGGCTGGGCGTCTAGATCGATCGTCTGGTTCAGGATGGCAGGGTCACCGCCGAAGCGTCGCTTCCAAAGGCCCCAGCTCAGCAACACCGTGCCGTTGGCTCCGGGGCTGTCGTCCGCCTGCGTAAAATCGCGGCCCAGCGCGGGCTGCACGCCCAGCGCGCGGAGCATATCCCAGGAAAACAACGCACTCTTCAGCTTCTCCGGCAATTGCCCGCCGGAACCGGAAAGGCCGACCCGGATGCCCTGCGCGAGCGCGAAACTGCTGTAGCTGCGGTTCTGGTTCTTCCACTCGGCGTACATGCCGCCGGAGACCAGGTTGGAACTGGCTTTGTCGTCTTCATGAAGACCCGCCTCATAGAGCATCACGAGGCGATCGGGATCATGGAACGGCAAGGGCTTGAGCAAGACGCCACGCACCACCGTGAACAGGGTGACGTTGGCGCCAATGCCCAGCGCCATCACCAGGATGGCGATGACGCTAAAACCGGGGGTGCGACGAAGCGTGCGCAGACTAAAGCGCAGATCGCGTGTGAGGGATGCAATCCAGTTCGAGGACCACATGGCGCTAGTCTGTTCACGAATAAGAGTAGGATTGCCAAAGGCGCGCAAGGCCGCGAAACGAGCCTCTTCTTCCGAAATGCCGCTCTGCCGTTGCTCCTCTTCCTCCAATTCCAGGTCGGAACGAAGCTCCCGCTCGAGGTCCGCATCTCTCTTCTTGATCTGCCACCAGTTCATGTCAGGTCTCCTCGGCGGCGGGCCCCATCACGTGGGCTACCGCTTCGGCCATCTGCTTCCAGTGCGATTCTTCGGCCAGGAACTGCCTCCTGCCTTTCGCAGTGAACCGGTAGTATTTTGAATTCCCGGTTTCGGCCCGGCGCAGTCTCGCATTGGGAGATGACCCACCCTCTTCGCTCCAGGCGATGCAGCGCGGGGTAAAGCGAGCCGTCTGCACCTGCAAGAATTCATTCGTAGTCCTCTGAATGTGCTTCCCCATCGAGTGACCGTGAGCGGGTCCATAGAGAAGCGTTCTCAGGTTGAGCATGTCGGGCGTTCCCCGGGAGGAGCCCGACCCGTTGCTGCGCTGGTTTCGCTACAGAAGACATTCTACCCTCAATCTGAGCGATGGTAGACATTCGACTATCGATTGTCAACCAACGAAGCAGACGGTGGGATTCTTAAATGATGACTTCAAGTCAACGCGCTGACACAGGGGCGAAGCTTGCGAATCCAGCCCATTCGGCCACGTCTCCCGGTATTTGCAGGACGGCACGCTCCTCTGGGTGGCAATCGAATCCGCCCCCTGCGGGCAGGTCAGTTTCACTGCCGACTGATATTTAACAAGCTGTTGTGCAATGGATCTACTCCAAAGACTCGACGGTCGGTGGGCTCGACCGACGAAAAACCAATTTTGCCTTGCAAGTAGGCTGGCGGATGTCCCTGACAATGGCCGACATCCAGTAACATGAATCTGCTTTGCGGATTGTACACACCCGTTATGGCGCAGGACGCTGAGTTAGTTCCTTCTGAGTCGAAAATCAAAGTACCTGTTATCAAGTCCCTGCTGTCCTTAGAAATCTGAAGACTCACCTTCGCGATCTGGTTCGTATCGTGATTCGTATATTCGCCCTGCCATTTCCCCGAGAAGTCGCGCGCTGGGGCGCTTGGCGGTGTGCCGCCGGACTTTACCGGCACTGCAGGCACAGCAGTAGTGGAAACCCCGCCTGGATATTCGCTCGCCGCTTTCTTGGGTCGGGTGGCAGGTGCCTTCTCAGGCTGGATGATGGGTTGGGATTCCGTCGCGGAGTTGGCCGCGCCAGGCGTCGCAGATTGTGCAGGTGAGGGCTTAGCGTGGGCTGCCGTTGCAGGATGAGAAACTGTGGGCTTTTTCGGAACGCGGTTCACTTCTGGCTTACGCAGGACGAACCAGTAAGTGAGACCGCCGAGGGCGAGACCCAGTACTGCCACGCCGCTGAGCAGGATGGCTTTGTTCTTGCCCCAGAAACCCGAACTGCTTGCTGGGAGCTTCGGCGGCAGGGTCCTCTGGCCCTCCACCTCTGGAAGGGATTGGGGGACTGGACCCTGTTCGGAGGATGGTGGCGTCGACACCAAGTTGGAGCCGATCAGTAGTTCAGGTTGCAGAATCCCTGTGGCAACCGGCGGCGTCTCCCACGGCGCCGGTGAAGAAGATGGCGAGACCGATACAGGATCGACTGGTGCCGGCGAAGTAGACACTCCGACCCGGACACGAGCCGAATCCGGGCCCGAGCCGGCCGAGGAGGCAGGATTGCCGCACGATTTGCAGAACCTAGCGCCCGGCTTCAATTGCGAACCACAATGCAGGCACTGCTCGCTGGCTTGCCCTGCAGCGCGAGTGAGCGGCGTCGCACACTTCCAACAAAACTTCGCTCCCGGTCCGACGCGGACTCCGCACGAGGGACAAAGGTCCACAGGCATCGCAGGTTTAGGCGGTAGAGGTGCGGCTGAGCCGCACCGTCCGCAGAACTTGCCCGACACTTCAGCCTTGCATGTGGGACACTCCATGTTCCCCTCTTTCGCGAAGAATTCGTTCCTCCCGGTAAACCTCGTATCATGAAGAAGAAGGGGCCTCTCGCTTGGCCAACCTGCGCATGTTGATGGCAATGTCGACCGTCACTACGACGAGTTCAGCAAGGGCGTAGAACACGACCAAAGCCAGGAATGCAACGGCAGCCATCGCGGCGAGGAAGATCACTCCATCGAGAAAGCCCTCGCCTCCTGCTGGCATGTTTGGCAACAAATCACCCAGGCCTGAAAGCAGCGACCGTGGACTCATCCCGCTGAGCCAAGTAAAAGCGCATCCCCCCACGCCGACGGCGAGAGCGAGCACGGCGTAGGTTTCTCCCGTAGTGCGAAACAGGATCGAAAGAATCGGAACCACGGTAAAAGGAGAGTCTTCCAATTCGCGGATCGACTGCGCCCGAAATAAGTAGATCTGGGAAATGGCGAAGACTGCGACCGCTAAACAAATGGCAACCACAAGCCCCCCGACCGTCGCAGGGGCTGAAGGAAACTGGAAGGAGAGCTTCAGAATCTGGATCAGGGCAAGCAGACTTCCCAGCAAAACCAGTACCGCTGCCACTTGCAGAACGATCGCAATTGAGCTCCGAATGATTCTGCCTTCCGACAATGCCCTGAGCACTGTCCGGGTGATGCCCAAAACGCCAAATCCGGACTTCCGATCCTCGGGAACAGTAACGGGAAGGGGAACGGGGTTGTCTTGCTCCACCTTGGTGCCACAGGCGGAGCAGGCTTGATCCACCGAACCTAATGTTGCACCACACTCGGCACAGAACATGTCGTCCTCCAACTCAGCCCAGATTCCTTTTTTGACCTCGAAAACCGCATCATTGTACGCCTATCTCATCGCTGGACGACATGGTGAGACGATTGCCCCCAATGGACCAAACCGGTCCATTGACGCCTGTTTTGGCGGGAACGGGCCACGCGGACGGCCTCCGGAGCTAGAAGGTCGGGAGTTCCGAAGCTCGCTGGGGGGCAAACCAGATTTTTACCTCCGCCACAGGCGGAAAAGCCCGGGCCCTCGGTTGCGCTCGCGAACGATTGCGCGTTCTCTCCGGCAGATTCGTAGTGTTGCTCACAGCGCGGCGAGCCGCCGTTGTACGAACAGGAAATAGAGGGCCAAAAAAATAAGTAGGAGCCCATTCACGCCGAGCACTACGGGGGCGGTAAAGATGGGGACGAGCCACCCCGACAACAAATTCCCCATGGGCATGCCGCCGCGGAATGCGAAGTTGTAAACGCTCATCACCCGGCCGCGCATTTCGTTCGTGGTGATCAATTGCACCAGCGAATTTACCGTAGCGAAGACCGCCATCATGGAAGCGCCCACCAGGACCAGGAGGCCACCGCTCAGCGGTACCGATTTTGAAAAAGCGAACCCAGAGATTCCCGCGCCCAGGCAGATAAGCGCTCCGAGAGCGACACGCCCCTTTCTTTTCATATTGCCCGCGGTCGCGATGGCGAGGGAGCCGAGGATCGAACCGAGCCCCATCAGCGAGAGCAGATTGCCGTAGGTTTCCGGACCACGATGGAAGATGTCCTTCACGAATACGGGAATGTAGGTGCGCATGGGCATCCCCAAAGCGGTCATGCAGAACGCCAGTACAATCAGCGCTTCCATAGAGCCCTGTTTGCGAGTGAACTGAATGCCCTGCTTCAGGCTGGTGAACATTGACTCTGTGGTCTTCAACGGCAGGAAGCGGGCGCTGATGATTAAGAGCGAAATGATGGGCGCCAAAAAGGAAAGAGCGTTCAGGCCAAAGCACCACTTCTCTCCCAGCTTCGCCAACGTCTGTCCGGCGAGCGCCGGACCCAGCATGACCGCCACGTTGAATTGGATTGAATTAAGCGCGATGGCGTTGGGCATATCGTCCTTCTCGACCAAGGTGGGAATCAATGCCTGATAAGCGGGCCCACCGAAGGCCTGGGCGAATCCGGAGATGAAGGAAAGACAGAGGATGTGCCAGACGTGCACCAGCCCAGTGGCGACAAGGATGGTGAGAATTCCGGCCGTACCCATTTGCACATACTGGGAGCCGAGCAGAATCTTGCGGCGTTCCACGCGATCGGCCACCACGCCGCCGATCAGGGAGAAAAGAAAGATAGGGATGCCGCCGAGAAACTGATCCAGCGCCAGCAAGAATGCGGAGTGGCTGAGCCGGTAGATTAGCCAGCCCTGCGCCACGATTTGCATCCAGGTACCGATGCTCGAGGTGCAGGCGCCAAACCACATCAGGCGAAAATCGCGGTATTGAAATGCTTTAAAAACCCGGCCGATCACTCGCAGATAGCCTCCGCAGAAGCCTAACACGCCGCTTTCACCCGTTCATGAGGACCGGTATTCCCGGTCGATTCCTGGCCGAGTGATCCTCAATGCACTTGCCGGCAAACCAAGCTGCAACCAGAGAGGGCGACGCTAAATTCCAGGCTTTGTGCTGGTTCTGGTATTAGCAGACGGCCGACTGCTATTTTGGTTGGCTCCTTGCGCGCAAAAGACCGGAGAACTGCAATTTCAAGCGCAGGCGTTTCATTTGTTCAACCGCGACTACTCCGTGCGGAACGCCAATGGGGATCAACCAACTGCGGTTGAACCCCGCCGGAACCACCAGCGGCGACGGCACTCACGCCGACCAGACCTGTGATTTGGTACCCAACTCCGCCCCGGCAATTTCGAAACATTTCAGGAAATCAGCCCAGACGGTCTCCCCTTTGTGCTGCAGTTTTCAGCTCGATTCACGTCCTAGATTCCCGAGGGCAGGGCTTGCCGCAGTACACTCTACAGGTCTCTCGAATCAAGTCTCAGCCATCATCTCGACATGAACTACGACGCCATTCTGGTGGTCTCTTTTGGGGGACCGGAATCGAAGGAAGAGGTAATTCCCTTCCTCGAAACCGTGCTGCGCGGACGGAACATTCCGCGCGAACGCATGCTGGCTGTAGCGGAGCACTATTACCACTTCGAGGGCAGGAGTCCGATCAATCAGCAAACCCGCGAGCTGATTGCCGCGCTCGAAGCGGAGTTGGCGCGAAACGGCCCTCGGCTCCCAATTTATTGGGGCAACCGTAACTGGCATCCATTCCTGCCCGAGACTTTGCGAAAAATGCAGCAGGATGGCATTCGGCGGGCGTTGGCATTCGTGACTTCAGCCTATAGTTCTTACTCCGGATGCCGACAGTATCGCGAGAACATCGCGCGGGCGCAAGCAGAAGTTGAGCCGGGTGCGCCGGAAGTGGACAAGCTCCGGTCATTCTTTAACCATCCGGCATTCATCGAGGCTACGGTGGAGCGAGTGCGGGATGCGCTCGAGGCCATTCCAACGAGTGCGCGGCGCAACCTGCAGGTTGTTTATACCGCGCACAGCATTCCAGTTTCCATGGCGAACACTTGCGATTATGTGCGGCAACTGGAGGAGGTGCGTCGGCTTGTTTCGTTTGCGCTTGGGCTTGGGAATGATGCTCTGGTCTACCAGAGCCGCAGCGGCGCTCCATCACAGCCATGGTTGGGGCCGGACATTCTCGATTATCTGCGGCAGGTAAAGGCCGGGAATCTGGCATCGGCTGTGGTCGTGGCGCCGATCGGCTTCATCTCCGATCACATGGAAGTGTTGTACGACCTGGATGTGGAAGCGCGGCAAGTATGCGATGCGCTGGCGTTGCCGATGGCTCGGGCGAAGACGGTCGGGGTGCATCCGAAGTTCATTAGCATGATTCGCGAGCTGATTCTGGAGCGGATGAATCCCGAGTTGGAGCGGCGGGCGTTGGGGTCGCTGGGGCCTCGGCCAGATATCTGCCCGGAGGATTGCTGTCCGGCGCCGGAGCGGATTGGACGGCGGCTGGCGACCTAAATGGGACTGGGTACTTTGGGGCGCTCGAAGGCCGTCGCCTTCGGACGGCCTTCGACCAGATGCATGGTGTGGAGAATTGCTTCAATGACCGATTCGTTCCCCACCGCCGTGTTGATCATCACGTGGTAGAGGGAGCGAGTGGGCCAGTCGGCGTCAAAGTAGTGTTTGACGAAGGCGATGCGCTCGCGGTCGATGCTATCGACGAGATCTTCGGCTTCCGCTTTCGTGCATTCATCCTCGAGCAGGCGGCGCAGTTTTTCGGCGCGCGGGGCGTAGAGGAAGACGTGAAAGGCATCCGGCTGCTCGCGCAGGAAGTAAGGCGCCCCGCGTCCGACCACTACGGCATTGCCTTCCTGGGCAATTCTTGGAGCGACCTGCTCCATCAGCGAGACCATGCGGTCGGAATCGAAGGCCTGATTGCCGAGAGCAGAACTGCGCTCATAACTACCGCGCCAGAAAGTTTTTGCCAGACGGTAGAAGCTGCTATCCATGCGCTCTTCGCAGCGGGACACTGCGGACAGGTCAACATTGGCGAGGCGGGCAATCTCTTCGGTGAGAAGCCGGTCCCAGAGTTTCCAACCCAGACGGTGGGCGAGTTCGGCGGCGATGGCGCCGCCGCCGCAGCCGTACTCTCGCTCAATGGTGATGAGACGAAACATGTCTACCCGCAGTTACCGCGACTCAGTGTACCGCGATTCCGCCGCCGGGCCTGCCTTTTTTCATCAGGAAAACCAGCGGAACCATCGCCAGGATGGAGATACCGAGAAGGCGGAAGTCATCGAGATAGGCCAGCATGGTGGCTTGCCGCAGGACTGTGTTTTCGATCAAAGCGTAGGCCTGCTGGGTGGCGTATGTCGCACTCGCGCCGTGTGCTCGCATAGCCTGCGTAGCACCCTGAAGCATGGTCTGGAACGCGGGGTTCGAGGCACTGAGATTGTGGGACAAATCATTCAGGTGAACTTGCGTGCTCCGATCGAGCTTGGTGGTGACCAGAGAAATCCCGACGCTGCCGCCCATGTTGCGCGCCAGGTTCATCAAGCCAGACGCGGCGTTGTTCTTGTCCCGCGGCAGAAAGGCGTAAGCGGCGGTATTGATGGGAACAAACAGAAATGCCATGCCTGCGGCCTGAAAGACGCGGGCCATAGCGGCGGTGCGGAAATCGATGTCCAGGTCAAAACCGGCCATGTGGAACAATGCCCCGGAAAGCATAACCAGCCCGAAGACCAGTAGCCACCGCGGGCTGTAACGCGAGAGCAACAATCCTACCAGGGGCAGCAAGAGCATGATGGTAAAACCGCCGGGCATCAGTGCCAAACCCGATCGCTCCGCGGTATATCCGAGCAGGGTCTGCATGAATAGCGGCAGCAACAGCGTGCTGCCCAGCAGAGCGAATCCCAGCATGAACATCAACAGATTGGAGACGGCGAAGGTGCGATCACGGAACAGGTGCAGATCGATGATGGGATCCTTGTGCCTCCATTCCCAGAAAATCACGAAGAGCAAGGAAGCTGCTGCGATTAGGGAGAGGATCAGGATGAAATGCGATTCAAACCAATCATCGCGCTGACCTTTGTCGAGGACAATCTGCAAAGTTCCCAGGCCGAGCGCCACAAAACCGAGGCCGACATAGTCGATCTTGGTTTCGCTGAGCTTGCGGCGCTTGAGATAGGGCGGGTCTTGAATGAGCCGCGAGGTCAGCAGGAGGGAAACGATCCCGACCGGAATATTGATGAAAAAAATCCAGCGCCAGGTGAAATTGTCGGTGATCCATCCGCCGAGGGTCGGGCCGATGGCGGGAGCGGAAACCACGGCGATGCCGTAAACCGCAAAGGCCATGCCGCGCTTGGCGGGAGCGAAAGTATCGGCGAGGATGGCCTGCTCGCTGGGCTGGAGACCGCCGCCGCCGGCGCCTTGCAGCACACGGCAAACGATGAGCGTGGCCAGGTTCGGCGCCAGTCCGCACAAAAAAGAACTGATTGTGAACAGGGCCACGCAGCCCATGTAGAAGTTCTTGCGGCCGACGATGGAGGAGAGCCAGCCGCTCAAGGGCAGGACGATGGCGTTCGAGACAAGATAGGAAGTTAGAACCCAGGTGCTCTCATCCTGCCCGGCGGAGAGGCTGCCGGCAATGTGGGGCAGAGCGACGTTGGCGATGGACGTGTCGAGCACTTCCATGAAAGTCGCCAGCGTAACCGTGATGGCGATGATCCATGGATTTACCGCGGGACGCCAAGTATCGGCGTTGGCGTTATACAGCGTGGTGGCGTCAGCGCTCATTTGTTGATCCAGACCTTGGGATCGACCGACATTCCAGGGCGCAGGTAGTGATCCTTGTTTTCTCCCGGATCGAGGACAATCTTCACCGGAACGCGCTGCACGACCTTTACATAGTTGCCAGTAGCATTCTCGGGAGGCAGCAGGCTGAAACGGGCACCGCTGGCGCCGGCGACGCTTTCAACCTTGCCTTTATAGCTTTTTCCGTTGGCATCCACTTCCACGGTTACCGGCTGGCCTACTCTCATGTCACGAAGCTGGGTCTCCTTGTAATTAGCGGTAATCCAAACGTCGTTGAGAGGAATGACCTTCATCAGTTCCTGGCCCGGAACGACGTTCTGGCCGACTTCGACGGTGCGATCGCTGACTACCCCTGCCACTGGAGCCACAACTTTGGTGTATTGCAGATTCAGTTGAGCCTGCTCGAGGTCGGCTTTCTTTTGCTGAGCTTGTGCCTCGGCCGACGCGGCCCGGGAGCGCGTGGCCTGCATTTGTTGGGGGGCGGTCTGGGCGTTTCGCCAGTTGGCTTCCGCCTGCAGCAGTTTGTCCTGGGCTTGCGTCACCTGCGACTGCGCAGAATCGGCCAGGGCGCGGGCAGCATTGACGGCAGCGGCATTGGCTGCGGCGCCAGCTACGGCCTGATCGTATTGCTGCAGCGAGATCTCCTGCTTATCTACGAGTTGCTTGTAGCGAACCAGATCGTTCTGCGCTTTGACGTTGTTGGCTTCGGCCTGGTCGCGCTGAGCTTTGGCTGCCTCGAACTGCTGCCTGGCGGCGACGATTCCTGCACGCGCGCTGGCCACATCGGCCTCCGCCGCTGACACCTGGCTGGTGGTGCTGACCGAAGTGATGGGAACGTTCACGCCAGCTGCGGCTGCGACGGCCTGCGCATCCTCGAAATCGGCTTTCGCGCGATCATAGGCAACCTGGTAGTCCGCCGGATCGATTTCCACCAGCACCTTACCCGCTTCCACATACTGGTTGTCCAGAACATTCAGTTTCACGACGTGGCCTGAAATGCGGGTGCTGATGGAATTGATGTGGCCGTCCACCTGGGCGTCATCGGTGGATTCGTAACTGGTGACATAGCGATAGACGAAAACTCCCACCACCAACAGCACGACTGCGGCGATGATGACGGCGATGCGAAACCCGGGACTGGCGGTGCGCGAAGGACGAGTACGGAAGTCCCGTTCCGTGGAGGGCAATGGCTGGGTGCGGCTCTCGGACTGAGCGTTCTCCGGCTGAGCGCTCTCGGGCCGAGCGGGCGGGGTTTGCGTCGTCGGTTCCATAAGTTTGAGTTAGTGTTCGCCTTTCAAATATCGTTTGACTCCCTGTTCGGCGTCGCCGATGGCGCGTGCCAGTTCGATCTTGGCCAGGTTATGCGCGTAAAGACTCTGAATGTAACTTTCTTGCGCGCTGGCGACGGACTCCTGCGCCTGAACCACTTCCAGGTTGTCGGCCACGCCAGCCGTGAAGCGATCTTCCGATTGGGTGAGGGTCTGTTCCGCCAATTCGACGGTACTGCGGGCGACTCCAACCTGGTCGGCGGCAGAGTTCAAGTCCAGCAATGAGGCGCGAACTTCATAGTCGATGCGGCCGCGCAGGTCGGCCAATTGAGAACGCGCCTGCTTCAGCTGAGCCTCGGCTTCGAGAACGTCACTGTGGGTTTTTCCTCCCGCAAAGATGGGGACGTTCAGTCCTCCATTCACCTGCCAAGTTCCGTTCGAGTGGTCCGGGGTTGCTCCGATGTCGCCGTAGTTCGCGTTAAAGTCCAGGGAGGGATAGTGTCCAGCGGTCGCAGCCCGGCGCGAAAGTTCCGCCGCCCGGACTTGCGCCTGGGCGGCCTGATAGTCGGAGCGCGAGGCATAGGCGCGCTCGAGGTAAATCTCACGGGGCAAAGGAGTCAGCGCCTGGTACGGCGCCTTCTCGGTCAGGAGAAACTCCTGACCCGGCGGCAGGCCGATGACCCGAGCTAAAGACAATTTTTGTTTGGCGAAGTCGTTGTGCGCCGCGATGAGTTGCTGCTGGCGGGTTTGCAGTTCAACTTGAGACCGCAGAGTATCGATGGCTGGACTCAGCCCTGCCTTTTGCTGGTCGATCGCTTTGTTGTACAAAGCCTGGGCGTTTTTAACCTGGGCGTCCGTGGTTTCGATGCGAGCAGCCGATGCAATCGTCAGTAAGTAGGCGTTGCCCACGGCAAGCACAACCAGTTCACGCGCGTCTTTGTAGGTGTATTTCGCCGATTTCAAGCTCTCAGAGGCGGCGCGCTCCTTCTCGAGGTCGCTAAAGTTGAACAGAGACTGACTGACCGAGGCGCGCGCGTCGAAGTAGCTGAAAGCAGGGGTCACAGCGGGGATGGTGCCTTTCACACCAAATAACGGAAAAAGCTTCTGGAAGCCCAGCGCAGCCAGGTCCAGGTTTTGTGCGTCCTCCTGCACTCGGGCCGAGAGGTTGGGGAGGAGGTTGCTGAGTTGCTTCCACCTCTCGCCCCGCGCCATGATGGTCTGATCCCCGGAGAGCAGCAGGCCGAGGTTATTGCGGAGTCCGCGGTCGATCGCCTCTTGAAGGCTCAACTGCAGGACCTCCGGAGTGGCTTTGCCCTCCGGCTCGCTGCCGGTGAAGGGACTCTGGGATCCGGGCAGAGAGATGGAAGGCGCAGGCGCGGAATTCTGAGCCACAACCCCTGTGACAGAGAACAGAACTGTCAGCGCGAAGGCCAGAAGGCTGCGGTTTGGGTGAGGCAAGAAACGAGGCATTTCCTATTGTGAAGTGAAAACCTATTATAAAGTTGTGAAGAGAAAACCTATTATAAAGAAAGTCTTAGGGCAACTTTTCTCATTCATCACAAAACGTCCTGTAGTTGATTCGCTTAAGTCACCACGCGATGCAAAAACCCCGACCCTTAAGTTTGACAATGGGACGCCACCGAGAGCCCAGGGAGCATGTATTTTTCCCATAATGGTCGACAAATGATCGCGCAGGGGGGCCCGACGCCTGATGTTTGCAATCAGGGCACAGAAACTGGATTTGGGACCCGTTACTTTCGACACTTTCCAGTCCGCGGCTCCTGCCGATAAAGTGAAGGAGAAAGGTCCCTCCCGCGCGGACGAACGAAAATCGTAAGAGCCAAGGAACATTTACTCGCCTGATGCCCGCCTCGACCCCAAAGCCAGTAACAAACCTGATGCTCCGCCGGCGGAGGCGGCATCCCAGGTACCGCACCGAATTTCGGGTCACCGCGAACTTTCTTTTGGGGAATCACTACCAGAAGCTTGAGGGGCATTGCAAGGATCTGTCCGAAGCCGGAATCGGCATACTTCTAGCGGCGGAACTGAATGGCGGTGAGGTGGCCGCCTTCAATTTTCTGCTTCCGGGGTCAGCCCTTCCGTGGGAAGTGAGAGCAGTGGTCCGCTACCGCCGCGGGTACCATTACGGCTTTGAATTCCTGTCTCTCACGGAGGAGCAGAGAGAAACGCTAGACAGTTTCCTCAAAGGCTTGGAACCCATCGACTGAAACCTTTCCCGTTGAAACCTCGGCGGGATGTGTAGCCTGGGGACGGTTCTCAAACGGGTACTTTGGAGGTGACTTCGGTCATCTTGTGGACCAGTAATCTAGGGTCCAACCTTAAGGCGGGACTCGTTAAAGCGGGACTCGTTCGCGCGAACCCAGAGGAAGCGCCATTTCAATGAGTGACTCCAAGACGAACGCAGCGGGGGGGATGGACTGGACGGGGCTGCTGGCCGACCCGGTTCTGGCACGGAACCTGGGAAAACTATTGCAGATCTATCGCGATGCCCCGCCCGAGGGCAGAGATGAAGCACTGGTCGCGGCCATGCGAGAGGCCAAGAAAGAAAGTCCCGGCGGCTCCTCAACTTTGGCAAGCTCGGGTAAGGTAGCGACGGAACCTCCACCGCAACCCCTGCCTACGCCGGCCTCCGCCACTCCTCCGTTTGAGCCCGATATCTTCAGCCCCAACTGGGGACAAGATCGACGCCGGCATCCGAGAATCTGGTGTTTTGTGGCAGTGGAGTTGCGCGTCAATGACGCCGACGCTCCCATCTGGGGCAATCTTTCCAACACCAGCCTGGGTGGATGCCAGGTAGAGACCGCGGTTTCCATTAGCGGCGGCGCCAAAGTCGAAATCGGACTCTGGGTCGCGAGTGGAAAGATTTGGGTGAAAGGTGTCGCGCTGAATGGAGTAGTCACTCGCAGCACCCCTGCCGCGGGAACGCGCATTCGCTTCGCCGGAATGGAAGCCGCCGAAAAAGAGAATCTCCGCCAGTTTCTCAAGTATGTGCAAGAGACCACACGAGAGTCGAAGAGCGAAAACAGCTACCTGCAACGGTTAAGGTAGGTAGTGTAGGCGTTTCCGAGGTCCCTCCGTTTTTTTTCAGGTTCTTTCCGTTTTTCACAAATCCGGCGACATTGGTGCGCAAGAAATTGGTACACTCGATGCGTAGCTGAAACCCTTTTCGATCCCGGGAACTCTAATACCGCAGGCCGACCGAGCAACGCAAGTGAAGGCCCAGTTGTCCCCCAGGAAGGAGCATCGATCCTATGGTAGCCAGTGAGCAGGCGTTGGTGACGGGCCAGCAGTTGGACACGCTGAGCATTAACACGATCCGTACCTTGGCGATGGACGCCGTACAGCAGGCCAACAGCGGGCATCCGGGCGCGCCCATGGGCCTGGCGGCGGTGACTTACTGCTTGTGGCAGGAATTTCTGCGATACGACCCGGAAGATCCGAAGTGGCTGAACCGTGACCGGTTCGTGCTGTCGAACGGCCACGCTTCCATGCTGCTCTACGCCATGCTTTACCTCGCGGGGGTGCGCGAAGTCGATGAGAACGGGCAAGTTCTGAAAACGCTCGCGGTTCCCATGGAGGAGATCAAGCGCTTCCGGCAACTCGGCAGCCGGACTCCGGGACATCCCGAATCGCATCTCACCACCGGGGTTGAGACCACGACTGGGCCGCTTGGTCAGGGCGTGGGGAATAGTTTGGGAATCGCCATTGCCAGCCGGTGGTTGGCGGCAAATTTCAACCGGCCGGGCTTTGAGATCTTCGATTTCAACGTCTACGCCATGTGTTCGGACGGCGACCTGATGGAAGGCATTGGTGGCGAAGCCGCATCGCTCGCGGGCCATCTGAAGCTTTCGAATCTGTGCTGGATGTATGACCACAACCACATCACGCTGGATGGTCCGGCCAATTGGTCATTCAGCGAAGACGTCGCCACGCGATTTATCGGCTATGGCTGGAATGTCACGCGGGTTGCCGATGCGAACGATCTGGAGATGCTGGCGCGGGCCTTTGAAACCTTCCAGAAGACGACCGATCGTCCCACCTTGATCATCGTGGACAGTCATATTGGCTATGGATCGCCCCACAAGCAAGACACCAATGCGGCGCACGGAGAGCCCCTCGGCGAAGAAGAAGTGCGGCTCACGAAAAAGTTCTATGGCTGGCCCGAGGATGCCAAATTTCTGGTGCCGGAAGGGGTGCGGGAACACTTCCAGGATGGAATCGGTAAGCGCGGGCGGGAAGCGCACGCACAGTGGGCGAAGATGTTCGCGGAGTACTCGCAAAAATATCCGGAACTGGCGGAGCGGTTGCATCGCATGCAGCGCCGGGAGCTTCCCGACGGATGGGACAAGAAGCTTCCAACTTTCCCGGCGGACGCCAAGGGAATCGCTACCCGTGAGAGCTCTGGAAAAGTGCTGAATGTGCTGGCGCAGAACATTCCGTGGCTGATCGGCGGCTCAGCCGATTTGGCTACCTCGAACAAGACCGCGCTGCAGTTTGAAGGCGCAGGCGACTTTCAGGCCGACAACTACGCGGGGCGCAATCTGCATTTCGGCGTGCGCGAGCACGTGATGGGCGCGAGTGTGAATGGGCTTACGGTTTCTGGAATCCGTGCATTCGGAGCGACTTTCTTCAATTTCAGCGACTACATGAAGCCCAGCATCCGGCTTTCTGCGCTGATGGAAATTCCCTCGATTTTCATTTTTACGCATGACTCGATCGGCCTGGGAGAAGACGGGCCAACCCATCAACCGATCGAACAACTGGCGGGGTTGCGGGCTATGCCAAATCTGGTTGTGCTCCGTCCCGGCGATGCGAACGAAGTGGTCGAAGCCTGGAAGATCATTGCGCAGTTGCAGCGCCAGCCGGTGGCGTTGGTACTTACGCGACAAGCGCTTCCGACTTTTGACCGGACGAAGTATGGCGCGGCCTCGGGCACGGCGAGAGGAGCCTACATTCTTGCCGACGCGCCTGCCGGCAAACCAGACGTGATTCTGATGGCTACGGGCAGCGAGGTTTCCTTGTGCGTGGAAGCTTACGAAAAGCTCAAGGCGGAAGGCATTCCGGCGCGAGTGGTGAGCATGCCCTCCTGGGATATTTTTGAGCGGCAGGATGCGGCTTACAAAGAGAGCGTTCTTCCCTCTTCGGTAACGGCGCGGGTCTCGGTGGAGATGGCGGCGACTTTTGGCTGGGAGCGCTACGTTGGACTGAAGGGACGCACGGTTGGCATGCACCGCTTCGGCGCCTCGGCGCCGTTGAAAGACTTATTGAAGTTTTTCGGTTTCACCGTGGATACGGTAGTTGCGGAAGCGCGCAAGGCGATCGCGGAAAAGTAGTCGCAGTGTGATCAGATAACGAAGTTCGTCGACGGTTCATCAGGAGAAAATCATTATGCAGCCAACTGGAGTTCTGGAAACCTCAAAAGCTACGAATCCTTTGCGGGCATTGCTCGGCTATGGGCAGTCGATGTGGCTTGACTACATCCGGCGCGACCTGATCACGAGCGGCAGCCTGAAAACGATGATTGAAGAAGATGGTCTGCGAGGGATGACGTCGAATCCGGCCATCTTCGAGAAGGCGATTGCGGAAAGCTCGCTCTACGACGATATCTTGAAGTCGCTGGCTTCGCGCAATGATCTGGACACCAAGGCCCGCTACGAGCAAATTGCGATTCGCGACATTCAGGGCGCCGCCGATTTGCTGCGCCCGGTGTATGAGAGTTCGAAGTTCCGGGACGGTTATGTCAGTCTGGAAGTTTCCCCCCTGCTCGCGCTGAAGACTCAGGAGACGATCGACGAAGCGCGCCGTTTGTGGAAGGCCGTGAATCGCGAGAACGTGATGATCAAGATTCCAGGAACGGCCGAGGGACTTCCCGCAATTCGGCAGGCGATTGGCGAAGGCATCAACGTCAACGTGACCTTGTTGTTCGCGCAGGAAGTTTACGAGAAAGTTGCGGAAGCGCACATCGCCGGACTCGAGGATCTGGCGAAGCGTGGCGGCGATCTGAAGAAAATCGGAGGCGTGGCCAGCTTCTTCATCAGCCGCATCGACTCGCTGGTGGATTCGATGATCAACGATAAGCTGAAAACTGCCACCGACGCGCAACAGCAGGCGCTGCTGAAGAGTCTGCTGGGCAAAGTTGCGATCGCCAATGGCAAGCTGACCTACCTGCGCTATCAGCGCATCTTCAGCGGGCCGCGATGGCAAGCCCTGGCGGCCCAGGGAGCGCAGACGCAGCGCGTTCTGTGGGCGAGCACCAGCACGAAGAATCCCGCTTATCGTGACGTGATGTATGTCGAGGAATTGATTGGGCCGGACACGGTGAATACGATGCCGCCCGCCACCATTGATGCGTTTCGCGATCACGGGCGGCTGCGGAACAGCCTCACCGAGGACGTGGCCGGCGCGCAGAACGTGATGGACAATTTGGCGAGAACCGGCATCTCCATCAAAGAAGTGACCACCAAGCTCACGGATGACGGGGTGAAGCTTTTCGCGGATGCGTTCCACAAGTTGCTGGCTGCGGTCGAGAAAAGCACTCAGTCCAAGGGAAAGACCGCTTGAGCCGGCTGAAAACTTCGCTGCCAGAAACTCTCGCCACGGCGGTGAAGGCTGCCGTCGACGACTGGCAGTCAGGCAGCAAGATGCAGCGCCTTTGGCAGCGCGATGCCACGCTGTGGACCGGGGACGATGAGGCCAGTTGGCTGGGATGGTTGGACATTACCGAAGAACAGATCGCGCACCCGATCGAGTTGCGGAATCTTGCCAAAGAAGTCTGGAGCGCGGGTTTCAAAGACATTCTTCTGCTGGGCATGGGTGGATCAAGCTTGTGTCCGGAAGTTCTGCGCATGACCTTCGGCAAGATTGCCGGATACCCTGATCTACACGTTCTCGATTCCACCGATCCCGCGCAGGTGAAGGCCTTCGAAGACAAAGTCGATATTGCCCGGACGCTCTTCATTGTTTCGAGCAAGTCTGGCAGCACGCTCGAACCCAACATCTTCAAACAGTATTTCTTTGAGCGTACGAAGCAGGCTGTGGGCGCGGATAACGCGGGCAGCCACTTCATTGCCATCACCGACCCCGGATCGAAGATGCAGCAGGTCGCGGAAGCAGATCGTTTCCGGCATATCTTTTTGGGCCGGTCTTCGATCGGAGGCCGCTACTCCGCGCTTTCACACTTCGGCATGGTGCCAGCGGCAGCCATCGGAGTGGACACGAAGAAGTTTCTTGACCGCGCGCAGGAGATGGTGCGAGCGTGCGGACCTTCCGCCCCGGTTGGAGAAAATCCTGGTGCGGTGCTCGGAATCATTCTGGGTATGGCTGCACGGAGCCGCCGCGATAAAGTCACGATCATCACTTCTCCAGATCTCTCCGATCTTGGCGCGTGGCTTGAGCAGTTGCTGGCCGAGTCCACGGGGAAGGTTGGAAAAGGCATTATTCCGGTGGACCGCGAGGAACTGGCGGCGCCGGAGGTTTACGGCAACGATCGTGTATTTGCCTACATTCACACTCAACATGCCACCGAGGTCGCGCAGGATGCGAAGGTGAAGGCACTCGAGGAGGCCGGGCAGGCGGTGCTGCGAATCTCGATGGCCGACAGCTATGACCTGGGAGCGGAATTTTTCCGATGGGAGATTGCCACCGCGGTTGCCGGTTCCATCATCGGGATTAACGCATTCAACCAGCCTGACGTTGAGGCCAGCAAGATTGCTACCCGGAATCTGACTTCCGCCTACGAAAAGACCGGTTCCCTGCCCGCAGAAAAACCTGTCGTGGAAGACGGCGGCGTCAAGCTGTTCACGGACGAGAACAATGCTGCGGCCCTGGGCCAGGCCGCGGGCAGGGACAAGTCTCTGGCGGGATATTTGAAAGCTCATCTGGGCCGCCTCGGCGCCGGTGATTACTTCGCCATGCTGGGATTTATCCAGATGAATGCCGAACACCAAAGAAAACTGCAGGCCATTCGGCACGCGGTCCGGGACAAGAAACATGTGGCAACCTGCCTTGGTTTTGGTCCTCGTTTTCTGCATTCGACGGGGCAGGCCTACAAGGGCGGGCCGAATTCAGGCGTGTTTCTGCAGATGACCTGCGACGATACTTTGGAAGTGCCGGTACCACAACAGAAATACACGTTCGGCGTGGTCAAGGCGGCGCAGGCGCGGGGTGATTTCCAGGTGCTGGCCGAGCGTGGGCGGCGCGCCCTTCGCGTGCATCTGCACGATGTAGACGCGGGTCTGGTGAGGCTGACAGCAGCCGTCGAAGAGGCTCTGGGATAGTTTTGACAATGCCGGCGGGACCCTTCGACTTCGCTCCGGGCAGGCTGCCGGCGCTAGGCTTGATGCGCCTGGATTTCGGCTACAGTTTGAGGTAAAGGAGCAACACATGCAATTGGGAATGGTAGGTCTGGGCCGCATGGGCTCGAACATGACACGCCGCCTGATGCGCGGCGGACATCAACTCGTGGTCTCGGATCTGAGCGCGGACGCGGTGAAGGAACTGGCCGGCGAAGGAGCCGGTGGCTCGTCATCGCTCGAAGATCTGGTCGGCAAACTGAAGCCGCCCAGGGCGGCGTGGGTCATGGTGCCATCGGGCGGCGCCACCGAGCAGACGGTGCAGAAACTGGCGCAGCACATGCAGGGCGGCGACGTCATCATCGACGGCGGCAATTCTTATTTCAAGGACGACGTGCGCCGGGCGGGTCAGCTCAAAGGCAAAGGCATCCATTACGTGGACGTGGGAACCAGCGGCGGCGTCTGGGGCATCGATCGCGGTTATTGCATGATGATCGGGGGGCCCAAAGAAGCGGTCGAGCGGCTCGATCCCATTTTCAAGACCTTGGCTCCTGGAAAGGGCGACATTCCGCGCACGCCCGGCCGGGAAAAAATGAGTGGCACGGCGGAGCAAGGCTACATTCACTGCGGACCTTCGGGCTCCGGCCATTTTGTGAAAATGGTGCATAACGGAATCGAATACGGAATCATGCAGGCTTATGCCGAGGGCTTCGACATCTTCAAGAATGCCACCAGCAAAGACTTGCCGGAGAATATCCGCTACGACTTGAACCTGCCTGATATCGCCGAGGTTTGGCGGCGGGGCAGCGTGGTCAGCTCGTGGCTGCTCGATCTTACGGCTATGGCTTTGACCGAAAATCCGACGCTCTCCGAATACGAGGGCTACGTGGCGGATTCCGGCGAAGGGCGCTGGACGATTCAGGCTGCCCTCGAGGAAGCCGTGCCTGCCGATGTGCTGACCGCGGCGCTGTATGTGCGCTTCCGGTCGCGGCAGCAACACACTTTTGCAGAGAAGATGCTTTCTGCCATGCGGCAGAAGTTCGGCGGGCATATCGAGGCCGGCGCGGTCCCGGCCAGCTCAACCAAGAAGAGCGCGTAACTACTTATTTCTGCGCAGAGATTTTGAGGATCTGATCATGGCTCAATTGGCGGAACAGCCCAGGGTAGCCACACCGCCCACGGGTAAACAGGGAGATCCCTGTGTCATGGTGATCTTCGGCGCCGCCGGCGATTTGACGGCACGCCTGTTGATTCCTGCGCTGTACAACCTGGCCCGGGCGGATTTGCTCTCGAAGGAGTTCGCGGTGCTGGGCGTGGCACGGAAGCAGATGACGGATGAGGAATTTCGCAAGAGCATCCAGGACGATGTTAAAGAATACTGCGGCGACTGCATCAAGGCCGACACCTGGGAGAACTTCTCGCGCCGCTTCTATTACTTTGGCGGCGATTTCAATGATGACCAGCTTTACGCGAAGATCAAAGATCGTCTTGCGCAGATTGACCGCGATCACTCCACGCATCAAAACTACTTCTATTACATGGCGACGGCCCCGAGTTACTTCGGTCCCATCGTTGAGAAGCTCGCCGCGCATGGACTGATGGAGCAAAGTAACGACCACTGGCGGCGAGTGGTTATCGAAAAGCCCTTCGGTCACGACTTGGAGTCGGCCAAAGCCCTCAACCAGCAACTGCTCAAACTTGCCGACGAAAAACAGATCTACCGCATCGACCATTATTTGGGCAAAGAGACCGTGCAGAACATCATGGCGTTTCGCTTTGCCAACGGAATCTTTGAACCCATCTGGAACCGCCGCTACATCGATCACGTACAGATTTCCGTTGCCGAAACCGTAGGCGTCGAAGGCCGCGGCAGCTATTTCGAACACGCGGGCTCAATGCGCGATATGGTGCCCAACCACATCATGCAACTCATCAGCCTGACCGCGATGGAGCCTCCCATTTCGTTCGACGCCAATGCCGTGCGCGACGAACAGGCCAAGATCTTGCATGCCATCCAGCCCATCAGCGATGAGGAAGTTCTGAGCCGCTCGGTGCGCGGGCAGTACGGGGATGGCACCGAAGATGGAAAGCACGTCTCCGCCTACCGTTCCGAAAGCGACGTTGCGCCGGATTCCCGCACCGAGACTTTCGTTGCCATGAAGTTGCTCATTGACAACTGGCGCTGGGCCGACGTTCCTTTTTATTTGCGTACGGGAAAGCGCATGGCGGCCCGCAACACCGACATTGTGATTCAGTTCCGCCGGGCTCCCTTTGTATTGTTCCGGGATACTTCTGTGGAGCATATGATGCCGAACCAGTTGGTGCTGCACATCCAACCGGAGGAAGGTATTTCCCTGCAATTTGCCGCAAAAGTGCCCGGCCAGGTGATGCGCCTGGGAACAGTGGACATGAACTTCGAATATCAGGAATACTTCGGAAAGCAGCCCAGCACTGGCTACGAGCGCTTGCTGCACGATTGCATGATCGGCGACCAGACGCTGTTTCAACGGGCGGACATGGTGGAGGCGGGCTGGAGCGTGGTCAATCCGGTGCTCGATCTGTGGAAGGCACTGCCCCCACGGAATTTCCCGAATTACGCCTCCGGCACTTGGGGGCCGAAAGAGGCCGACGAACTGTTGGAGCGCGATGGCCGGCGCTGGAGGAACTTCGAGAAATGATACTGGCTGGCGATATTGGGGGAACGAACGCTCGACTGGCCTATTTTCAGCCTCAGAATGGCCATCTCCGGCTGATTTCCGAGCGCATCTTCCCCAGCCGCGAGTACAAAGAATTGGGTGAGATTGTTTCCAAGTTTCTCGAAGACTCCGCCACCCGGCCCGAGGTCGCCTGTTTCGGAATCGCGGGCCCGGTACACAATGGACGCGTCGAGACCTCAAACCTTCCCTGGATCGTCGAACAGTCCCGCTTGGCGAAACAAATTCAACTGCCTGCCACTTTGTTAATCAACGATCTGGAGGCGAGCGCGTGGGGCATTGGGGCGCTCAGCCCGCAAGATCTGGTTCCGCTCCATCGAGTCGCGCAGTCAGTTGGTAATCAGGCGGTGATCGCGCCGGGAACCGGCTTGGGAGAAGCGGGATTGTTCTGGAACGGCAGCCAACATGAGGTCTTTGCCTGTGAGGGCGGACATGTGGACTTCGGGCCCCAAGGGGACCTGCAAATCGAACTGCTGCGGTTCCTGGCGAGCCGCTACGAACACGTAAGTTACGAGCGCATCCTCTCCGGCCCCGGTCTGGTCAACGTGTATGAGTTTCTGCGCGAAAAAGGCTGCGGCGACGAACCGGAGGGATTTGCCGCGCAACTTGCCCAGGGAGATCCCGCTGCGGCGATTTCCCGCGCCGCCGTGGACAGCACAAACGGGCTGGCAGAGCAGGCGCTGGATCTCTGGATCTCGGTTTACGGCGCGGAAGCTGGCAATCTGGCTCTCAAAGCCATGGCGACCGGCGGAATCTTTCTCGGGGGCGGAATCTCCCCGAAGATTTTACCCAAGCTCACGGGTCCGCTCTTCATGCGTGCTTTTCTGGATAAAGGCAGATTGCGGCCGCTGCTGGAAGGCATCCCGGTGCAAATCATCACCAACGACAAGGCCGGTCTGCTGGGGGCAGCCCGGTGTGCAGCGGCAAAATCCAGCAACCACCGGAAGGGAGTACTGTGAGTGCACCTATGGAGCTGCGTAGACTGACCACTCCGCAGGATCTTTTTCAGGCGGCCGCCGAGGAAGTCATACGCTGCGCAACCAGCGCAATCACGGAGCGGGGCCGCTTTACCATTGCGCTCTCCGGTGGATCGACTCCCAAAAACCTGTACACCTTGATCGCAGCTAACGCCAGCGCCAGCCTGCCCTGGGATCGCATGTTCTTCTTCTGGGGCGATGAACGCCATGTTCCCCCGGACAATCCCGACAGCAATTACCGCATGGCCAAAGAGGCCCTCTTGTCGAAGGTTGCCATCCCGCCAGCCAACATCTTCCGCATCCCTGCCGAGAACCCGGACGCTTCGGCCGCAGCGGACGCCTACGAACAGACACTACGAAAGTTTTTCGCCGTCGCGCCCGGCGAATTTCCCCGCTTTGATCTGATCCTGCTGGGCATCGGACCGGACGGACATACGGCGTCCTTATTCCCGGAAACTGCGGCGTTAGAGGAGACATCGCGACTGGTGGTGGCCAACTGGGTGGAGAAGCTTCAAACCAACCGGATTACTTTCACTCTGCCAGTGCTGAACGCAGCCCGTTGTGTTGCGTTCCTGGTGAGTGGAACGGACAAGGCAGCGGTTCTGCACCAAGTTCTCGAAAGCAACGCCCCAGCTGAGAAGTACCCCTCGAAACTGGTGCAGCCGAGCGCGGGCAAGCTGATCTGGTTCGTCGATCGAGCGGCAGCCAGCCAACTGTCAGCGGCCGCGTGAAGAAGATTTCCAGCCGCGTGGAGCGCTAGCCGCGCCAGCCACTGATTTCCTTCAGGCCCTTGCCGCGGGCGTGTTCAAACAGCCGCACGCGATGGCGGGAATGTTCAAATTCATGGATGTCCGCCCACACTTCCGCCTGCCAGGCCTTGTCGTGGGTGGCGGACTCGCCGCAGCTGGCACAACGGGTGTGCAAACTGATGGAGGTTGCCTCGGCTGCAACGGCTCCGGGCAATTCGATGAAGACGCAGCGAACCTCCCGGATCTCCTCGTTTTCATCGAACAGGTGTTCGTAACGCAGCAAGTAGCCGAATCCTAGCTTGCGGGCTTCGGCTTCGGCTTCGGCACGGGTGTGAAACGGGCCATATTCCGCCCGCAGTTGTTCGGTGGAATCGCAAGCCATCCAGAAGGTCTCTTTGTAGTCCATTCCCGCCCCACCCAGGAATTGCGGACAGCTCGAGCCTGCTTGTGAGCCCGCCTATTGGGTCGAGTCTTCCATTGCAATTTGCAGGCCGACCACAAGGAAATACAAGTCGTTGTTTTTCAGTGCCTTACCCGAACTTTCGAATGAGGTATGAGTACCGGAATGCAAACCTTTTGCAGCAGTTGTGCTTGTCGCTAAGCGCAGGACGCAGGATTCGAGCAAGGACGGTCCGGCGCTATTAATCGCGTCCTCGATCCAAGTCTTTCCACCATGGCAGGCCATGGGCATCGCCAACTCGAGCCGGCTCCAGCTCCCAGTTTGTCGAACGTGCTGCGCAAGTGATTCGTTACCTTCGTGACGTCCAAGAAGGGCGACAATGAGCATTCTTGAACAGACCTCGTTAAAGGAGGGAATCAACAATGATGGCAGGAGCTTGGAAGTCATGCGGCACCTCTCAGAGCCCCGTTTCAACACAGATCTGTCGGTTCGGGTGTTTGGCATCGACGCGGACGGTCGTCCATTCTCAGAAAATTCTCAACTAAGGAACATTAGTGATCACGGCGCAAAACTTCAGGGTATGGTCATACAACTAAGGCCCGGAGACATCATTGGGGTTAGGCTCCACGGCCAAAAGGCCCGCTGCAAGGTCGCATGGGCAATAAACCTTGAACCTGTCGATAGGAACGAAGCAGGAGTGCGAGTGCTCGAAGGGGAGCCCTGTCCGTGGCAAGAGGAGAGGGAGAAACAGGAGGCTATCGGGACTGCACCTATCTCGCGGATCCCTCCGGCGGCGAGAGACAAGAGGAAGTTCGCGCGGCACTCGATTCCGTTTCCCATTGAAATTCGAGGCTGTGGCGATGTCAGCCTCTGCCTCAGGACACACGCGGCAGACATAACCGGCAACGGCTGTTACGTAGAGACCACGCAACCTCTTCCGAAAGGAACGAATTTGAATATCACCTTCTGGCTGAGTTCCGAACTGCTTCTTACGACCGCGATTGTAAGAACCAGCACCCATGGAGTGGGTATGGGCATCGAGTTCACCGATATCGACGACGCAACTCAGAAACGGCTACAACAGCAACTGGAGAGTATGGTTATTGGCAGCAGACTCGTTCTTGCAAAGTCGAGTTCATAGCGCTGCGACGCTTAGGAAGACATCGGAATTGATCTCACGACTATGTCCAGATTAACTCGGAAGATACAATTTGCCTTCGGCTCCGCCATTTTGACTTTGCTGATCGTAGGCGCGATCTCGTATCGGGTCATGATCGCGTCCGGTGAAAGCGAACGATGGTTGCGGCATACGCACGAAGTTCTGGAGAGCCTCCAGGACTTGCGTTCTGCCATGGGCGGTATCGAATCGAGTTACCGCGGCTTCGCATTGACGGGCAGGCAAACCTTTGTCGACTCCTTCCGCGCCACCCGGCTAAATGCCCAGCAGGAATGGTCGACGCTCGGTGCTTTGACGCTGGATAACCGCCTGCAGCAGAACCGGCTCCCAGATCTCTCCAGGCTGATGGCAGCGAAGTTTCAGTTCGCAGAGATGGTGATCAGTCTGCGCCGGGCGGGCGGCGTTGAAGCGGCAATCAAGGCAGTTGAAACCGAAGCCAGCCAACCCAACGGGGATGAACTTCAAATGCTGATTGCCAACATGGAGAACGAAGAGCGGCGCTTGATGGCGCAGCGCATCGCGCACGCGAAAGAGCAATTGAAGGAGACCAGAGACCTCCTGATCGTGGGAACTGTTCTAGGTGTGTTGATCGCTTTTGTCGGGGGTTGGAGCACTCAGCGCGACCAGTCCGCACGCGCCGTTGCGGTAAGCGTAGCTCGCGCAATGGCCCTGGAGATGACACATTCGGCGGAGCACGATGTTTTGACTGGCCTCCCCATCGAATGCTTTTTAAGGACCGCGTCACCCAGGCCATCACCCTGGCACCACGCCACCTGAAAAAAGTCGCGGTGCTATTTCTGGATTTGGATGGTTTCAAACACATCAACGATTCCCTCGGGCATCCGACGGGCGACAAACTTCTTCAATCGATTGCAAAACGCCTGGTAGATTGCGTGCGCGCCTCGGACACAGTGAGTCGCCAAGGGGGCGACGAATTTGTTGTGCTGCTCTCCGAAGTGGAACAACCAGAAAATACTGCCATTACTGCGAGAAGAATGCTGCAGACAGTAGCCGCGGCTCATTCCGTCGACCAGCATGATCTTCACATCTCAACCAGCATTGGCGTGAGCGTCTATCCCGACGACGGGGTGGATGCGGAGACGCTAATCAAGAACGCCGACACCGCCATGTACCAGGCAAAGGCAAATGGCCGCCAGAGCTACCAGTTTTTTAAGCCCTCCATGAACGCGCGGGCGGTCGAACGGCAATCCATCGAGGAGGGTCTGCGGCGGGCCCTGGAACGCCAGGAATTCACCCTACACTATCAGCCCAAGGTCAATCTGCGCACTGGACAAATAACCGGCGCGGAAGCGTTGCTCCGCTGGACAAATCCCATCCAGGGATCTGTGTCTCCGGCACAATTTATCCCCGTTGCTGAAGACTGCGGTTTGATTCTGCCGATTAGGGAGTGGGTCCTTCGCGAAGCCTGTCAGCAAGCCCAGGCCTGGTTGGTTGCGGGCCTGCCCCTGGGTACGATGGCAGTAAATATCTCCGCCATGGAGTTTCGCAATGAGAACTTTCTTCCGGGTGTCTTCCGCGTTCTCGAGGATACCGACCTCGATCCCCGGCGTCTTGAGATGGAGCTGACAGAAAGCGTTCTGATGAAGCACCCCGAGTCCACAGAATCGATCCTCAAGACCCTGAGAGCCAAAGGGGTACAGGTAGCGATCGACGACTTTGGGACGGGCTACTCCAGCTTGAGTTACCTTAGAAAGTTTTCGATCGACGCCCTCAAAATCGACCAGTCATTCGTCCGTCAAATAACCACCGCTCCCGACCAGACAAGCCTCGTTGCGGCGATCATCAGTATGGCAAGAAGCCTCAAATTGCGGGTGGTAGCGGAGGGCGTAGAAACACAACAAGAGTTGGAATTTCTTCAAGTTCACGAATGTGACGAAGCACAAGGGTACTATTTTGGCCGACCCGTGCTTCCCCAGCGATTCGCCGGATTGCTCGACAATCAATCGCATTTGGGACAGGAAAGCTTTCTTGGCATCCCTGACGAAAAATGCTTTCAACTTTAAAGGCCTGCGCTTTACATCGGCGCGCATAAGCACTTCGCGGGCACTCGGGGGGATAGCTAAATCGCCCGTCCAAACCAAACCACAGAGTGAGCGAGAAATCTCATACCCGATTGGCAATCCAGAACCCGATGTCACAGCAATTACCGATTTTTTGCCAGGCCATTTCGACCACAGCAAACGTGCCACCGCTTAACCGGTTTGGGAGAACAATCCTGAGTGGAGGCTCATTAGTCTCACGAACTACTTCAGCCCCGACCAAAGCTTCGGCTTATCGATCCCCTTATTCCTGCTTCTTATCAGCCAAGGCCGTTATCAAGGGTTTTCTTTTTTTTGGAATGTTCGTGCAACGAACTCAGGAAGTATCGCTTGCTGCTTCTTGGAGAGCCAACTCTGTAATTCAGATTTTTGCTCTTCCGAAAGAGACAAAAAGCGAATACCGAGATGGCCCGCTTTCCACCAGCAGATTCCTCGATTCTGCCCGCGCCACCCGGCTAAATGCCCAGCAGGAATGGTCGACGCTCGGTGCTTTGACGCTGACTAACCGCCTGCAGCAGAGCCGACTCCCAGATCTCTCCAGGCTGATGGCGGCGAAGTTTCAGTTCGCAGAGACGGTGATCAGTCTGCGCCGGGCGGGCGGCGTTGAAGCGGCAATCAAGGCAGTTAAACCGAAGCGGGCCAACCCAACGGGGATGAACTTCAAATGCGGATTGCCAACATGGAGACCGAAGAGCGGCGCTTGATGGTGCAGTGCATCGCGCACGCGAAGGAGCAATTGAAGGACACCAGAGAGCTCCTGATCCTGGGAACTGTTCTAGGGTCATGGCTTCGGCGGCCAGTGCCTCGTCGTCCAAGCCGGTTAGGACGATCAGCGGAACGTCCGGAGCCGCCGCGTGCGCCCGCCGTACAGTGTCCAGGCCCTGCCCATCCGGTAATCCCATGTCCAGCAGAGTAATGTCAACGCCACCTTTCGCAAGATGAACCTCGGCTTCGCTCATGCGCAAGAGGTGCGTTATTTCGAAACTGTCTACCTTCTCGCCACTGAAAATCTCGCGGAGCAAGCGCACATCTCCCGCGTTATCCTCAACCACAAGAACCTGGAGCGTCTTTTCCTTCATGAGCGTGGATGGTGCGGTAACTTGACAACAGACAGCCAGAAACTGTCGATGCTCTTTACGACTTCGAGGAACCCATCGAGATCAACAGGTTTGGTGATGTAACAGTTCGCATGCAGCGTATAACTCCGGAGGATATCAGCGTCAGATGCGGAAGTGGTCAAGATGACCACCGGAATGCTTTTCAGAGCCGGACTCATCTTGATTTCCTCCAGGACCTCCCGGCCGTCTTTCTTCGGCAGGTTCAGATCAAGCAAGATCAGATACGGACGAGGAACGCTGGCGTGCTTCCCCACGCGATTCAGAAAGTCCATGGCTTCTGCTCCATCCGATGCCACGTGCAAGTTGATACGCACCTTGGCATCTTTAAACGCTTCCCGCGTAAGCCGGACATCGCCGGGGCTGTCCTCGACCAAAAGAACTTCGATAGCTCTCGCATCCGATCCAATCGTGTTCATCATTTCTCACTTCTTTCTGGCAAGGCAAAGTGGAACGTGGAGCCTTTTTCGGGTTGCGACTCGACCCAGATCCTGCCACCCAGCCGCTCTAGAACTTTCTTGCAAATAGCCAATCCGATTCCAGTACCTTCGAACTCGTTTCGCCCGTGCAACCGTTGGAAGAGGATAAAGATCCTTTCAAAGTACTGTGGGGCAATCCCCAGGCCATTGTCGCGAACGGAAAAGATCCATTCGCTGTCACCGTTTTTCGTGGCAGAGACGTGTACACGAGGTACTTCGGCGCCGCGATACTTGATTGCGTTCCCGACGAGGTTCTGAAATACCTGAGTCAACTGGGTTTCGTCCGTCATGAGAGCCGGCAGCGAATCGTGAGTGACAACCGCACCGCTTTGCTCGAGCGTTATTCGTAGGTTTGTAAGCGCTCCTCGCAAAGCGTCTTCCCCGGAAACCTCGCAAAGCTCTTTTCCATTTGTCCCCGCGCGAGAATAGGCCAGGAGATCCTGGATCAATCCCTGCATGCGCTTGCACCCGTCGACTGCAAAAGTGATGAACTCATCGGCTTCGGAGTCCAGACGCCCTTTGTAGCGCTTGGCCAGCAGCTGCGTATAACTGGCAACCATGCGCAACGGCTCCTGAAGATCGTGGGATGAAACATAAGCAAATTGCTGCAGTTCGTCATTGGAACGCTTCAATTCTCCGACCGTCTTCACCAGATGCTGCTCGGATTCCTTGCGCACGCTGATGTCGCGGATTGCCGCCGTCACCAGGATCCCCTCAGCGCTTTCGAGCGGGCTCAACATGATTTCGATGGGAAACTCGCTGCCATCCTTCCGCCGTGCAATGAGTTCGATTCCGGTGCCGATCTGCTGCGCCAGCGCTTCTGCGGCGCTTCGGGTACCGTCCGCGATCAGCCGTTCCGCGAAGCCCTCGGGAATGATGTTCTTCACTTGTTGCCCTACTAGTTCATTGCGGCTGTATCCGAACTGCTTTTCCGCCTGAACATTCAGCAGAACGATTTCTCCCGCCGCGTTCACCACTACCATCGCATCCGGAGCCGCTTCCAACAGCCCGCGGTATCTGCCCTCCATCTGCGCCAGATGCATTTCCGCTTCCTTGCGCACGCTGATGTCGCGGATTGCCGCCGTCACCAGGATTCCCTCAGGGCTAGCGAGCGGGCTCAACATGATTTCGATGGGAAACTCGCTGCCATCTTTCCGCCGTGCAATGAGTTCGATTCCGGTGCCGATCCGCTGCGCTAGCGCTTCTGCGGCGCTTCGGGCACCGTCGGCCATAAGGCGTTCCGCGAAGCCGTCGGGAATGACGTTCTTTACCTTCTGCCCGACCAGTTCATCGCGGCGGTAGCCGAACTGTTTCTCCGCCTGAACATTCACCAGAACGATCTCCCCTGCCTCATTGACTACCACCATCGCGTCGGGAGCCGCTTCCAACAGCGCTTGGTACTTTGCGCCCGATTGCTTGCTCTCGCTCAGATCGTGGCTGAACTCAGAAAATCCCCGCAAACTTCCGGCGGTGTTGCGTAACGCCGTGAATGTGACACTAGCCAAAAATCGTGAGCCATCCTTCCGCACACGCATACCTTGTTCTTCGTACCGTCCGCTGGCAGCGGCCATGCGGAGTACCTCCTCCGGCCTTCCGTGCTCAATGTCTTCCGGCGGAAAGAAACAGGAAAAGTTATGACCGATAATCTGATCGGATGTATAACCCTTGATTCGTTCGGCGCCGGCATTCCAACTGAGAATCACCCCGTGCACGTCCATCATAAAAATGGCATAGCCCTCGATTCCATCGAGGAGCATTTGATATCGTTCTTCGCTTTCTCGGAGTGCCTCGACCAGTCCACGTTCGGAGCTGTTACCCGTGGGAAAAGCGGGGGAAGCCGTCGCGGAGACCGAACTTCCGAGCATGAATAGGTTTTCAGTCGTATGGGCCTCTATCTTTTCGATGTACGATCTCATACCTCTTGGCAATCCAGAACACCGATGTCGGAGCAATCCCCGACTTATCGCGAGGCCATTTCCGCCATAACGTGCCACCGCCTAATCACACTCGGAGGACAATCCTAAGTGGATGCTTATTAGCACGAACTACTTCGACCCCGACCGAAGCTTCGGCTTATCTATCCTCTTGATTCCTGCTTCTTAGCAGCCAAGGCCGTTATCAAGGAGCTTTCCCCCTTTTGGAATGTTCGTGTAACGAACTCAGGAAGTATCGCTTGCTGCTTTTTGGAGAGCCAACTCTGTAATTCAGATGTTTGCTCTTCCGAAAGAGACAAAAAGCGAATACCGAGACGGCCCGCCTTCCACCAGCAGATTCTCGATTCTGCCACCCATGGTACTTTGTTGTCCGGTAAAATGAAGTGAACCCGCACGTTTTCTCCATCACCAAGCGGCACGGACGTACTCACCGCCATTCCTCCTTCGCTGATATTCACGCTGTAGCACCGAACCTCCAGCATGCCTTGTCTCAGGATGGTGACGGGAATTGTGACCGGACAACGAAAATAGCGCCGCTGCTCTCTCAAGATCAATCCGTAAGCAGACCTGAGTGTGCGGCGGATTGACTGGGCTGGAACCGGTCTCTCGAAAACAAAAACGACCTTTTTGCGAAAAGCTGCTGTAACATCCGCATCACTCCCGCTGATGGCAAACGTCACCGCCGTCCGATTCAACGGAGATAGACGAACCAAATCCAGAATCACTCCGGACTCCTCCTCTAGCTGGAGATCAACGAGAAGGGCGTCGAACTTTCGATTGGTTAATAGGCGAATCGATTCAGGCAGTTCTTGGCAGACATGGGGCGAAATAGACAGTTCTCTCAGGGCGTGGCTGAACTGCTGGATTATAACTGTATCCGCGGATACCAAAAGCGCAAATGCCGTTGCCATGATGAAGTAACGCCGGGATGGGCTTGCTCCTTACCAACGCTTTCTCTTGACTCAACGGTACTCGCCTAGGGGAAAGCACCATAATTACAGGCGGTCAGTGCCGAATGCAGGTCAGAAGGTAGAGGTAGTGAGCAATAATGAGCAGACTTCGGGAAAGATTTTGCGGCTCCGTGCAGGAATCTGAACCACTGACCGATTCACGGGGGTTTTCGAATCTTGATTTTTTCAGTAGGCTCGGCAGAATGAGCGAGAGCGAATGGCCAAAGATTCCGGGATGGCCGGGGTATCGGGTCTATCGCAGTGAGATCAATGAAGAAGGCAAGACGCGACGCAAGCGCGGGAACCGCAAGGCTGGAACGGACGGAATTTGCGTAAACCAGTGCGCGTACCTTTGCAGCTTACGAGAGTAACCGCCGACCGCCGGTGAACCTCATAACGTAGGTTCTTTGGTGGCGGAATTGCACTAGAATAGGACTAGTGTCTGACGGGCCATGTCACCTGTCGGCTGGCTAGGCGGGCAAGAAAAATCGTGACCGATCAGAAGAACAAACCAGTTCTCGACGAACGGACGTTTGACAAGCTGCTGGAAGCTGCTTATGTGCTCCAGGAGCACAACCGCAAAATCCGGGACGTGGAAGCAGCAGTGGAGCCTCACGGCGACCGGCTCGGCGAGCAAGCGTCGGCCAAGCAATCCCCGCTCCCAGGAAGCAAACCAGAATCGAAAGAGAGTTCGCGATCAGCCGGCGACTATACGCTCACCCTGGCGGAGGTTGTTGAAGCGCAGCGTCAGATTCAGGCGCGCCATCTAGAATTAGATAAGGCGATGGCAGTGGTCGCCGATAAAGTTGCTCGAATCACCGGCGCGAGCGGCGCGGCCATTGGAATTCTGGAAGAAAAGACAGTGCACTATCGCGCCGGATCAGGCGCATCGGCTTTGCCCTTGGAAAGTGAAGTCCCCCTGGCCACGGCGGTTTGCGCTACCAGCCTGCGCACCGGGCAGGTGATTCGCAGCGAGGATGTAAATACCGAGGTACTGTTCGACCCCGAACCGTGCCGCCAGCGGGGAATCTTGTCGCTGCTGGCCGTGCCGATCTATCACGACGGGGACATTATGGGGGCGCTGGAACTCTATTTCGACAGGGTTCACGGCTACGCCGAACAGGACATCCACACTTGCCAACTGATGGCCGGCCTGGTGACCGAAGCGATTGGTCGAGACGCCGAGTTGAAATCGAAGAAGTCTCTGGCAGCGGAACGATCGATGATGCTGGCCGCAATTGAACGGCTCCAGCCGAGTCTGGCAACTTTGGCACAGGATCAATCCGCCGCGACCGTCGGGACGGATATGGGTGCGGCCGCGGTCTCTGCGGTGAAATCCCCTTGCTCGAAGTGCGGAAGCAATCTGATGGCGGAGGAGCAGTTTTGCGGCAAGTGTGGCGCTCCGCGCGTTAGCGAAGGCGATCCCTCCAGCGTGCAGAACCAGCCGGCATCGGTGTGGGACATGCAGCAAACAAGTGAGGAAAACCTAGCGGACATATCTCCCCCGGAAACCTCACCTCCCACGGAGACGACGAGCCCGGTTGCGACGCATACCACAAACGAAGACGACTTTGAAAAAGACAACGCAGAAGCTAACCTGCCGGAACTGTCCTCTCTGCTGGAGTTGGAGGAGGAAAACAATGACCCTCTATTCGAAAAGAGTGACCCTATATTCCACGGGTCATTCAATGCAAGTACAGATGAGGATGCGATGGCGGAGTCCTTGTTGTCCGAGTCGCGGCTCGACGAAGACAATGTAGACAATCTCGAAGCTCCCTCCACCGCGATCGTAAGACCGCGGCAGGAGGATGAGGATAAGGATCTCGTCTGGACTTCCGCAGCGAAAGCTCGGGATTTCCTGGAAACCTTGTCTGCGACGCCTGGGCCAAGCGCGTTCGCCCGGATCTGGCGTTCCCGTCGCGGCGATTTCTATCTCGCGGTCGCGGTTGTGCTGATGGTGGCCGTGATTCGCTGGGGAGTCTGGTCCAGCCACTCAGTGCGCGCCACAGGGGGTGGAATCGCCGTTTCCGGGAGCTCGAATCGGCACAAAGAACCAGCCCCCGACGCCGATCTTTCCCTGTTTGACAAGCTCCTCATCAGTCTGGGGCTGGCCGAGGCTCCCGAGGCACCAGAATACAAAGGCAATCCCGACACCCAGGTCTGGGTCGACTCGCACACCGCCCTTTACTACTGCCCGGGTTCCGATCTCTATGGCAAGACTCCAAAAGGCAAGCTCTCCAGTCAGCGCGAAGCGCAGTTGGACCAGTTCGAACCCGCCTATCGCAAGCCCTGTGACTGACTTCCCAAGCCACGATTTGACAACCCTGTCGACTGGTAGTGCAATCATAAGTATCGCTGCTTCTTCGGAGAATGCCAGTGACGCACCCCATGAACAAATTCGAATTCGACGAAAGCACTTTACCGGATCCTGAGTTGAATCCTCTCCTGAATCCGATACTGGGGGCACATATGGGACGATGGGCCGAGGTGTATTTCACCAATCCTCCCGAGAAGCGCGGACAAGCGATTTCCGAGTTGCTTCGTGAACTGAAGAACACCTCTGCTTCGGAGTCGGCCTCCGTTCAAGTCATCGACGACGAGAGTGTGGCCGAAAAGACTGAAACAGCGGTAGAGCCGGACTCGTTTCCAACTGCCCCGGAGCCTCTCCGCACTTGCAGTGTGTGCGCCCACAACAATTCAGCGGAGCAAAGATTTTGCGGAATGTGCGGCGCGCCCCTCGAAACCTCGGCGTGGTCATACCCCCCGGAAATCGCGGAAGCGCTGCAGATTCCCACAGCGCAATGGAGCGAACCCGAACCTTCTCTAGGGAACAATCCTCTGGAGCACGCGATTGAGCCCGCGGTTAGCTCCACCGCCGTCGGCGCGGGTCGCGACGCTCTGGGACCGGCCTGGGCGCTGCCGGAAAGAAGTCTTCCGCACTTCAGTGTGGAATCCGAGCCTGTTCCGCATCGTTACCGACCCTACCTAGGTGTGGCGCTGGCAATCCTTCTGGCACTGCTGGTTTACATGGGATGGCGTGGCACGAGGGCTATTTCGGGCACCGCAGGTACGCCGCCCGCCCCTGCAAGGGCCATCTCAGCAGCACAACCTCCGCCAGCAGCCTCCGCGCTGCCCCTGCCAGCAGCCTCGCCACAGCCAAGCACCGCCGGCACCACCTCGTCGGGTGACAATCCCCCCAAGTCACCGGTCCGGAGCATGAACCAAGCAGCGGCAACTTCACGAAAGAGTCGACCTGCCGGCGCTCAGCCTGCGTCCTTGATCGTGCCTATACCTGCAACGTCCTCCGCCGTTGCGGTTGACGAAAGCGGCGCGGAAGATTTGGCCACGGCTGAGAAGTACCTGGACGGCACCCGAGGCGTTCCTCGCCATAGCGGAGAAGCTGCCGAGTGGTTGTGGAAGGCCGTGGGCAAGGGGAACCTTGCGGCAACTTTGGCTCTGTCCGACTTGTATCTGCGGGGAGACGGCGTGCCCAAGAGCTGCGACCAGGCGCGTTTGCTGCTGGATGCCGCCGCCCGAAAAGGCGGGAGGTCGGCCGCTGACCGGCTCCGTAACCTGCGAGCCTTCGGTTGTGAGTGAAGAGCCAGAAGGCGCTCTCCACCTCAACTCGACGCGAAAGCCAGGTTACGCGACTTGCGACCGAAACTGGGGCTCGTGCCTGCGCGATTCATACCACAAGGCGAGCTCCACACGGTTCCAGAGTCCAAGCTTGTCGTAGATCACACGAAGATAGTTTTTCACCACGTGTTCCGTCGTGCCTATGGCATGGGCCACATCGCGGTTCTTCAGGCCCTGGGCGACAAGCTCGATGACACGGTTTTCGCGCTCGCTGGGTTTACGCGGTCCATAACGTTCGTTTGCAAACACAATTGCCTCCGGTATAACAGGGTTGCGAGTTTTACTCGCTTGATTCCGCCGGTGATTCCGAAGCGGAGGAAAAGCCGGTTAAAATGAGCCTTCACGGTTCTGCGCGCCATCTTGAGCTGGCCCGCAATCTCGGCGTTGTCACAGCCCTGCAAAAGCAATTCGACAATCTGCTGTTCGCGCGGCCCAAGCCGAACGGACTGCTCCGTCATCACTCCCCCCAAGATTTGGGATTTGCCCCCCGCGCTAGACTTAGCGTAGCTGGGATATTTCCAGATTACATAGCATCCACGATGCCAATTTGAGACTAGGACGATTATTACGAAAGAAAAGCCATTTCCACAGGCACTTGCAGAGGTCGCAGCGGGCTACCATAATACGGAACCGACCTTCCGAACCCGAATACGCCGGAGCGCCTTGGCCATCAGGAATGACGCTGAGGATGCATAAAGTCAGGGTGTCCTGATAGGGCGCGAGGCCGACAAAGTGTCCCACCAGCCGCGATTTTGGATGTGTCACGCGGCGGATGGTGGCGCCCGGCCAGTCTCGAGACCTGAAAGTATTTCTTTTTGGCTAGAGCCCCAAGCATCCGAAAGTCGGCGTACTCAGGTAAATACCCTAGGTGAAAATTGCCGTGCGAAGCCGGAACGCCCTGAACAATTTACATGATCTACCCTACAAACCACGAAGGCTCTGGGCCAAAACGCCTGTCCAACGCCAATTTCCACAGGTTCTAAAGCTTTGGCGCCGACTCAAAAAGCAAGAAAAAAAGCATGAAAAAATGGAATATCAGAAGAGTCGAGGTAGCGTTTGGAGAAGTAGTTGCTGCCGAAACAGGGGTCTTTTTAGAGCGAACCGGTTAGAGCGAACCGGCTTCGACCGCAGTCACCGGCGCCAGAAACCTGCCCCCATATCGGTTTGTCGATTCGACCGGTCGCCATGACTTCGGTAACTGTTGCAGGTTTCGGACTTGAAGTAAGCTGTCCTCGATGCTGGAAGGAAGTCAGCGCTGCTCTCGCACCAAGATGGTTTTGCCACTGCGCGTGTGGGTGAACGGGGAGGCTGGCGAAACTCTGCCCACGCAATTGGCCCACACCCTTGATATCAGTCACATCGGCTGCCGGCTGGGTGGATTGCGCACAGAGCTTTCTCCCGGGCAGATCATCGCATTGCAACGAGGACAACACAAGGCTAATTTCCGTGTCATCTGGAGCAAGCATCTTGGGCCCGACGAAAATCAGGCTGGAATCGAAGCGCTGGAGCACGGAAAAAACATTTGGGCTGTGGAACTTCCGCCATCTCCCTTTATTCCGACTCCGTCAACACCCGGTGTTGCTCAAGTGTCCACTTCCACTCGGCGTGCACCACTCAAACTGATTCCATTCGCAACTCATTCCTATATGCGGGGCTTGAGCTTTGGCTTACTACTGCTCGGCCTGGCGCTAGGGTCGTACGGCTATTACCAAATTTTCTATGAATCCGGACGCGTGGCAATTCACGCTCCAGTACCTGCTCCACCGAGTGCCGAGGATCTCGCCCGCCTCACGCCCAAACCGCATCCCATGCCTGCTTTGCTCAGAACGACCTTGGCGTCTTCCGCATCGCGTGTGCAAGTAGCCGAAACCCCAATCGGACACGTTGTTTATCCCGTAGCCCCGGATAACAGCATCAGAGGTAAAGTTCGCTTACAAATCATCCTCGCAGCCAATGGAGCGGTGAAGCAAATTCGCGCGCTCAGTGGGAAACAGGCTCTCGCGGAAGCAGCCGCACAAGCTGTGCGCTTCTGGCGCTACAGTTCATTTCCCGCGGTTGAGCGGTTCACTGAGCGGGAGACCACCGTCACGGTGAGCTTCGTCGGCGCCGACGCTGTCTCTTTGGAGTTCCCTTCCTCGAATACGCAGATCCATGCAAATTGAGCTGCTGGTTCGCAGAGTCAGCGAACCAACTCAACTTCGTGGTGCAGGAGCTGAAGCGGAATGCGGGACGGATGATACGACAATGAAGCTCTGGCTTTGAGGTCGACCCAGCGGACCAAATCCTGGTTGGGCCGATTGCTTTACCCATGATTTCAGCCGCGAAGACTTGCGCGGCCTGGAACTGGCAGCCCGGTTCCGGCCGCCTCCGCCCGTGATACGGTCCCATATTGAGCGTCAGGTTGCAGGCCGTGCACGCGAATTCATGAGCACGCATACGGTCTACAAAATCGGGGAACCTTTCGACGCGCTGACCGGCGCAAAAATGCCTCCCATCATTGCCATCGGAGGAGGTGTGACGCTAGTCGCAGTCCTCCAAGTTCTGCACCGGGCGAAAATCGCCGCTTATGCGGTTTGCCCTCAGGGTGATTTCGCCGTACGCTCTCGTTTTTACCGGCCACTTCCAGGCTGGTTCCCTTACTTCGCGCCGCGTGATCTGCCCCGTCTGCTAACAAACCTGCCCTTTGAAAGCGCCGTGCTCCTACCCTGTTCCGACGACTGGCTGTCTGCTGTGGCTGATCTGCCGGAGGGCTTGGCTAGCAGGTTTCCTTCCAGCTTAGCTGCGGCGGCGGTGTTGGAAGCATTAGTCAACAAGTGGCATTTCGCGCAAATTTTGCAGCGCGAAGGACTTCCTCATCCCAAGACGCGTCTAATTGCTTCGACCGAGGAAACGGATTCCATGCCCAACGAAGATTTCCAGGGTCGCCTGCTAAAACCGCTTTCCTCGGAGCATTTTTCGCGCAAGTACGGTGTAAAGGGATTTCTGGTCAACAGCCGTGCTGAGGTTCTGCACTCGATGAAGCGATTGTCGTTTCCCATTCTGCTGCAGGAATTTATTCCGGGACCGGCCACGGCGCACTACTTCGTGGAGGGGTTCATGGACCGCCAAGGCCGCACGTGCGCCTTATTTGCCAGGCGCCGGCTGCGCATGAGTCCGCCCAAACTTGGCAACAGCACCTTCATGCTGAGCGTTGCTCTGGAAGAAGTGGCCGGTGCCGTGGCGACTCTTCAGAGTCTGCTCAAAACTGTTTCTTACCGGGGAATCTTCAGCGCCGAGTTCAAGTACGACGACCGCGATGGATTGTTCAAAATACTCGAAATCAACGCTCGTCCCTGGTGGTACGTGGAAGCCGCCGCGTGCGTCGGAATGGACGTTTGCCGCATGGCCTACCATGACGCGCTGGAGCTGACGGTCGAGCCCGTGACTAGCTACAAAGCTGGGCAGTATCTTGGGATACTGCCGGTTGACTTTCGGGCTTGGCACGAAGAGCGAATGCAGGGTGGTCCGGGTTTTTTGTCTTGGTTGCGCTCCTGGCGGCGTGTGAAGTCGACTCCTTTTCACTGGGACGATCCCTTGCCTGCACTAGCTTTCATGAGCCAGCAACTGTCGGACTATGTGCGCCCCACCCATAAACGCGCGCTCAGCAACAATTTCAGATAACAGGAGAGCGGAACAACAAGGCTCTCGGCTAGATGACCAGCTTCTTGACTATTGGAGTCTTGCGAGTTTTGAATCGCAGTGATCCCCTCTCTGGACGGGATTTTCGCCGTCGGAGCAGCAATGTGGCCTGCACGTGGAGTTTCCGGATCACCTATTCTGCAGGGGGCAACTTGTCCGGTGTCGTGCCTGCCGCTAGCGGAGCGGCGTCAGGCAGGGCCGCTCCTCGGCGTACCACCGCGGGTTCGGTGATGCAATATTTCACCAGGCACCAGAGTGCGCGCACTCCATCCTTCCATTGGATTTTCTTGCCCTCTTCATACGTGCGGCCCCAGTAGCTGATGCCTACTTCGTAGATGCGCAGGTTCCGCTTGGCGATCTTCACCGTTATCTCAGGCTCAAATCCAAAACGCTTTTCTTCCAGAGGAATGGATTGGATGATCTCGCGCCGGAAAGCTTTGTAACAAGTCTCCATGTCGCTGAGGTTGATATTGGTAAGCGCGTTGGACAGCAGAGTAAGAATCCAGTTGCCCACGGAATGCCAGAAGTAAAGCACGCGATGAGGGCGAGCGGAAAGAAAGCGCGATCCGTAAACGACGTCGGCGCTACCTTCGGTCAGCGGCTCCAGCAGCACCGTATATTCCGCTGGGTCGTATTCGAGATCGGCGTCCTGGATGATGACGAAGTCCCCGGTAGCATCCTGAATGCCGCGGTGCAGGGCCGCACCCTTTCCCATGTTCTTCGGTTGAAGCAGAGTTCGTATCTGGGGGCGCTCCGCCTGCAACTCGGCAAGGATCTCGCGTGAGCCATCGGTAGATCCGTCGTCCACGCAAATCAACTCGATCTCCAGCGGAACGGCAAGCACTCTGTCCACTACTTGCCGCAGCGTGGCGCGCTCGTTGTACACCGGCATGACGACGGAAACTCTCATCGTTGTGAACCGTAAGCAACCAGTGTAGTGCAAATCCAAGCTCGAAGTCTTGTTCTCTACTAAGCAATCTGAGCAATGCCATTCGACCGCACATGTTCGCGTAGGATCGACCGCTTTTCCATCCCAAAGTGGAGGACGCTGCGATCGGCGCGCGGGATTGCGGCTGTAGTTCCTTGTCGACTAGCTCGCGTATCTAAATCTCTGCCCCGATAAAAATCTCCTATCCTGTGATGTGGGTTCTACCTTCACGGAAGCGAGAAAGCGCACAACCGGTCTCGAACTGAGTACCGAACAGCAGAACTAGGTTTAGGCCAGACCCCGTAGCCAAACCCCTCAGCGTCTGGATGTAAGGCTACGAAGAGGACAGCCAGAGAAGAGCCTGCCTCAATCGCACTCTGCACATTGTCCGAAAAAGAAGCTACCCGCGGACCGATCCATTGAGCTCAAGTTAGCACTCAGCGTGCGACCGGCACAGGCCGACGCCGACAACGCATCGTTGGCGGCGTTTCGCCGTTTGAGGCGGCCCGGGCCAGCCCTCCTAGACCCAGGACAGATCGCGTGTCACGAGCCATCGTCCCGCGGGCGTCCTCGTTTTCAGGTATTGCTTGCTCTCGAAGTACAGCCGGTACGCAGCGCGCATTCTCGCCAGGTCGAAGCGGCTCGACCCTTTCGTGCCCACCTCATACCCCAGTTCTTCCAGAGTGCCGCCCACCAATCTTTCAAGGATCGCGAGTTGCTCCTGAGAAAGATCGGTCATCCACCGGCCGATCGGGCTACGCTGTTCGTCTTTGAATGCCGTATTTGGTGCGCTCACCGAACCAATTCCCGCCCGGGTTATTCGCTCATAGTCCAGATCGTGTTCAAGGAAAGGCTCCAGATTCTTGAGAGCCTCGGCTGGCCTGCGAACCAGATCTTCGTAGTAGACTTCGATATAGTCCCCGCCCAGCGCGCGACCAGCCTGTCGTCCCTTTTTTACGATCCATTCCCAATAAATTGCCGCCGCCATCGCAGCCCGCTCTCGATCCCACGGAAACCGTCGGATTTGCGAAAGTCGCTCCCACGACAGGGCTACATCGCGACCGTCACGGATCACATGAACGACGAGCGCATTCGGTATGGTCTGTTTGATGCGGCGCATATACAACAGGTGCTCCGGAGTAGTTTCTGCCCATCGTTCCACACCCTGCTTCCGACACATCTCCTCCATGATGATCCGGAGAAAATCACCGCCGTTTTGGCACTCCGCCATGATTCTCGGCTCAATTTCTGAGCAATCAAGGCCAGAACGCGTATAAAGACGGGTATTGCGCCACGCATCGAGCATCCTGCGCTTGTTCTGCGGCTTGTTGAGAGGGCGAAAGCGCGGTTCGAGCAGGGTGAACACCATCGACTCCATACGGTATACGGCAAAATTCCCCGACGACAGGAGCATATGGTAGAGCAGGGTCGTGCCCGATCGGCTGCAGCCAATGACAAAAACCGGCGCCTTGTTGCGATCGGTTTTCAAAGGTGCGGATCCTAAATTCCTCGTTGTTCAGCGCGAGCGTGAGAGGCGCGTGTCATTATGTTTTTTCCAGAGCATTTCGGGCGATTCAATCCACCGCCGACGCACTTGCCGAAAACCGCCTCTGCTTATTGGGCGTCAGAATTGGGCATTTGGACGAGATCGCCAGCGGGACACTTGAGCACCGGTTGGACAAGCTCCGGAGCTTCATCCACGCGGAGATTCCATCTCTTGCCATTCTTCTCCACCCAAACCAGGGCCCCTGTCTTGGGACCGCCATAAACCGGTATGTGGGCTTTGTCGCCGCCGTGAAGAAGAGTTGGAGCAGCCAGAAGATTGCGCACGTGGGTCACGGCTACGATGCACGCCTTAGAGCGGTTTGCGATGTCGAGTAGTTCTTCGAGCTTCCGCGAATATCGGTCACAGAATTGAAGGAAGGACTCGCCTTCGGGTGCGGGCAGTGACGGATCAAGTTCGAGCTGTTGGAGGATTGGCAGAATGTCCTTCACGCGCTGTCCTGCCAACGTTCCCACATTCCATGGGCGCAGACCGGAAGTATGCACGATCGGCGCTAGCGTCGCTTTCACGACGGCGTCGGCTGTCTGCCGCGCTCGATAAAGGTCGGAGCAGTAGATATGCGCCACCGGATACTGCGCCAGCCTTTGAGCCATCTCCTCGGCTTCGCGCAAACCCTGTTCGTCGAGAGGTACATCCATCCAACCGCGCAGTCTCTCTGCGCTATCGAGCGAGTTAAGCACGGTTTTCCCGTGACGCACCAAGATTAGCTTTCCCATTCTTGCGAGGCTCCTGTGAGAACATTTGCTGACTGGGGAAGGAATCACAGTTGAAAATCAGGGTTGCATTACTAGTGATATGATAGACATACTGGCAATGTAACATTGGGTTAATATTAGTATGGGAGTTTGTGGCTGTCAAATAGATCTTTCGGGTCATTTATGTCGCAAGGTTTCTTCATCCAGCCCATGAAGTCTTAGGTAGCGGATTTTGGGACTGCCAAGCTGTACTGTAGTGCCTTCCGTACCTCGCGGCAGTACAGTCTTTTACCTAGTTTTGTCGGGATTTAGGGTGAGCAACGGCGAGCCTTTCGAGAGCAAAAGCGCAGCCAGGCTCCCGTCATCGGCGAAGTGGTCACAGCGGTGATGACGTAGGTGGTAAAAAGCTGCATCGATGATCCCCGCGTCGTAGGCCACGCCGGCCAGTACGATGCCGGGGCCGCCGCGCGCGTTCGTGGTCAGGGCAATATTGACGACATAAAGCCCGCGGAACCCGCCCAGTCACGCGGCCAGCCCAGCTGAGAAGACGGAAATCACCGAAGACCCACCAGAAATGCCAAAAGGGTCGCGATTGAGACGGTTGTCCGAAGACCGATGTTCCAAAGTAGATGGGGAACAAGAAGGACACTTTGGAGCTGGCATCGACCGGAGTGGCAAGGCGCTACCGCTACCTTCCATACAGGCCGCCGACGATTCCATACCCGGCCCGCAGCGCGGCAAATTGCAGGGTTCACTTCGAAGATCGCGGCGACCGCATCGTAAGTCATTAGCACGGCTATGGAGTAGCCGACAGGAGAAGCCTTGTGGAGTGCATTCCAGCCGGCATCGCTGATCCGCTTTAGCAGGACGATCAGTCCAATCAGCGCTGAAATCAGGTCGACGAGGGATATTTCGCTCGTACTAGGCGTAAGCGGGAACTTCGTCTTTAAGCTCCCCCGTGACATTGTGAATAATGTATAGGTCTATCAAACGTACCAAAACATCGTTATTCCCTAGTAGTGGAGGACCGGCGGCCACTGTTCAGGCCGAATCGTGGTCCCGATGCGGAACAGGTGGTATTGCTCTGCGGGAACGGTCCCGAACCCAAACGGGAGCCACCTTTGGGACACTGCGCTGTGAAACCCTGCTTTCATCGGCGCGGACATAGTCATGATCGACTGCTGCAACTTGATTTCAAGAAGTTCATCAGAGGCCATGAATTGCCGGGGCAACTCCTGGATCCCGTAGTTGTTTGACGGAACCACAAGCAGGTCTCCCGGAAAAGGTAGACTTCCGGTAGTCAAACGGAGGCATTCCCAACTGCTCCATATAATATTGGAACCCCCAATGCCCTTGAAACCAGACTGTTCCCGTTTCATTCCTCGTGCGTTGCCGAAGGACGAACGCTGCTTGCTTTGCCGAATTTGCCCAGTCGGCGTCGGCCTGGGCGATCCAGAAAGAAAGCAAACCTGAAGCGAGCAATGCCAGCGCCACTTCTGCTTGGAGCCGTTTCACAGAAGCAATGCCGAGTGTATCCAAACGCCGGGCCAGCAGGATTCCAGCCGCTGGAATCAACGGAAGGACCGAACGGGCATTGATGGTCCAGTTGAGGAAGGCGGTGAATACAAAGGTGCCCAGCACCCAGAGTGCGAGCAACAAGGAATCGGCACTGCGCTGTTTCCAGATATCCGCGGCTGGCAGCGCCAGCACGCACACTCCGGCGGTGGCGCAAACAGCCAACTCCAGGCCGACGGTGCTCCATTGCTGCCGAAAAGCATGCAAATGCGGGCTCAAGATAGCCGAGCCTGCTGCGACCAAAACTCCCTCCACCAGAATTCCAACAAGAATGTACTTGCGGGGCCACACAAGCGGAGCAAGTGTGAGTGCAGATAAGGTACATCCTCCCACAAAACTGGCGCAGACCAGCGGGGAACCAATGAGGACCATATACCACAACGCGTCCGTAAGGCGTTGCGGCGCAAAGCCCAGTGCAGCAGAAAAATTGCCATGCCCGTACATTAAGTGAGTCCAGAATTGCCAGCCTGCCAACAAAAAAATCGGCAGGGCGAGATAATATGCCCAGACCCCAAGCCGACGCTGTCGCGCGATGGAATATACGAAGAGCAAAGGAACCAGGCAAATGCCGAAGTACTTTGTCAGAACGGCACCGGCCATCAGAAGGCCCGACGCCAACAGGTAACGTTGTTTCCCGGAATCGAGCCCTTCCACCCACAGGACGACTGCCCAAGTCCAGAATGCCAGCATCATCGTGTCGCACATCACGCTGGTGGCTGAAGTCAGTACTCCTGGGGTCAGTAGCGTCGCTGCCGTCGCGATTAGTGGAGACCGAGTAAAGCGTTGTGCGAGGCGGTAGGTTCCCAGAACCATGGCCAGCGCAGGCAGCAGAAACCCCAGATGCATGGCTCGTTCCGACCAACCGGCAATTGCTCCAATGGCCGCAGCGTAGTAGCACGCCAGCGGAGGATTTTTGGTGATCTCCGACATTGGGACCAGCCATCTAAACCAATTGAGTTGGAATCCGTAGGGATCAAGGCCATGTTTTGTGATCTGCTGTGCAGACCACAAGAAAAGCGGGTCATCAACGTTGAATGCTTTGCCAGAAAATGGAAGGAGGCAGAGAAGCGTTGCAGCAGTTAATAAAATCGGCGCGACTGTGGAGATGTTGAAAGGGGCTTTCGGCCTACTTTTTATCCATGAAGAATATATAGTCCAATCCGACTAAGTGTGACGGTTGGCCTTACACGGAATCTCCTCTTTTTGACTCAAGAACGCCAACGAGGATACGCCCACCTCGCCGTTCACGATAGTGTTAGCAGGTTTTCATCTGGAGTGCAACGAATCGGTACGCGATCCGTACCTGTCCCGCCCAAAATGCCCGATATGCGGCCCAATTTGCAAACACCTCTTCTTCCCCAACCCTATTTGTCGACCCGATGCCGCTGCTGGCTTGATCCGCAGGTCTATCCATTGTCGCAATTCTTTTCACATCCAAGATCGCTCCGACTTGAAGCTTCCCGAAAAACATTTGGTTTCACTTACTTACGTAGACCTCGCTGAGTTCCGAAGGCGTCTCAATTGCTGCCCTCTTAGTCGCTCATTGGGCTCGAAATTTTAGCTTTCTTACCGCCGGGCTTTCTTGCCGCCGGAAGTGTTACGCTATGAAGTAACATTCGGGGTTTTCCTCTCCCATGCGAGTCTGCAATCCCTATTTCCCCCGACCGTCATGCAGTCTGGGAAGCAATCCAGTGAACTACAATGAGTGAACTACAATGAGTGAACTACAATGAGCGTAGTCGACAAGGCAGCGTCGGAATTCCAGGAGGCTCAGGACTTGACAGCCGCGACCAGCCATCTCATTCCACCGCACGGCGGTGAACTTGTTCAACTGATCGCTCAACCAGAAAGAATCGCCGAATTGAAGGCCCACTCGAAAGAATGGCCTTCGTGGGACCTCACCGCCCGCCAGGTTTGTGACCTTGAACTTCTGATCACGGGCGGCTTTTCTCCGCTGCGCGGCTTCATGACCCGCGCCGATTACGAAGGCGTCTGTCACAACATGCGGTTGGCCAGCGGAACACTTTGGCCCATGCCCATCAATCTGGATATAACCGAAGAGTTTGCCAAGAAACTCACGCCCGGCACGAGCAAAATCGCGCTCCGCGATCCGGAAGGCGTGATGTTGGCCGTGTTGCACGTGGAAGAAGTCTGGCAGCCCGACCGCAAGGCGGAAGCCCAGGCAGTGTTTGCCAGCACCAGCGCCGCCCATCCGGGCGCCGACTATGCCATCCACAAGGCGAATCCCTGGTATGTCGGAGGAACGGTTGAAGCAACCCAGATTCCATCCCACTATGATTTTCGCAACCTGCGTTTGACGCCAGCCGAGGTGCGTGCCGAGTTTGCCCGCGTGGGCTGGCGCCGTGTGGTTGCCTTCCAGACTCGCAATCCCATGCACCGCGCCCACGTTGAACTCGCGTTCCGCGCCGCCAAGCAAGTTGAGGCCAATCTATTGATCCATCCCGTTGTAGGCATGACCAAGCCCGGCGATGTGGATTACTACACGCGGGTGCGGTGCTATCAACTGCTACTGTCGAAGTTCCCAAAGTCGACCGCCAAACTTTCTTTGCTGCCGCTCGCGATGCGCATGGGCGGACCGCGCGAGGCCATCTGGCACGCGCTCATCCGAAAGAATCATGGCTGCACTCACCTCATCGTGGGCCGCGATCACGCCGGTCCAGGCAAGGACACCGACGGCAAGCCTTTCTACGGTTCCTACGAGGCCCAGGAGGTCTTCAAGAAACACCAGGGGGATATTGGCGTCACCATGGTGCCTTTCAACATGATGGTTTACCTCGAGGGTCAGGACAAATACGTTCCCGAGGACGAAGTCAAGAATGGCGATCGGGTGCTGAACATCTCCGGCACCGAACTTCGCCAGCGTCTGAACGAAGGCCGCGAGATTCCCGCCTGGTTCACTTATCCCGAGGTTGCGACGGAACTACGCCGCAGCTTCCCACCCCGTCACAAGCAAGGCCTGACTATTTTCTTCACCGGACTTTCCGGTTCCGGCAAGTCGACCATCGCCAATGTATTGCTGACGAAGTTCCTAGAAACCGGTGGGCGTCCAATCACGATACTGGATGGCGACCTGGTGCGCAAGCATTTGTCTTCCGAGCTCGGATTCTCCAAAGAGCACCGCGACATCAACATCCGGCGCATCGGCTACGTGGCGTCGGAAATCACCAAGAACGGCGGTATCGCTATTTGCGCACCGATCGCCCCTTACGATGCGACACGCAAACATGTGCGGCAGATGATTGAACCCTATGGAGGTTTCATTCTCGTGCACATCGCCACCTCTGTGGATGTCTGCGAACAGCGCGACCGCAAAGGTCTGTACGCCAAGGCGCGCGCTGGAATTGTAAAAGAATTCACAGGCATCTCGGATCCTTACGAAATTCCAGCCGACGCCGAAGTCACCATCAACACCGGAGACTTGTCCGCCGAAGAGGCGGCGCAGGAGATCATCCTTCACTTGGAGAGGGAAGGTTTCATTGGAACGACCGCGGAGTGGGTCTAGGCGGCCGGAGCCGGTACTGCCATGGATCTGCTGATCAAGAGCCTGGTGGGGTTTTTTGTGGGGAGCCTCATCGGAATGACGGGGGTCGGGGGCGGCGTTCTGCTGCTCCCGATTCTCATCTTCGGTTTGCACGTGCCTGCCATGCGCGCCGTTGGATCGGACGCGCTGTTCAACTTCGCAACGAAGATAGGCGCCAGTATTGTCCATCTGCGCAAAGGCACGGTTCGGCGCAAGGTGGTCCTGGCGCTGATCGTTGGCAGCGCTCCCGGCTCCTATCTGGGCGTAAGTTTCCTGGTTCACCTGCGAAATCTCTATGGCAACGGCGTCAATCACTTCATCACAGTTGCCGTTGGAGCGCTGCTGATTTGCATCCCGACTTTCTTGTTCTTCCAGAAGAAATTCGAGGATAGGGCTGCGGCTAAGCCGCCGACGATGAAGTCATTCGCCTGGATGTCGCTCATCGGTCTGGTGGCGGGCTTTCTGGTGGGCATTACTTCGGTCGGCTCCGGCAGCATTGTGATGATGATGCTTTTGCTGTTCTACAACTTTCAGCCGAAAGTCATGGTGGGCACCGACATCGTGCACGCCTTACTGCTCACCGGAGTCACCAGTCTCCTGCATCTTCGTATGAACAATGTCGATGTCCACCTAGTAGGGGCGCTGCTGATCGGTTCCGTGCCAGGCGGACTGTTCGGTTCTTACTTAAGTACGCGGGTCCCCGTTCCCTGGCTCAGGCGTATTCTTTGCGCGATTTTGCTGGCGACGGGCGCCCGCATGTTAATGGCTTACTGATAACGCTGGAAGATCAAAAGAGGAAGCATCGCGAGAACATCGGGAGATTATGCAATCAAACTCTTACGCTCCAATAGTGGAACGCATTCGCGCCGCGATCGAAGCCTCTCGCGCCGTCTTCGCGCGCTTCACACCGGGAGCCATTGATACGGAATATAAAGCGGGACACGATCCAGTAACCGAAGCCGATCGCACCCTCGATGCCGTTCTGCGGAAGGAACTACTCGGTGAAGGCGAAGGCTGGCTTTCGGAAGA
>Ga0182015_10000655_pt1 | contig 49508 bp, 36 predicted proteins | sample 712P3MmetaG_FD_120478 | JGI IMG/M metagenome (GOLD analysis project Ga0182015, IMG submission 120478) | Permafrost microbial communities from Stordalen Mire, Sweden - 712P3M metaG | ecosystem: Environmental > Terrestrial > Soil > Wetlands > Permafrost | place: Sweden: Stordalen | collected...
GAAAGTTTAGCAAGTACAAGACGACTGCAATCAACTTGACGGTTAAGTAGCCGCCTCCAGGAGTGGGGTTCGTGACAGTAACCAGAACGGTGCTTGCAGTGGCCAAGTCAGCCGCAGGAACGGTGGCACCCGGAGCAGCGCTTACAGCGGCCAGCGGCAGGTAAATCAATGGGACTGGATTTGTCTGTGCCAGCGTTATTGTGCTGGCAAGAAGCGTAAACAGCACATTGAGCCCTGCAGACTTTATGGAGGTTCCGGTCAAGAAACCTTGAGTTCTCATTTGGACACCTGTTAACCGCACGAGCGTATGTAAGAGAGCCCAGAATAAGAAAGGGCTAGGGGAGTCTTAGCGAGGCAGTATATCCCGAAACTGTCCTGCCACCAAAGGAACAATGAGGTTTCTCTTCCTGCTATAGTAGGATTTCCGCTCTTGCTTTGTGCGACACCCAAAGCCGCGACAGTATTGGATTCCTAATCTATGACATGGATGCTTCAGGTGGCTCGAGTTCTACCCAATCCGATCATAGAAGCCGCATTGCGCGCACGGCTAAACAATCCAATCTTGAAACCCGCATTCGATTGGTGCGCCAAGAGAATGAGGAACCAAGACGGTCTCATTCAGCGCGGGGTTGGTGAGGGCCTACGGTTTAACCCGGGTAATTCCGTCGCCAGTTATCTTCTAGGTAAGGCTGAAGAGCCGCTGCAGGATCTGCTGCAACAGTGGCTGAGCCCAGACATGACCGTGTATGACATCGGTGCCAACGTCGGGTTTCTCACGGTGATTGCAGCGCGCCTGGTCGGCGAGACGGGAAGAGTTTACGCTTTTGAGCCGGTGTCGTCATTGGCAAACCGGGCAGAGTACAACGCAAACTTGAATCAGTTTCAACAAGTCATCGTTCAGCGCAAGGCTCTAGGCAATCGCGATGGCGAGGCCACCTTTCAACTTGCTCCAGACGTCATGACGGGGGCACTCCTAAGCAGGCCGACTGTGGAGAGCTACAGTGAGACGATGCTGACGGTCGAGATCCGGAAACTTGATACTTTGGTTGAAATTGACAAATTGACTCCGCCAGACTTGATAAAGATTGACGTAGAGGGTGCGGAAGCGGATGTGTTAGATGGAGGAACTCACGTCCTGCGAAAAACGCGCCCACTGCTGATTATCGAAGTGCATTCTACCAGCGTCGCGGTAGCTGAACGGCTGGCCCAATTGGACTATGTTGGGCGGGTTTTGGGGAGCGATGCGCCAATTCCCAATTCCCCGCCGCACGCTACGGTTGCCGCGGTACCCAAGGAACGTGCGTCTCTACTCGAAACTGTCTCCTGAAGCGATCCAGAAAATTTCAGTTTCGAGAACTGTGCGGAGATTAGCGGCATGGGCTGCCGAAACACGTGAGCGTTTTGGGATGTGGAAGTCGGATTTCTGATGTGAACAATATTTCAGTCTGAAGAAGAGGTGGGGATGAAGCTTCGCATTAGCTGCGCGGCAATTGCATTTTTTTCGCTAGTACTATCAATAGCGGCCCAGATCGACGGAAGCAACATTACAGCACCGTCCGCTCAAGTGCCGCGATTGGTGCGTTTTGGCGCAACTCTCAAGGACGAGTCTGGGAATCCCTTGAGTGGCACGTTGAATCTTACGTTCTCGCTCTACTCCGATCAAACGGGCGGAACGCCCCTTTGGCAAGAGACGCAGAACCTTGTGCTGGACGTTAACGGCCATTACTCAGCTCTGCTCGGTTCCACACAGCCCAACGGTGTTCCACTTGCTTTGTTCACCTCAGGAGAGGCGCAGTGGTTGGGAGTACAACCCCGAGGGCAGGCAGAGCAACCCCGCGTAATGCTGGTGAGCACCCCGTACGCTCTGAAAGCGGCCGATGCGGAGACCATCGGCGGATTGCCGCCTTCCGCGTTCGCTTTAGCCTCCCCCACCAGCGCTATGTCCCCTGACGAACCGGCGCCTTTTTCGTATCCCGTAACCTCGATCCTAGATTTTTCCCAGCCAGGCGGAAGGAACCCCGGAGCTCCGAAGACTAGTTCTTACAATTCTGACTACGGAAATGGAGTGATCTATGCCAGCGTTTTGCCTGGAACAGGCAACGGCGATATAGGTGACCGCGTGATGCAGGCCTACAGCCAATATTGCCTCGCCAGTGGTTGCCGGATTCGCATCGCTCCCAACCCCGCGGGTGGGTGCTGGTCGTACACAACTCCGATCGCTTTCAATGTTGTAGGGAAGCCGGTGACTCTTGAGGGCGACGCGGGCGGTGCCAGCTGCATTTTATTCACGCCTTCGACAGGCATTGCCGTTCTATTGGACTGGGGTTTGTTGCATTTGTTTGGGGCCGGTGTGAGAGATTTAACTATCCTGGGAACCTGCACTGCGAGCAGCGGCGGAGTCCCCAACTGTAACGGTGTGACCTCTCAAGGTTTGGTGCTTGGTCTCAACAACGGAGTCGACGGAGCATTCATTTCGAATGTCAACGTTGGCCGGAGTAAGAATGGTTTTCTAACTGGAATTGTGACTGGCGGGCAAGGGTTGGTTACGGGGTACCTGGCCCAGTTCCTGAACGACACGTCCAACGGCAATGCCGTCGGTGTTCTCGAGAGCGGAGCCGTAGAAAATACAAAGTGGATCGGCGGCTCCATTTCAGGAAACGGGATTGGCCTCTCGATCACCGCCGGAGGGTCGGATGTTGGGTTTGAATACATATCTTTTGACGCCAATTCTACATGTGCGGTTTCGCTCACGGGGAATTCCGACCTGACACTAAAAAGTGATCACTTCGAGAATCCTTCCTATGGAACCAACTGTTGGCTGGTCGCAACCAACGGCGATGTGGTTTGGGCGTATGGAGATATTTTTGACGATGTAGCCACGGGAACCGCAAGTGCTCCGATTACTTTCGGGGGAAACTCTCTTGTGTTTGACCATGTGCCCGTCGTGACTGCGGGAAGAGCCATCCCGGAAATCATCGATTTCACGGTGAACGCACTCGCTTGGCTCACGCCTTTCAATAAGAACTATATCAAGCAGCCTTTGGACTACGTTTATAGTGGACTTCAGGGCCGGGTTTTCTATCTTCCCTTGTATGGCCCAACTGTCGAGGTTCCGGCCAATTTGTCGTTCTACTCCTTAGCGTTGGACAGTGTAAGTCTTGGCGGCGGTCAGAAGATCGCGAATAGCAGCAATATTGTCCAGTTTGTTGGAACCATCGCCACCACAACCTCTGCCAGCAATAATCTATCCATCTCTGGACTCACGTCTTCCGGTCATTGCAGCGCCCAGGCGACAAACTCAGTCGGTGCTAGCCTTACTGGAGTCTACATTGTCACCGGTTCTGGCGCGGCTACGCTCTACCACTCCCCGACTGCCGGGGGAACATTCAACGTATTTTGTTCGTTCGACTAATCCGCGCTGGAGTCTCGTACCGGCCCTCGGCTGACAGTGGAAGATGGATCAGTCTTTCGAAGGATCGGGTGTGTTTAGTGTAGAAGACCCACGAGAAGTCCTTCGAGCAAACGCGCTGGTGTGTTCGTCCGAAACTTGCATGACCGTGGTAGCATTCCTCGGTGCCCGAGTTCGTGCGGCAGCAGACCGAGGCAATTCCGGTGCGCATAGTGGAAAGCCGTCGTTGCTGGGCAGCGCAGGAACTTTGCGGGCGAACCGCAATTGGCTTGGGTCGGATGATTGTTTCGGGATATTCTATACTTATGTTCTCAACTGCTACCGACCTTGGAGCCATGTTGCGCATGCATCTTGACCGCAGGCCGGCAGCGATTCTCGGCGGCTACCAAGTCCCGTACCCCTGCTCCGGCATTGTCAGCACCAATGGCGACGGAGTAATCGAGCAGTTCGTTGAAACGCCCACAGAGCCGGCAGGCAAATTGGGCGTTTTCGGGATTGATGATAGGCACGGCGGAAATGCTGGATGTTTATCCCGGAGAATCCCCCCAACATTGGGTTCCGTTCTGCCGCGGCTCACCGGCCGCATGGTCGCCTTTCCCATTACACGATTACCTCATCGACATCGGCACGATGGAGAACTATCAAAAGGCGCAGGCAACCTGGCCCGGATTTCCGCAGGCCTGAGGTGAATCGCATGTTGGGTGGTGTGGTGTTCGATATGGACGGAGTGATCATCGACAGCCATCCGGCGCATCGCTTGGCCTGGAAGGGTTTCCTGGAAAGCGTGGGCTGCGAGACCCGCGATGAAGAGCTGGATTTCATTCTCGATGGCTGCAAGCGCGCTGAAATATTGAAGCACTTCCTGGGCGAGCTGACTCCCGAGCAAATTGCCGACTATGGAAACCGCAAGGACGAGCTCCTGCAAAAGCACGGTGACGCGGTCCAGCCCATGCCTGGTATCGTCGAATTCCTGGGGCATCTGTCGGCGGCAGGTATTCCTAGCGCCGTTGCAACATCAGCCACTCGGCGCCGCGCCTTTGGAACCCTCGAGGAATTGGGGCTCACCTGTTATTTCCGTGCGATTGTGACGGGCGATGACGTAACTGTCGGAAAGCCTGATCCCGCCATCTATCAGCTCGCCGCCCAGCGCATGCAGGAATCTCCGGAGCGCCTGGTCGCGGTAGAGGATGCAGCCTCTGGCGTAAAGTCCGCGAGGGCCGCGGGAATGCGGTGCCTCGGGGTCGCGCCTTCACGGCGGGCCTCCCTTCTCCGGACTGCGGGTGCAGACCCCGTCATTCCGGATTTTCGGGAGTTCTCGTTCGGCCAACTCGAAGAATATTTCCGTTGACGGCCACGCAAATCCTAACCGCATGCCGGACGCAACTTCGGCAGCGCGGTTTCCGTTTTACCCAGTCCCCATTCGCTGCTGCAAGCATTTCTTCTTCCCGCCTGCGAACCGGCGCCTGAGTGCATGTGCAATTAACCTTTCGATTTCCTGACGATTCCTCCACGCCCGCTCGATACAGCCTCGGTTCGCACCCCGCCTTGTTCCTTCCTGAAAGAATCCAGTAGAGTTCGAATCTCTCTCTCCGGCAAGATTTGCGACTCCGTCTGCTTCCCTCTGATTTCCAGTTAAATTCCAAAAACTCTGTGAGTATTGCTTCCGGTATTGTGACCGGACTGTACGCCGCCTGCCTGGCGGACTGCATTTCGTCAGCGCTGAAGCATAAACGACAGCGCGGCTGAACCCACCACTACCCAGCCCGCAATCAAGATCCTGTGTAGAGCTGAAATGGCGCCCAATAAAAAGGTTTCCGGAAGGCAGCGCCGGAGTGAAGCAGGGTGAGTTTGGCGGTGCGCAGGGCTGCGTCGGGCGTCTCTCCTTTTTTCAACTCCGCATAGAGTTCGTCCATCAGCTGCGGAGTTGTGTCGTCACTCACATCCCACAGAGCTCCAATCACATTGTGAGCGCCGGCGCGAACAAAAGCCCAGGAAAGCCCCACCAGTCCTTCTCCAGAGTAGGCACGCGCGCCCGCACTGCGGCAAGTGGAAACCGTGACCAGTTCAGCCCGCAACGGATGTTGAATGATATCGCGGGCATAGAGCTTGTAAGAATCGCCTTCGGTGGCATTCGCCCTGGAAAGCACAATGGCCGAGTCGAGCGGACTCAGCCGGCTCGCCGTTCCATGCGCGACAAAATGAATATAAGCGAAGCGCTCCGGCTGGCTGCTCAGATAGGTCGAGGGAGTCGCCTGATCGCGCGAGAACACGTGCTCATGACTGGCCGGAAAGTGCTTTTCGATGCTCTCCATCTCGATAGCGGCCTTCGGCAGTTGAGGAAAGTCCTCGCTTGGCGTAATGGAATTGCCGAAGAGCAGCAGGTCACCCGTGTCTTTGCGGCGCGCTGCGTGAAAGGCTTGCAACATTCGGAGCGAACTCGCGCTCGATAGCGTTACGTCCTCGATCCAGTAATGCGGCTGAGGCGCAGGCGCCAACAGGGTTTCAAAATTCAGGCTGTTCAGGCTGCCGTCAGGAATGATGAAAACTTTTCCGTTTTTTGATAAAAGATCGGCCGCCGGTTCCACCAGGATGCGATAGAGCGCGGCGCCATCGTCGTTCGCGGTTTGCGAAGATTCCCGTTGGTCGATGATGGCCTTTCGATAGCGCTCTACTCTCGTCTTGATCTCCGCCGCCGGAGGCAATCGAAACAGACTAATTTTCTGCGGCGTGATCGCCCACAAATAAGATTGCTCTTCGCCCAGCCAATAGAACAAAACTGTGCCGCCGGCCTGGCGAGCAATCTGCCGAGCATTCACCTCGTACGGAGCAAACGAGGTTCCCTTAGGCAACAATCCCAGCCCTTCCGACAAAGTTCGCGCTCGGCTGAAGTCCGCTACCTGTAAGGCCTCGGCGGTCTTGCCCCGAGCCACGAGAAAGTGAATGTAGTCGTCATAGATGCGCGCTGCATTGCTGAGAAACGGCAGCCGGGAATCTTCGTGCTGCAGTTCGGAGCGCGCAGTTTCAAAAGTGGTAAGCGCAGTGCGATACTCGCGGTTGGCGGAATCGAACTGGCTCTCATCTTCATACAGCCGAGCCAGCGACCGCTCCGCCTCCCACTTCAAGAAGACCGGACTATCCTGCGATTGCGCAACCTCGCGGAACGCATTCTCCGCGGTAGCAGGATCATGCAGCCGCGCCGCAACGCGCCCCTCCACCAGCAGCGGATACACCTGGTCCCGTCCATTCTTATCCTCTCGCGCCTTGGCAAGTGCCTCGTCCGCGTAACGCTTAGCGTCGTCCAGTCTGCTGGTTCGCTCGGAGACAAAAGCCAGGGCAGTGAGTGCGTCGACGATGTCTTCCCGGCTGTTAATTTGCTCGGCAAGCTTCCGCGACTCCAGAAAAGACCCCTCGGACAGTTTGAAATCACCCGCATCCATGTAAGCGTATCCCAAGGCGGCGAGCCAACCCGCCTCGCTGGCTACATCCCCCAGCTTTCCCGCCTGGTCCTTAGCCTCAATAAACATTCCCTCAGCTTTTTCGGTATCGCCAAGCTTGTAGTAGGCCCAGGCCATATCGCCGAGCGCGGTTTGTGCGATGTCAGCATATCCGTGCGCCGTGGAAATTTGGCGGGCGGCATTGGCCCAATCGAGCGCCTCATCAAAGTGCGTCTGCTTGTTCGCGGACCAACTTAGGTTCAGCAGGATGTTGGCTTCGAGGAATCGATCACTGATCGTGCGCCCGGAGGCCAAAGCGCGCTCGAGGAGACTTTGCGCTTCGGGGTAATGGCCGCGTCTCATTTCAAATACGCCTTGCGTGCTCGCAAGGTCCATGCAGGAAGGGTAAGAGGAATCGATGCACAGTTGTTCCGCGGCGGCCAGTTCGCGCTCGGCCTCAGGAAACCTACGCAGGGCTGCGTAGGCGACAGTTTCGAGACGATGCCTTTGGACGGCTAGATCGTCGGATGAAGGAGGTGCCGGCTCAGCGGTCAAGAGGCCTAGCGCCCGGTCGCTGCTGCCCTGCCAATTCAGTATTCTCGCCCTGAGAACCGTGAACTGCCATGCCCAGTTCGGACTGACGCGATGGAACTCCCTATAGCCTCTATCCGCTTCGTCTGCAGCCGCAGTTATGTCACCGTGCCAGAAGGACTGCTTCGCGTGATCGAACGCAACCTGTGGATTCCGTTGAGCGCAGCCAAACAGCGCCGCGATCACGAACATCGACGCGGCCACCATGCCCGCCCTTGCTGGAGCACGCTCCCGCCATCCAGGTTTTGAGTCGGCTCGGCCGACGATCCGCGCAAGAACCATTGCTGTTCCCGTCACAAGATTCTAACTTGAAAGGCAGACAGCCTTCACAGAATCCCGCGAGGGGAAGATCATGTTTCCCTGGTTTATTTCACTATTCCTACTCCTGAGTTCTACTCCTGCGGCGACTTGGAGTGAACTGGCAGGTGAGCTCTAGCCGCCGCCTTTGCCCTGACCGTTTGTCTCCGCCGTCGTGATGTTGGTCGTTCCTTCTCCGATACATCCCATCTTCACCCGGATCATGGTCAGGTGGAACCTGTATTTGTCGTAAATTCCCTTGTTCGGATCGCCCAGCTCCCGCACCACCCTTAACTCGCCCAAAAATATCTTCCCAAAATGCGGCAAGTCGATCACGTGTCCGAACGAAAGCCCGGGAGCGCCCGCCACGCGGTTGACCAATGAGCATTTCAGTGTTCCATTCCCGTTCAGCACAGGCTGGCCCCTGGGATACTCTTCGCTGGCCCAGTCTGGAAGCTCGGCTGCGGTGGCAATCCGGTCGTATTGCTGCGAAAGCCGGTCGAGGACATTGCCATTTTCAAAGTACGATTCGTCGTCCGCCGGTTTGGGACCAAGGATGTCGAGACAACGGTCCACCTCAACCTTGTGTCCGGCAATCCGCAGATTGTCGAAGCGCGTGCCCAGAAACGTAACCGAAGGCACCTGCCCCGTTCCGTATGCCGGATGCACAGTAGAGATTTGCGCCACCACGCGGTCGGCGGTCACCACGTCGAGCACGTTCAGCCCCTCGATTACGGACGTGGCCAGCGTGGAGAACCCAGCAATCTTCGAACTCGGATGTCCCGCCACCTGGGTGTATCCGCCCTCATAGGAAAGAATGCCATCCAGGTGCAAGGGATCGGCCTTCTTGTAGTGATAGTGCCCCTTGTCCTCGCAATGCCCTTTCTTGGACAGCTCCACATACGCTCGAGGCTTGATCACATCTTGCACCGGCTGCTGAATGTCTGCACTCAGAACATCGGCTTCCGCATAATATTCGTGAACTGCATCGGGGTCTGGCTCAACCATCGATAGGTCGTTCGGTAGTGCTGCCATACATTTCCTCCGTTCGGGTGAGTTCACTTCTGATCTTGTAGCTCGATCGGATACCGGCCGAGATCCACACTTTCACCGCTGGTGGTGATGCCATACACCGCCAGCGTACTGGGCGCATGATCGCTTCCCGGAACATAGAGCGAAAGCGCGTCGCTCCCTGCCGCCGGGATCGAGCGCGACCATTCTAGCCTTCCCTGCGCGCTATACAAGTCCAATTTGTAAGAAGAATAACGGCCGTTGGGCGGAACGTTCAAGGCCAGCCCGAAGGGTTGTCCCGCGCGGGCCGGAACCGCAATTGCCTCCATGCCTCTGGTACCGACGTTGACCACTGCCGATGCCAGAAACTGGGGACTTGTTGCCGCCTGTTGCAATCGAGAGTAGGCCTGATTTTGATACACGATGACGGCCAGCAACAGGGCAAGAACGGGCACCGCAATCGCAGGCCGCAGCCATGCGAACCATCCGGAACCCGCTGATACGGGAACGCGCACGCGCACCGCAGACGGGGTCGCCTTCTCAGCCAGGATCACCTTGCTCTGCTCGATCAACATAGCTGCCGCACGCAGATCCAGTGCGCAATCCTGGCAGTCGAAGAGGTGCTCCTCGAACTGGTCGCGCAGCCCGGGATCGAGTTCATCGAGCATGTATTTTTCCGTGGCTTTCTGCCGGACCGCCTCATCATGGTCCATTTGTCGATCCCCCTCAATAGAATAGTGTGCCGCGACTGCAAAGCGTTTCATGTTTTTACAGCGGCCACCACGCCCGGCGGACGGGCCGCCAGGTCCTTTAGATACAATGACTTAAAAGATCGCTTGGCGCGATGAAGCAGCACTCGAAGGTAGTCGCGGTCGACGCCAAAATCGCGGCAAACCTCATCCTTGTCCCGTTCCTCCAGAAAAATGGCCCGCAGCAATCGCCGGTCTCGTTCCGGCATCTCCTCCAGAATCTCCCGGACCTTATCTTGCATTTGTTTGGCGGCGATGGCCCCAATGAAGTCGACTGTCCGATCCGGAAAGTCCTGATCCTCTTCGTCTTCGAGGAATGTGTCGCGTTGCGACGATCGGTAATACTCGAGCAACACATTGTTGCAGATCGAGTTTACGTAGGATCCAAGGCGCTCCGGCTGGCGAATCTTTCCCTCCGCGCGCAGCGCCGCAAACACACGGGCAAAGGTCTCCTGCCTCACATCCTCGATCGCTTGCGGCGATTGCACGCGGGAACGGAGTTTCAGTTGGACCAGTTCGCTGAAGTAAGCAACAAAATGCTCCTGCGTGCGAAAGTCTCCCGCACGAAGACGTTCTAGATAGGATTCGTCAAAGGACTGGAATTGCAAGGACTTCCCTCGGCCCACAAGTGGCAGCTAGTTTAGCATTTCGCGCGAAAGGGATGGTGTTGGCCTTTGGCGGTGTAACGAAAGGGTTCCGGGCAGCACCATTCCGTTTGGAAGTTGACCAAGAAACCACCGAAATTCGAGGAGATTCATTGACTCAACACTCTCTGCCGCCACGCACCCGGGCTGTCGCTGGAATGCGGCAACCGGGGGCCTTCCAGCGCGCCCTGCTGCGGGCGTTCGAACTCCCCAAAGCCTACCGGGATGTGTTTGTTCTGACGGATATCCAAGGCTATACGCTGCCCGAAATTGCATCCATGCTGAGGATCAGCACCGGCACTGCGCGCGCCCGCCTGAAACGAGCACGCCGTGAGGTTGGTTCTGTTGAGGACCACGCCGACATGGAGCGTACGCGATGACAGCTTATGCGAATTCCTCTCTGCGACCGCAATCCGCAATAATGTTGGACAGGATCGAATCCAGCCCAGAGAAAACCGATGTTCACCGGCCTGTGAACGACCTTGGCAACCGGCGATGCCCACGGGCAGGCGAGAAGCTTCTTGAACTCATCGAACTGGCCAGACGATCGGCTCCAACCGTCCTCGTGATAGCGCTGAGAATCTTCCCCTAGCCGGTTCCACCATCGCGCAACATCCTTTACTGCTGGCTTGAAATGCAGATCCCATCCGATTGATCGTGAGTGCTGTGCAGCGGGCCGGAAATGGTTGAGGAAAGCGCAGGCCTGCAATGCTCTGAAGAAGTTCCCAAGCTGGTTCTTGCACTGAAAGCCCGAAGATCGCCGGAGCCATTTCCCCTTCGGCTCCGGCGATCTGAAGCACCCCAGCCTCCCCCCGGCTACTGTGGGTTCTTCCATGTCGGGATTATTGAATCTACTGCAGCCGCATATTCCGCGACTTGTTCTGCTCAATGCCATATAGTGCAAAGACCCCGCAAATCATTTCAATGAAAAGATGGGGCTGCCCAAACTGTTAATAACTGGTACCCCGCCCACACGATTTTCGGATCATTGCGCCCCGCGCCGGTTGTAGCTTGGATATTCCGGCCTATGCGGTTCTGGCGCCGGGTGCTTCGCCAGTTCGTCCAGCGCCAGACTTACAGCTTTTTCAAGCTGCGCATCGTGACCCTCGCGGACCTCCTTCGGTTCCATATCCACTTCGTAATCTGGTTGCACGCCACGGTTCTCTACATCCCATTGCCCCTGCGGATTGAAGAATCCAAAACTGGGTGAGGTGACTCGGCCGCCGTCCATCAGCACCGGGATGCCTCCGATTCCAACCAGCCCGCCCCACGTGCGCTTGCCCACCAGCGGGCCCAGTTGCGCTTCGCGGAAGTACCACGGCATCGCATCGCCACCGGAGCCGGAGAATTCATTGGTGATCATCACCTTTGGTCCCAGCACGGAGGCCTGCGGCGTGCGGTAGATCGCTCCATAGCGCGGAGCCCACCAGCTCATGAGCGTGCGCTGCATGGCATGGATGATGTAATCCGCCGCCTGACCTCCACTGTTGAAGCGCTCGTCAATCACAGCCCCTTGCTTGTCGAGCTGCGCGAAGTAGTAGCGGTTGAAATTCGTCAGACCGCCCATCGCCGTGTCCGGCAGATAAACGTAGGCCAGCTTTCCGGCACTCAGTTCCTGCACTTTGCGCCGGTTCGCCTCGATCCACGTCAGGTTGCGCAGGCTAAGATCATCGGCGATCGGCGTCACCGTAACCTCATGCGCATCTTTGCCGCTCGCGTCTGCGGCGATCTTCAGTACAACCTGGGTTCCGGCCGTGCCCTCCAGCAGCCGCTGAATGTCATCGGAGCCGCTCAGGTCCCGGCCTCCGACGGCAAGGATAAAATCCCCTTCTTTAACTTTCACTCCCGGCTCCGCCAGCGGCGCATGCGCCTGTGGATTCCAGTGCTCACCCGTGTAAATGCGTTCAATGAGGTAACGCCCGTCCACGATCTCGTAGTCGGCCCCCAGCAGACCACCCCGCACGCGATTGGGATGGGGAATTGTTCCTCCGTTGCCCCGCAGATGGCCGATCGAGAAGTCGCCGAGCATCTCCTGAAAGAGATAATTCAGATCGCTGCGCGCCCCAACCTCAGCCAGATATGGTTTGTACTTCGCTTCCGCCGCAACCGTGTCCACGCCGTGATAATGCGGATCGTAGAAGAAGCTGCGCTCGATCTGCCATATCTCGTGAAACATCTGCTGCCACTCGGCACGCGGATCCACGCGGACTTCCATCTTGGATAGCTCGAGTTTGCCTTCGCCGGGTTTGACGGGTGCGTCGGCGGGAACGATGACGAAGGTTGGCGCTGGGCCGTCGGCCGCCTGCGGGCCCTCTGGCTCGTCGCGCGCCATCTCCAGAAGCATCTTGTTCCCGTCGAATGAGAGATCAAATCCCGCAATGTGATCGGCCAGCTTCTCAGGTTTCCTTGTCTTCAGAACGAAGCGAGTCAGGGTCTGGCCGTGGTCTGCCTGGAATCTTCCTCCACTCTCGAGCAGATAAAGAATGCCTTCCTTGCCGGCCGCCAGACCTGTATAACCGCTTGCAGGCAGGGGGAGCGCGACGGCGCGATCCTGCAGATGTTCGAGATCGATCTTCACCGGCTTTGGCTTCTCCGGCTTTTCTATTTTTTCGGGCTTGTCGGCGTCTTCGGATTTTTTCGCATCGTCTTTTTTCGCATCAGCGGATTTGTCCTTATCCGCGTGCTCGTCGTCCGAGTCCTTCTTGTCCTTGTCCTTTGCGTCGGGCAGCTTCTCGTCTTCACCTTGGGGTGCAACGGGAGAAGCCGTATCCGCCGCCAGCGCCAGCCCGTACACGCTGCGGGTCACGTTAAAGGCGTCGCTGCTCATGTCCAGCCCGCTGGTGGACGTGCCGTAATTCGTGCTTTCCGTGAAGTAAAGATACTTCCCGTCGCGATCGAATCCAGGGAAGCGAACATCGCTCATGCCATCGGTGACCTGCATGCTCTTGCCCGACGCGACGGAGTGTACGAACAACGCATGGAATCGATTCGTCACCGTCTGCGTGTAGGCGAGCCACTTTGAGTCTGGTGACCAGGCAGCGTCGTAGTCTCCGTCGTCGTCAACAGCCTTATCGATGACCGTGGCCTTGCCCGTCGCCATATCCAGCAGCCAGATTTCCGTCTTGTTGTCGTGGAAGGCGATGAGCTTTGAGTCCGGCGACCAGACCGGCTTGAAATAATATGTCGCATCGTTGGCTAGCGGGAACTTCTTCACTTCGCCCGCGCCGCTCTGTTTGCTGATGTGCAGCGCATACTGGCCTGATTCATCGGAGAAATATGCGATGCTCTGTCCATCCGGGGACCACGCCGGCTCTCGCTCCATTACACCCGGGGTGCCGGTGATATCGCGTGTGGTGCTTTCCTTTTTCGCGGGCACAGTCAGGATGTCGCCGTGCGCCTCAAAGGCCGCCCGCAGGCCGGTGGGCGAGATGCTATAGCGCTGAATCTCGCGATCCGCCGGCGAAATACGTTGGCGCACATCGGGCAAGTCGGCGTTTACCTCCACGCTGATCTGGCGTGCCTGGCCGCTCTGCGTATCGTACAAAAACAGCTCGCCAAACCGGTCGTAGACGATGCCGCCCGGTCCCGCACTTACCGAACGAATATCCGCGCCGTCATTCTTCACCACTTCTGTCATAGCCTTCGTCTCCGGGTCGAAACGAAACAACGATATCGGCCCGTTGCGGTCGGAAAGAAAATACACCTGCTTGTCCACCCAGACAGGATTGAAATCGTTCGACCGCTCACGTGGGACCTTCACTACGTCCAGAGTTGCCATGTCGACTATCCACACCGAGCTTGCAAGGCCGCCGCGATAATTTCTCCACGCCACATACGAGGAATAATTGAAGGGCGACGCGCCGCCCACCGGCGAATACGCAAAGTACTTTCCGTCGGCGGAAAACTTGCCGGAGAAGGCCATCGGCAATGGCAGAGCCGTGGCCTGACCACCATTCAGCGAGATCTTGAACAGTTTCGTGTATCGCGGGCTGCTGCTTTCGCGGTTGGAGCGGAAAATCACGTACTTTCCGTCAGGTGTCCACCCAACGGCAGCATCCGCTGCCGGATGATACGTGAGGCGCTTGGGAACTCCTCCGATGGATGGGACAACAAAGACATCCGTGTTTCCGTCGTATTCCCCCGTAAAGGCAATCATGTTGCCGTCAGGCGAAAAGACCGGGTCAGTCTCAATGCCAGTCCCCGTGGTCAGTCGAGAAGCGTGGCCGCCATTGCGGTCCACGGTCCACAAATCGCCGGCGTAAGAAAAGACAATCAAGCTGCCGTTGAATGCCGGCCGCTGCAGCAATGGGCGCGACGCCTGGGCGGTGACAGCAAGCGGGCAAAGTACGGCGAAAATAAAGGCAAGTACCTGTTGAATCACTTTCATCTTCTCTGCTCCGTGAGAACGCATACAGTATCAACTCGGGCAAGGGCTCATATCATACGACCTCTGGCAAGGACTAAAAAAGGGAAATGCGAGGTAAACAGAAACCACGCTTCGTGACCGATCCCATACTCACAAGCCCTACACGCCGCGGGATCTCATCGATCCTTCATCGTCGATGCCGCCGACTTTGCCCGAGCAAGCAGATTGGGCGCCTTCATTTGCTGGCAGCATTCCTCAAAGTTCGAGCGCGGTCCTTTCCAACAGAGATCCTGGACCGTATCGAAAACGGGCACATCCAGCCGCAGGGTGGCGAGCGTGCGAAACAACAGTGCGTCTTCCCATGCATTGAATAGCGACTCGGAAAGCAAGCGGGCCTTGCGGATGGAAGGATGCCATTCCCGCCAATCTTTCGGAATGTCTTCGAGGTGGGGATACTGAGATAGGGTAAGAGCGGCAGCCTTTGCGCCCCATCCAGGCATACCTGGGAAGCCATCCGCGCTGTCGCCGACCACCGCCAGATAGTCCGGAATCGATTGCGGTTTCACCCCAAACTTGGCCACAACGCCCGCTTCATCGCGCAATATGTCGCGCCTGCGGTCCAGTTGAACGACCCGCGTCCCCACCACGCATTGACTGAGATCCTTGTCCGGCGTGCAGATCAGCACCCGGCTCACGCGTTCATCCTGCGCCGCCTTTCCAGCCGCAGAAGCGAGCGCATCATCCGCTTCGAAGTAGACCATGGGCCAAACCACAACTCCCATCGCTTCCAGCGCTTCTTCGAGCACGGGGAACTGCGAGAGCAACTCCGGAGCTACACCTTCGCTGGTCTTGTACCCGGGATATAGATCATTCCGAAACGACTCCACAACATGATCGGTAGCGACTCCAATGTGGGTTGCGCCTCGCTCCATCATGGATAAAACGGAAGCCAGGACACCACGCACGGCGCCAATTTCCTGGCCATTCACATCGGCCGCGGCGGGCACGGCATAAAAATATCGGAACAATTCATAGGTTCCGTCAACCAAGTGAGCATCCATGCAGCTCCGATCATCTCTCTGCCAACAAAATTATCCGGTCCTCTCCATCCCGTCGCTATTTCATGGGCGGCAGATACGGAATATATCGGGCGAACAGCCAACACAGAAAAAACACGACCGGCACGTGAACCATCAACTGCAGCACTCCATATCCCACAATGTCTCTGGCCTTCAATTTCAAGATGCCCAGCAACGGCAGCATCCAGAAGGGATTCACCAGATTGGGCAGCGCTTCCGACGCGTTGTAGATCTGCACCACCCACCCCAGGTGCACCTGGTGCAGGTTCGCGGCCTGCAACACATACGGCGCTTCGATGACCCACTTGCTGCCGCCGGAGGGAATGAAAACCCCGAGCACCGCCGAATACACCGCGACCAGCAACGGATATGTGTTGTGCGTGCTGACGGAAGCGAACAGTTTCGCCAGCGCATCCGCGATCCCCGTCCCCACAATCATCCCAAAGATCACTGCGTAAAACGGAAACTGGATCAGCACGCCTCCGGTGGCGGGAACGCATTCCACAACCGCGCGCATAAAGCGCTTCGGGCGCCAGTGCAATAAAAGCCCAACCGTGATGAACATGAGGTTGTAGGTATTAAGGTCCAGCGCTGCCAGTGCGCCTTGCGGTGAGGTGCGGAAGACATCGATCAGATAACAGCACAACAGCGAGGCGACAAGAATTGTCAGCAGGGGACTGTATTCCAGCCACTCGCCGGGTTTGCTCCTGACCTCAAGGCGGGAGCGAATCGGCTCGTATTCAATGCCGTAGGATTCCGCGGTTCTGGCGTTCTCCGGCGACGGCGTAGACAAGTAGGCAATCAGCACCGATAACACGATCAGGATCGCCGTGGTCGCGATGCTTTGCCACAAGAACAAAGTCTGGGTCAGCGGGATCAACCCGCTGATATTGAATAATGTCGGCGGCATGGCAGACTTGGTCGCCATCAGCATGGCCGCGGAAGAAGACAGCCCCATCGCCCAAACCGCTCCCAGCCCAAGATACGCAGCAGCGCCGGCGGCCCGGTAGTCAAGTCCCTTGATGCGATGCGCCAATTCGCGGACAAAGAGTCCGCTGAAAATCAGACTCAAGCCCCAGGAGATCAGCGAAGTCAGCATGGAGAACAACGCCACCAACGCGACCGCTTGCCGCGGTGTCTTCGGAATCCCGGCCAGGGCGCGGATGGCGCGATACACGATCGGCGTCGAGGCGACGACGTACCCACCCACGATGATCATCACCATCTGCATGGTGAAGGGAACCAGAGTCCAGAAGTTCTTCCCGCCCTGGATGGCAAGCTTGGCAGGACTCTGATGAAGTATCAGGCCAACCACAAAGACCACCACGATTCCCAGCAGCGCAAAAATCAGCGGATCCGGAAACCACCGTTCACTCCAGTTGGCCAGGCCCAGGCCAAAGCGGACAAGGCGTTGCTCAGTTGCCGCGTGCTTCTCTTGTGGCATGTGCATGGTCGATCCTTTCGGTCCGTCGGCGGCACGTCGCAGAGTGAAAGGTGCTCAGCGTCGATGCAGAACCGGGGCTTCCGATTTATGCTCGACATTGTAGCGTGTGTTTCGCGCAGGAGAAGTGGTTGCGCCGGATTTCATGGTATTTGATCCGGAGGCGAGGATCGGCAACGGTCTTGCACTCCTGGCGAGAACAGAATAATCGTCGTGCACCGTATCGCGTCAGTAAGGAGATGTAACCACCGCATCTTCGGGATAACCCAGCATCCCAAATTCAGGAACGTCGAGGCCTTCTTCCTCCACTTCCGGCGCCACTCGCATGCTTTTCACTTTGTTAACGGACCAGAAGACAGCGTACGTCGCACCGAATGCCCATACGGCATACAAGGTTGCGCCCATAAGCTGGCACCAGAACTGCCGCATATCTCCGTGGAGCAATCCCGTGACCCCTTGGCCGGCACGTCCCAAGTAGGACGTTGCGCCCACGCCATTCCATCCGGCGCCATAAGCACCGTCGGCAAAGATACCTACGCTGACGGCGCCCAACCATCCACAGTAGCCGTGTACCGAAATCGCGCCACAGGGGTCATCGATCTTGAGAACCCGGTCGTTGAAGAGAACGCCGCCACAGACCAGGCATCCCGCCAGTGCGCCGATGATTGTTGCCGAAGTCGGAGACACAAAAGCGCACGGAGCAGTGATGGCTACCAAGCCGGCCAGCATTCCATTGCAGGCCATGGTGATGTCGGGTTTGCCGAACGCGCAGTACCACAACAGCATCGCAGCCGCGGAGCCCGCGACGGCAGCCAGATTGGTGTTCACTGCGACTACGGAGATACGAAGGTCCGTTGCTCCGAGCGTAGAACCAGGGTTGAATCCCATCCATCCAAAGAGCAGGATGAACGTCCCGGTCACGACATACACAATGTTATGAGCAGGAAAGACGCGGATCTTCCCCCCCGGTCCATATTTGCCCAGACGCGGACCCAAAATAATAGCGAGAGCCATGGCGCAGAAACCACCTACCGCATGCACCACAGTCGATCCCGCGAAGTCTACATAGCCGTGACCCAGGTTCAATGTGGATCCCACTTGCGACAGCCATCCCCCACCCCACGTCCAGCAACCGGAGATCGGGTAAAGGATCGCGCCGATGAAAAGTTCACAAAGCAGGAACGCCCAAAAGGTGATCCGCTCGCACACCGCGCCGACAATAATGTAGCCAGCCGTTTCCATGAACACGACTTCGAATAGCGTTAGGCAGTTGCTGGCACTGTCGTAGGCTGGACCGACAAGGAAGAATCCTTTCCCCCCGACGAATCCCCACTGCCCGCTTCCAATCAGAAAGTGGTTGAGCGTAGGAATGCCCCCAAGGTTGGTGGGCGCGGCATTGATCGCAACGGCTCCAAACTGGAATGCATATCCAACGGCGTAATAAGCCAGAAACGCAAACACGTAGGCTGCGAAATTCAGCATCATCAAGTGAGCTGCGTTTTTCTTTCGAACCAGTCCGCAGGTGAGCAGCGCAAACCCCGCCTGCATGAAGAGGACTAGGTAGCCCGTATTCAAGGTCCAGGCAAAATTTGTCGCGACCCGAACGTGCCCCACACTGTCAGCCAGTTTTAGCACCAGCGGCTCTTTTGCCGCCTGCGCCTGATAGTCATCGAATGCCTTTTTGTTCGCGGCATAGTCTGGAGCGGTCTTATCGGTGGGCTCGGAAACTACAAAAGAATTTCCGGCAGCATCCACCGCGGTAGTCTTGTCCCCCGTCGCCGTGCCCGACGGATCGGGCTTTGGCCCATCGTCAGCAAAGCACGGCGTTGACAAGCCAGCGAACAATCCGACGGCTAAAAGGATGGCGGCACCGGTCGACACCAACCACAGGCGCAGAAAGTGCCTGTCGGCTCGTTTTGTCATGTTTGGTTGCTCCTGTTTTTGCGGGGTGGATAATTCTTTGGTGATCGTACGCCTGCCGGAAAAGCACCAGCAAATGCCGATACGACCGCACTCGCGAATCTTGGAGGGAAGGGCTGACCCAGGAAAGAGCCGACCCCGATGAGCGCCATTTGCGTTCAATCGCAGTCCTCTCCCTAATCGCAGACGATAAAGGGATGGATCAATCGAGTCCAATTCAAATTTCTCATAGCGCCGATCAGTGGCTTCAATCATGCTCGACGCGAATTGCTCAACACGAAACTGCCCGGCACGAATTGCCCGACTTCCAGACGCGCCTACAGAATTCTTTCGTGGGCATAGCCGGCCGCCAGCAACGCCGCGAGCAACTCGGCGATATGAGCCGGTCCTCTGGTTTCCATGGTGATGTCAATGGCGGTATCGCCCAGATTTACCCCGTGATAAGCCCGGTCGTAAGCGGTTTCAACAATATTGGCGCGATGCTCGGCCAGGATTCCCGTGAGCCGGTGCAACGCGCCCGGATAGTCCGGCAAATGAACTCGCAAGCGCACCAGCCTGCCATCTTTCACCAGGCCGCGCTCGATGATCCGGGAAAGCAGCGTAACGTCGATGTTGCCGCCGCACACTAGCACCGCAACCTTTTTGCCCTCGAGTGGAAGTTTGTGATTTAACATGGCGGCAATGGAAGCCGCGCCCGCGCCTTCCGCCAGAGTTTTCTCCCGCTCCAGCAGCAGCAGAATCGCGTTGGCAATTTCCTCCTCTTCGACCGTGACAATGTCGTCCACATATTTCTGAACCAGCGGAAATGTCCGTTCGCCGGCTCGTCGCACGGCAATTCCGTCGGCAATCGTCGCAGCGGGTTTAAGGGTTACAGGTTTTCCTTGCTCGATCGCAGCTTTCATGGAAGGCAACCTGACTGGTTGTACTCCGAAAACTTGGACGCGCGGATTCATCTCTTTTACCGCACAGGCAATGCCGCCGATCAGTCCTCCTCCGCCAATGGGCGCAATGATCGCCTCGATGTCAGGTTGCTGTTCCAGAATTTCCAGTCCCAACGTCCCCTGCCCGGCGATGACGGCATCATCGTCGAAAGCGTGAATCAGGGTGAGATGGCGTTCCCGGCTTTGTTGAACCGCCTCCTCATACGCCTCGTCATAATTCGTGCCGTGCAGAACCACCTCTGCCCCGTAGGCGCGCGTGGCCGATACTTTCGTGAGCGGCGTGGGCAAAGGCATGTAAATGCTTGCCCGGATTCCCTGCCGCCCCGCGTGATAGGCCACGCCCTGCGCATGATTTCCAGCGGACGCGGCAATCACCCCCTGGACTCGTTCTTCGGCGGTCAGCGTGAGTAATTTATTCAGCGCGCCGCGCTCTTTGAAAGCTCCGGTACGCTGCTGATTATCCAGCTTGAGGAAGATTGCGTTATTGGTGAGCGTCGAAAACGTTTCCGAATGCGTACAGGGAGAAACGCGAATGGCTTCGCGAATCCGCCCCATCGCAGTTTGAATATCCTGGATCCCAATCATTGCGTTCGCGCAGTCATCATACCTTGGGATCGTCGCCGGTGGTCACGATTATCACGCGATTTGCTGCGCTGCGGAAAGCAGGGGAGCAGTACGCACGGCCGCAGCTCTTAGGTATGTATCAACCGCCGCAGCCGCCTTGCGGCCCTCGGAAATGGCCCACACCACAAGCGATTGGCCTCGCCGCATGTCACCCGCCGCAAAGACGCCCGTCACGGAGGACATGTAGTTCTGATCGGTCGCCACATTGCCGCGCTGGTCGAGCACGACTCCCAACTGCTCGATCATCCCATTTCGAACCGGACCGAGGAAGCCCATCGCAATGAGCACCAGGTCTGCTTCAATGGTGAATTCGCTGCCCGGAATCGGCTCGAATTTCGGCGGAGGACCAACGCGCACGGCATGCAGTTGTTTGACGCCGCCCGCCTCGCCAGTGAATTTTGTAGTGGCAATGCTCCAGTCGCGAATGCCGCCTTCCTCGTGCGCTCCTTCCGTCCGAAGCTGCATCGGCCACAGCGGCCAGGGAGTCAGTGGTGACCGCTCATCTGACGGCTTGGGCATGATCTCGAACTGATACACCGAAATCGGCTTTTGACGATGACACGTTCCCAGGCAGTCTGCGCCGGTGTCGCCGCCTCCGATGATGACCACTCGTTTGCCGGTAGCCAGGATCTCGGTTTCTGCTTCGACCGTGTCTCCGAGGCAGCGCCTGTTCTGTTGCGGCAGGTATTCCATTGCAAAATGAATTCCCTTCAGCTCACGCCCTGGAACCTTGAGATCACGTGGATGCTCAGATCCGCCCGCCAGCACAATGGCGTCGAAGTCACGGCGCAGATCTTCCACCGCAACATTTTTCCCAACTTCAGCACCGGTAACGAACTTCACGCCTTCAGTCGACATCTGCTCCAGCCGGCGATCGATAATGTGTTTCTCCAGCTTGAACTGCGGAATTCCGTAGCGCAACAATCCGCCGATGCGGTCTGCCTTTTCGTAGACCACAACCGCATGCCCGGCGCGGCACAGTTGCTGCGCCGCCGCCAGTCCCGCCGGTCCAGAACCCACAACCGCAACCTTCTTGCCGCTGCGAACCTTTGGCGGTTCAGGCCGGATCCAGCCTTCCAGAAATCCGCGCTCCACAATGTTCTTTTCGTTTTGTTTGATCGTCACTGCCGGCTGGTTGATACTCAGCACGCACGACGCTTCGCACGGCGCGGGGCAAATGCGGCCGGTGAACTCAGGAAAATTGTTAGTCGCGTGCAACTGCCGGACCGCGTCCTTCCAGCGTCCGCGATACACCAGATCGTTCCAGTCGGGAATCAGGTTGTTGACCGGACAACCTGTCTGGCAGAAAGGTACGCCGCAATCCATGCAGCGTGCGCCCTGTTTCCTGAGGGTCTCTTCAGGAAGATCGAGATAAATTTCGAACCAATCATTCACCCGCTGCGTGACGGGACGGCGCGGGGCAAGTTCTCGAGAATATTCCAGAAAGCCGGTGGTCTTACCCATGTTGAACCGGCCCATTCTGCACCCGCGCATCGTGCACGTGCTCAGTGTGCGTGAGAGCCGCCAACTGCTGGCTCGATCCATAAACCTCGCGCCTGCGGCTCATCCCCAGCACTCGTTTGAATTCGTGTGGAAAAACCTTGATGAAGCGCGGCAGCATCTCAGGCCAGTTTTCGAGAATCCACTTTGCGCGGCGGCTGCCAGTCAACTCCAGATGCCGGGCAACAAGTTCTCTTACGGTCTGCACATCTTGCACTTCGACCACGGGCTCAAGATCGACAGAACCTAGATTGCATCGCTCTTCCATAAAGTTGCGGCGCTCCTCAAAGACATAGGCCACGCCCCCGCTCATGCCGGCGGCGAAATTTCTTCCACACGATCCCAGCACTAGCACCAGTCCCTTCGTCATGTACTCGCAGCCGTGATCGCCAACTCCCTCCACCACTGCGGTCGCTCCGGAGTTGCGAACTGCGAACCGCTCTCCGGCGACTCCGTTGAAAAAAGCTTCTCCGCTGGTAGCGCCGTAGAGCGCAACATTTCCGATCAGGATGTTCTCTTCGGGAGCGAACCCGGAGGTTCGCGGGGGGTACACGACCAGACGCCCACCGGACAAGCCTTTGCCGACGTAGTCGTTCGCTTCCCCTTCGAGAGTGAGAGTGACACCGTTTGCCAGAAATGCACCCAGGCTTTGCCCAGCCGATCCCGTCAACTGAATCCGAATCGTGTCGTCCGGCATTCCCGCGGAACCGTACTTGCGGGCTATTTCCCCACTTAGCATCGTACCCACCGTGCGATGCACATTGCGCACGGGCAAGTTGATCTCGACCGGAACGAGCGTATCAATGGCGGCGCGCGACGCGGCAAGAATCTTGTGATCGAGTGCCTCCTCCAGTCCGTGATCCTGCGCCTGCATGCATCGCCGGGCCACACGCGATGGCATCGGCGGGCTGTAGAGAATCGCCGAAAGATCGAGGCCTCGCGCCTTCCAGTGATCGATGGCAGGCTCAGCATCAAGCATGTCAACCCGCCCCACCATCTCATCGAAGCTGCGGAACCCCAGCTCCGCCATGTACTGCCGCACTTGTTCGGCAAGAAAGAAAAAGAAATTGATCACGTGCTCGGGCTGCCCCTGGAACTGCTTTCGCAGCACAGGATCTTGTGTCGCAATACCCACCGAGCAGGTATTGAGATGACACTTTCGCATCATCACGCATCCCATCGCCACCAACGGTGTTGTGGCAAACCCGAATTCCTCCGCGCCCAGCAGCGCCGCAATGACGACATCCCGGCCCGTCTGCAATTTGCCGTCAGTTTGTACCCGAATGCGGCTGCGTAGGTCGTTCAACAGCAGCACCTGCTGTGTCTCCGCCAATCCCAATTCCCACGGAATGCCCGCGTGTTTGATGGAACTCAGCGGCGACGCACCGGTTCCACCGCTGTCCCCGCTGATCAGAACCACATCGGCGTGCGCCTTCGCTACGCCTGCGGCCACCGTGCCCACGCCCGACTCGGCCACCAGTTTCACCGCGATGCGGGCTTGCGGGTTGATGTTCTTCAGGTCGTAGATCAGTTGCGCGAGATCTTCGATGGAGTAAATGTCATGATGCGGCGGCGGCGAAATGAGCCCAACCCCGGCAATGGAGTGCCGCAAACGCGCGATCACTTCGTCCACCTTATGTCCTGGAAGTTGACCGCCCTCTCCGGGCTTAGCCCCCTGCGCCATCTTGATCTGCAATTCGTCTGCGTTCACCAGATAATTCGCCGTCACGCCGAAGCGCGCCGAAGCAACCTGCTTCACAGCGCTGCGCCGCAGGTCTCCGTTCGCATCTGGCAGGAACCGCCCTTCATCTTCTCCACCTTCGCCCGTGTTCGACTTGCCCCCAATGCGATTCATGGCGATCGCGAGGGTCTCATGCGCTTCTTTGCTGATGGAGCCGAATGACATCGCCCCCGTGTTAAAGCGCTTCACAATTTCCTTGGCGGACTCGACCTCTTCAACCGGAACCGGCGTTTCGCTCTTCTTCAAGTTCATCAAACCGCGGAGCGTACACAAGCTGCTGCTCTGCTTGTCGATGAGCTCGGTGTATTCCTGAAAGGTCTGAAAGCTCTCTTGCCGCACGGCCTGCTGCAGTTTGCTGATGGTCAGCGGATTCAGCAGGTGATACTCGCCATCCACACGCTGGTGGTAGCTGCCTCCCACCGCAAGCTCGGTCTCGAATTCAGTCACGGGACGCAGCGAATGCTCGTGCTTAACCTGTGATTCGCGAGCGAGAACGTCGAGCCCCAGACCTTCCAGGCGCGACGTTGTCCCCGCGAAATAGGCCTCCACCAACTCTTTGTTCAATCCGATTGCTTCGAAAACCTGGGCTCCCTGATAGCTCTGCAAGGTCGAAATCCCCATCTTCGCAAAGGTCTTTAACAGCCCCTTCTTCACCGACTTCATAAAATTCTTCACCGCAAGCTCAGGAGTAATGCCGTCAGCCAGCTCGCCGCGCCACGCAAGATTCTCCACCGTCTCCAGCGCCAGATAAGGATTGATTGCGCTCGCTCCATATCCGCTAAGCAAGGCGAAGTGCATCACCTCGCGCGGCTCGCCGGATTCGGTGATGAGAGCCACCTGAGTTCGCGTCTCTTCTCTGACCAGCAGGTTATGCACGGCCGCAAGCGCCAGCAAGCACGGGATGGGCGCGTAGTCCTTGTCGACTCCGCGATCGGAAAGAATCAGCAGAGAGTATCCCGCCCTTACCGACAATGACGCCCTCTGGCACAACTCGTCGAGCGCCCGCTTCAGCCCGGCTTCTGCTTCGCTTGCCCGGAACAGCGCAGGCAGCGTGGTGGCAAGCAGATCCCGGTGCGACACCCGGCGCAGCTTCTCCAATTCGCGATTGCTCAGCAGCGGATGCTCCAGCTTCAACATGTGGCAGTTTTCCGGCGCTTCCTCGAGAATGTTGCGCTCGCTGCCGATGTAGCTGATCAGCGACATCACCATTTCCTCGCGAATGGGATCAATCGGAGGATTAGTCACCTGCGCGAACAACTGCTTGAAATAATTGAACAGCGGCTGCGGCCGGTCTGAGAGACAAGCTAGCGGCGTGTCCGTTCCCATCGAGCCAACCGGTTCTTCTCCCGCCGAAGCCATGGGCCCAAGGATCATTCGCAGATCTTCGTCGGTATAACCGAAGGCGCGCTGCCGGCGGAGAAGGGTCTCAGGGTTAGGCGGGTGCGTCCGCGAAGGCTCGGGCAGTTGGTTCATCGTAATCTGGTTATCCGTGAGCCATTGCGCGTACGGTTGCTGCGAGGCCAGTCGATGCTTGATCTCCTTATCCGCAACGATGCGGCCCTCGACCGTATCCACCAGAAACATTTTTCCCGGTTGCAGCCGGCCTTTGGTTTTAACTTGCTCCGGCGCCACATCCAGCACACCGGCCTCCGAGGCCATAATCACGACGTCATCATGAGTCACCACATATCTTCCGGGTCGCAGGCCGTTGCGGTCGAGCGTGGCTCCGATGACACGGCCGTCCGTGAACGCGACCGCTGCCGGACCATCCCACGGCTCCATCAGGCACGCGTGATATTCATAAAAAGCCCGCTTCTCGGGTTTCATGTGCGGATTCCCCGCCCACGCTTCCGGAATCAACATCGCCATCGCATGAGGCAGGCTGCGCCCGGCCTGCAGCAAAAGTTCGAGCGCGTTGTCGAAACTGGCGGAGTCGCTCCCCTCCGGCTCGATGATGGGAAACAGTTTTTTCAGATCCTCGCCAAACAGTGGCGATGCCAGCAACGACTGGCGAGCGTGCATCCAGTTAACATTGCCCCGGAGCGTGTTGATCTCTCCGTTGTGCGCAATATAACGATAAGGATGCGCGCGCTGCCAACTCGGAAACGTGTTCGTCGAGAAGCGCTGGTGAACCAGACAGAGCGCACTGGTCACATCCGGATCGGAAAGCTCGCGGTAGAAGCTCGTGAGCTGCGAAGCCAGCACCAACCCTTTGTAGACGACTGTCCGGCAAGAAAGAGAAGGACTGTAAAACATCCCTGCATCTTCAATACCCGACTCGCGGACTTCATTTTCTGCGCGCTTGCGCACCACGTACAATTTGCGCTCGAATGCGTCTTCATCCAGACCCGCTGGCCGTCCGACAAAAATCTGCTGGATGTAAGGTTGCGAGGCTCGCGCCACACGCCCGATCGCCGATGCGTACACCGGCATATCCCTCCAGCCCAGCACCGCCAAACCCTCTTCGCGGACGATTCGCTCAAGAATCCCCTCGCACTGCAACCGCGGGTGCTTTTCCACCGGAAGAAATGTCATTCCCACGCCGTAAGAACCGGGCAGGGGCAGCTCGAATCCCAGCTTGGCGCATTCTCGCGCGTAAAATTTGTGAGGAATCTGAATCAGCACACCGGCGCCGTCGCCGGTCTCGGAGTCGCAACCACAGGCGCCGCGATGCGCCAGATTCAGCAGTACCTGGATCCCTTTGAGGAGGATGTCATGGCTCTTCTCGCCCCGGACACTGGCCACGAACCCGATCCCGCAGGCATCATGCTCTTGCGCAGGATCGTACAGACCTTGCGCCGGCGGCATGCCATTCATAAGCCTTGCACGGGACATTACAGCTTCTCCGGGGGTGAATTTGCTACCACGAATCGGGCTGTTCCTGAACTCGAGCCAAAGGCTGCGGGCGCAGCCCACACCTCACTCCAAGCCTACCTCGCAAATTCTGTGATAAGCCCTCGCTCTCGACAAGTACAACTCAGAATTTCGATGCGGCGTATGTGAATTTCAGAATCGTGCTTCGCACCGCTTGGCCGCCTTTCGAGCGAGCGATTGAGGTTCTCGCGAACCGGGGTCCCGGCCGTCGCGATACCGCCGATCGAAACTCTCAGGATCCCTGAATGGTGTAGCCTAAAAGCATGCCGCCGACCCCGCGACCGCCCCGCTGGTATACCATTCCGGTGCGCGTCCTGCTGGTGACGTTCATCGGTACGCTCATCTCGTTCGCCGTCAGCCTCCTGCTCGGCATCATCGGGATCGTGGCCGTCTCAGCTCTGCGCCGGGTCCATCCCAACCTGACCGCAGCCTACCGCCAAGTCGCTTTTCCCGCAGCCGTGGTCGCCGGAAGCATCATTTTTGTGCTCGCGCTGACTATGGAAATCCGCCACTACCGCCAGTCCAAGGCCTTGGCCGCGATCGCGAGGATGAGCTGAGTGCCAACTAACTCCCGGCCCCGCATCGCCATCCCCATGCCGCACTCGATTGACCACGAATATGCCGAACGCGCCATCCCACAATACGAGCGCGCCATCGAACAAGCGGGGGGCGAGCCGGTCCGTATTCCGCTCGACCAGACTCCCGCCGAAGTGGTGAAAATCATCGAGCACTGCGACGGCGTGCTCCTGCCCGGCAGCAATGCCGATGTCGATCCCTCCAGGTTCGGCGCAGCCCGCTCGCCGCACACCGCCGCCGCCGACTCGCGGCGCGACACCGTCGACGATCTCCTGTTGCAGGACGCATACAACACGCGCAAGCCTGTTCTCGGCATCTGTTACGGCCTGCAGAGCCTCAATGTCTACCGCGCCGGATCGCTCATCCAGCACATCCCGGATTTTCTGCCGGAAGATCTGCGCACGCGCGTCGATCACGAAGCAGGAAAGAAAGTTGCAGTTGCACACGCTGTCGAGATTGAGAATGATTCAAGGCTGGCGGAAATCGTGAAGAGGGAAGACTGGGAAGGGCACGGCTTCAGCCGTACCGATGCGACTGCGGGAAAAAGTCTGGCTTTAGTCCCTGGGGAGAATAAGCTCTTGCTGCCAGTGAACTCTTCCCATCACCAATCGGCCGACGCGATCGGCGACGACCTGCGTATCTCCGCGCGCTGTCCCGACGACGGCATCATCGAAGCCCTGGAAGGAACTACCCCAGATCACTTCGTCCTCGCCGTGCAATGGCATCCCGAGCGCTCCGTCGAGGAAGACGCACCCTCCCGCGCCATCTTCCGCGCCCTGATCCAAGCAGCGGAAGCGCGGCCCAAGTAGCTTAAAGCCGCTTTGTCTTCTTCCGCGTCTTCTTCCGCAACTTCTTCGGATTCCGCCGCTTCTCCAGCAACACCACCACGTGCGCGACCGCGGCGTTCTCCAGGTTCAAACCCTCCGGAGTCTTCGCCTTCAACCCGACACAATCGGCGCGAACCCCCAACAATTGGGCTGTGCGTACCCGAATCGCAGCCGCGTGCGGACCAATCTTCGGAGCGGCAAGAATCAGGCTGGCATCGATGTTGGCCACAGCGTATCCCGCGCCGTGAACGCGCTTCAGCGCTTCGCGCAGAAAGACGGTCGAGTCCGCGCCCTTCCACTTCGGATCGGAAGGCGGAAACAGCGCTCCAATATCGGGCGCCGCCACGGCCCCGAGCAGCGCGTCGGTGATGGCGTGCAACAGCACATCGCCATCGGAATGCCCGCCCAGCCCCTTGTCATGGATCAGCGTAATCCCGCCGATCTTCAGCGGAATGCCGGGTTGGAATTCGTGTGAATCAAAACCGTAGCCGATGCGGGTCGTTGGTCGTTGGTCGTGGGTCGTTGCCATTCCCTTTCAGTGCCGATCCGCACTCTTTAGATAGAACTCCGCCAATTCCATATCCGCCGGGGCAGTTATCTTGATATTCCGTGGCGAGCCCATCACCACAGCTACCTCGTGTCCCGATCGTTCCACCAGCGACGCTTCGTCGGTGCCGAGAAATCCATCCGCGGAAGCCTCATCGAAGGCCTTCTTGATCACGCCGTAGCGAAAGCCCTGTGGCGTTTGCGCCATCACGATTCCCGCGCGCGGAATTGTGGCCTTGATCAGCGCGCCCTCGGCCGTGCGCTCGACTTGCTTCACCGTGTCGACGGCGGGCAACCCTGCCACCCCCGCGCCATATTTCCGCGCTGCCTCAATCACTTCCTGAATAATTTCGCGGGTTACAAAAGGGCGCACCGCATCATGCACAAGAATGATATCTTCCGCTGCCGCCACCACCGCCTTCAAAGCATTCTCCACCGACTGCTGGCGGTGTTCGCCGCCGACCACCAGCTCGACTTTCTTCGTCAGCAGGTCTTTCGCTTCGCTCTCAAGCCGCGCACGAAACCCTTCAATCTCGTTTTCCCGCAGTGCAACCCATATCTCGCTGACAGCGTCGACGGCGGCAAACTTGCGCAGCGTATGAATGAGAATCGGTGTGCCGCCTAATTCGGTGAACTGTTTCGAGGGCGGCGTCTTCTTCTGCTTGCCTTTGGCGCCGACGGGCATCGGAGCCATGCGGGTTCCGAGCCCCGCAGCCGGAATAATCACAACCACCTTCATAGCGGGCTGCAAGTATACGAGTGCCGGTCAGGGAGTTCAAATGGGAGCCGTCGCCGTGCCCTAAGGCTGGGCGGGCTTGGTCTCAACCAGTGCACTTGGCACCGCCGCCACAGGCACCGCCGTCGCGGGAATCGCCTGCACTGCGGGCTGGACGGGTGCGCTCGTCCGCGCAAAAGCGCGTTCATCCCATTTGCCGAAGATCATCTTTCCCGCCGTGGTTTGCAGCACTGAGGTGACCGAGACGTCGATCGTTTTGCCGATCATTTTCCGTGCGTTGTCCACGACCACCATGGTGCCGTCGTCCAAATAAGCGACGCCCTGGTTGTATTCCTTGCCTTCTTTCAGGATGAAGACCTTCATGATCTCGCCCGGCAGCACGATGGGCTTCAGAGAGTTCGCCAACTCATTGATGTTCAGCACCTCGACGCCCTGCAACTGCGCCACTTTGTTCAGGTTGAAGTCGTTGGTGATGATCTTACCCTCGTAGACTTTGGCCAGTTCGATCAGCTTCAGATCGACCTCACGGACGGCGGGGAAATCATCTTCCACAATCTGAATCTGCAGTGTGGCCATCTTCTGCAGGCGCTGCAAAACGTCGAGCCCGCGGCGGCCGCGGTTGCGCTTGAGCGAGTCGGCCGAATCGGCCACCAGTTGCAGTTCGCGCAGCACAAATTGCGGCGTGACGATGATGCCGTCGAGAAATCCGGTTTCTGCGATGTCGGCGATGCGCCCGTCGATGATGACGCTGGTGTCGAGGATCTTGTAGCTCTTCTTGCCTTGCTTCTCGCCGCCAAAGATCCCGCCCAAAGCCGCCAGGTTGAGCAGGTCACCCTTGCTCGCGCCCACGATCAGGCCCACATAGGCCATCAGCAACATGACCAGGATTTGCAGAAAACTCTGGGTGCTGCCGGCAGGCACACTGCTGCGAATCACCAGCGCAAACAGGTAGGCCCCGCAGATGCCGAGGATGCTCCCGATGGCCGCCCCGATCAGCCGCTTCAGGCTGACGGTACGCAGCTTCCATTCGAACACAACGATCCCCGCCCCAACCAGTGCGCCGATTCCGGCATCCAGGTTGCGCGGCAATCCGAACGGAGCAATTACATAGCAGGTAACCGAAACTACGATAACAAAAAGAAGACGTACCAGAATCAAATCCACAGTAAGACCTCCTCCGGATGCGCTTCGCTGAACATCTGGCGAGATGCACCGGTGCCTTGTCCTCGCCGCCCCGGGCAGGGATAGGCCAATCAGTATGCGGGGCGCGCAAGAATTAGGGGAATGAATGTACGCCCCGTTCCGGCCCGTAGAGGCGTGGCCGGAAGGACCTTCGTAAACCAACGCCAAGAGTATATACCTGACTGCAATTAGGCGGCGGAGAAAGTAGAGGTGGCGCCCGTTGACGTTCTGCCAGCCCAGTTGACGTTATACCAGCCCAGCGGTGCAAGGATCGCCAGCCTGGGTAGTGTCTTAAGTTAAGACACTACCCAGCCTGCTAGACTTCCCTCCATGAAAGCCCTGGTCATCACCAGCTTGTCTGGCCCGGACGCGCTCGCCGTCCAAGACGCCGCCGAACCCGCCCTGAAGCCGGGACAAACGCTGGTCCGCGTCGCCGCCGGAGGGCTGAATTTTGCCGACTTCATGACCGCCCAAGGCGGCTATCCCGGAACGCCGGCTCCGCCGCTGATCGCCGGACGCGAATTCTCCGGTGCGGAGGAGAATACCGGTCATCGCGTCATGGGCTACATCCAGTGGGCTGCCTTCGCCGAGAAAGTCGCTGCCCACGCCAATATGCTCTGGCCCGTCCCCGATCATTGGACCGACGAACAAGCCGCCGCTTTCCCCGTTAACTACTTCACCGCCTATCTCGCCTACTGGCAGGCCGGTATGACCTCTCAGCTCATGTGGGGGCAGCCGCCCTCGCCTGCCCTGAGCGAAGTCGAAGCGGCTGTCAGGCGGAGCGAAGCTCCGCGCCGCGTGCTCATCCACGCCGTTGCGGGAGGCGTGGGCACGGCGGCCGTTCAGATCGGCCACATTCTCGGCGTTGAAATGTACGGAACCTCGTCGTCGGAGGACAAACTCTCGCGCGTAAAAGAACTCGGCCTGCAGCACGGCATCAACTACAAGCAGCACGCCTACGAGGAAGTCGTAAAGAACCTCACCCACGGCGAAGGCGTAGACGCCGTCTTCGAAATGCTGGGCGGCGAGCACACCGCAAAAAGCCTGCGCTGCCTGCGCGACTTCGGACGCGTCATCCAGTACGGCACCGCCACCGGCAAGCCACCGCAACTCGATGTGCGGGCTCTGTATGCGAAATCCGCCATCCTCCAGGGACTATGGCTTACCTACCTCTGTCAAAAGCCGGAGATCATGAACCCCGCATGGAACCAGCTCTCCGAATGGATCGCGCAGCGCAAGTTGACTCCCGTGATCGGCCACGTCTTCCCGCTCGACCGCGCCGCGGAAGCTTACAAGCTGTTGCAAGAAGGCAAAAACTACGGCAAGGTCGTGCTGAAGATCTAGCCCGAGTTGCACGCCGGAACCGTGTAAACTTGTTCCGCGGCAAACCGAATTCATCGCGCCGCGCATCCTCATCGACGACATATCCCATCGGCACGAGGTCTTCCATGTCGAAGCTTTCTCGATTCTTGTTGTGCGCGCTCCTCATCACCCTTGCACTTCTTCCGTCTCACGTCGCATTCGCGCAAGCTCCGGTCCCATCCAGCCCCGAGATCGATCGCAGGGTCGAGTCCATACTCAGCAAGATGACGCTCGAGGAAAAACTTGACTACATCGGCGGCACCGGCTTCGCCGTCCGGGCGCTGCCCAGGCTGAACCTTCCCGCACTTCAAATGTCCGACGGGCCGCTCGGTGTGCGCAGCAACGCGAAGTTCCCATCTACCACTTACGCTGCCGGCATCGGCCTGGCCGCTTCCTGGGATCCGCAACTGGCGGAGCGCGTAGGCGCGGGCATCGGCAAGGATGCTCGTGCACGCGGTATTCACTTCATGCTCGGACCCGGCGTCAACATCTACCGCGCGCCCATGAACGGCCGCAACTTCGAATACTTCGGCGAAGATCCCTTCCTCGCGGGCGCCGTCGCTACGGGCTATATCACCGGCATGCAGAAGCAGGGCGTCAGCTCAACGGTAAAACATTTCCTCGGCAACAACTCGGAGTTTCTGCGGCACGACAGCGATTCCATTATCGACGAACGCGCGGTGCGCGAGATATACCTGCCGGCTTTCGAATCCGCGGTGAAGAACGCAAACGTCGGCTCGATCATGGATTCCTACAATCTGATCAACGGCCTGCACTCCACGCAGAACGGATACTACAACACCGACATTGTCCGAAAGCAGTGGGGATTTCAGGGCGTCATGATGTCGGATTGGGTTTCAACCTACGACGCGGTGGGCGCGGCCAATGGCGGCCTTGACCTTGAAATGCCGAAAGGCGACCACATGAATAGGGAACAGCTGCTCCCCGCCATCCGCGACGGCCGCGTCAAAGAGGCGACCATAGATGAAAAAGTACGCCGCATCCTGACCACCGCGGCACGCTTTGGCTGGCTTGATCGGGTGCAGACCGATCTCTCGCTTTCGAATTACAACGAGGAGAATCACCGCGTGGCCCTCGACGGCGCGCGCGAAGGCATCGTGCTGCTCAAGAACGAAACTTCACTTCTGCCTCTCGACAAGCAAAAAATCAAGAGCATTCTTGTCGTCGGTCCGGACGCTCATCCCGCGCAACCCGTTGCCGGAGGCAGCGGCAAAGCGATTCCGTTCTCCGCGGTCAGCATTCTGCAGGGCATCGGCGACTATATCGGCACGGCCGCAACCGTCTACTACGAACGCGGCATTCCCAAGATGATCGACCTCGCCACCTCCACCGAATTTTTCACGGCCGCGCAAGATGGCGAGCGCGGCCTCAAGCTGGAAACGTTTCCAAACGGCGACCTCTCGGGATCTCCCGCATCTACCCAGAAGGTGCACGACCTGAATTTCGTTGGAAGGTCATGGGAGGACTTCGACAACATGGACGAAGCTTTGGATCTGTTCGTCGCCGGCAAAAAACCTTCATCCCGGCGCTGGACGGGCTTCTATATCGCTCCGCAAGCTTCTTCCTACGAAGTCGCCGCTGAATATTCCGGCGAAGGCAACGGATATCGCCTTTTCGTGGATGACAAGCTGGTATTCGATCAGTGGAAGACAGCCACCGCGCTACAGGACCACGCGACCTTGAATCTCTCCGCGGGACCGCACAAGATTGTTGCCGAAGCGTTCCAGGATTACCCCGTCGGCGGCCGTTTGCGCATCGGCATTATGGACCAGGGCAAAATCGTTTCTGCGGCCGCGAAGGCCCTTGCCGCCAAAGCCGGCGTCGTGATCATCGCCGCAGGGTTTGACGCGAATAGCGAATCGGAAGGATCGGACCGCACCTTCAGTCTTCCGTTCGGTCAGGACGAACTGATCCGCGAACTCGCCGCGATCAACAAGAACACGATCGTCACCGTCACATCGGGAGGCAATGTCGATCCCGACGGCTGGCTCGATCGCGTCCCTGCTTACCTCGAACTCTGGTATCCCGGAGAGCGTGGCGGCACCGCGCTCGCGGAAATTCTTTTCGGCGCGGTAAATCCGTCGGGACATTTGCCCGTCACTTTCGAACGACGCTGGGCTGACAATCCGGCTCACGACAGCTACTACGCCGATCCCGGTACCGATCGCGTCCTATACAAAGAGGGTGTGTTCGTCGGCTATCGCGGCTACGCACATAATCACGTAAAGCCGCTCTACCCGTTCGGCTATGGTTTGTCTTATACGACATTCAGGTACAGCCACCTGGAAGTAAAAGCGATGAGCGGATCGTCGACGGAAGCGAGTTCTGGAGCTTCGTTTAGTGTTTCGTTCGACGTGACCAACACGGGCGCTCAAAGCGGCGCCGACGTGGCGCAAGTCTACGTGGCGGAGGCAGAGCCGAAAGTGCCGCGCCCGCCCAAGGAACTCAAAGGCTTCTCCCGCATTGAACTCGCTGCGGGCGAAACTAAACACGTTTCCCTGCCGCTCAACCCGCGCGCCTTCGCCTTCTACGACGTTGCCGCGAAACACTGGCACGCGGATGCAGGAAAATTTTCCGTAGAGGTGGGCCGCTCATCGGAAGATTTGCCTCTGCACTCCGACGTCATTCTTTCCGGCGCCTACGACGTTGAGAACGACAAATAGCGCGCCGAAAGGGACGACACAACCCGTGTAGAGCGAGCACTCGTGTCCGCTGCGTTTGACTTTGATCTTTGATGGCGATCGTGGACGGCGACCCTGAGCGCCATTGTTCATGCCATGTGGTAAAATAAATGGCATGAAACTGCGCCTCGACAAATCTGGACGGGTGGTCTTGCCGAAGCCGCTCCGCCAACGCATGGGGCTGAGGGCCGGCACGACGTTCGAGGCGATGGATGCCGCCGAGGGACTTCTGCTGCGGCCTGTCACCGAGCGGCCGTCCTTGGTCGAACGCGACGGATTTCTGGTACACACCGGCCAGGCAACGCGAGCCTTCGACTGGCAACAGCTTTCCCGCGATCTGGAGGAGGAAAGGCTGCGAGATATCCTCGGCCGATGAGGTTCGGCCTAATGAAGTTCGGCCAATTTTCGGCCAATAGAAGATCGGTCCATGAAGGTCTATTGCGACACTACCGTGCTGGTCGCGGCCTCCGTATCATCCCACCCTCATCATGCCCAGTCGCTCGCCTTGCTCAAGCATATCCGCGGAGGGAAACTGGACGCGGTCATCAGCGCGCACGGCATCGCGGAGTTTTATGCCGTGCTCACTCGCGCTCCTCTGACTCCACCTGTCTACCCGAGTGAGGCGTGGCGGCTCCTTGCGGAAAACATTCTGCCCCATTTTCACATAGCCGCGCTCAGCGCCACGCAATATACATCCCTGCTGCGGCAAGCCGCGGAAAAAGGGATGGACCGGCGGCCTCGTGTACGACGCGCTCCACCTCGCCGCCGCCACCAGCAACCACTGCAAGCGAATCTACACCTTTAACCTGCGCCACTTTCTCCAGCTCGCTCCCCAATTACAAGACGCCATCTGCAGTCCCTAGCGCAAAGCCTCAGACGAAGGCGTGACACAGCCGTGCGGGCGCGAATACCCACTCGTTGCTCACCAGAAAATTCGCCAGCGAGCACACAACAATCGCGACGCCGTTCGCGGCGAGATAATTGATGTGACCCAAGCCGACTAGAAGCTTCATCAGAGCCAGATTTCCTAAGATGGAAACTCCGCCGGTGGTTAGATTGAAACGCAGCCACCGCGGCAGCGACTTCCGCCACGAGGGCTGCACCCGGTCCGCCCAGGTATAGCGCTCGTGCCAGAAGAAGTTGTGCACGACCGCGGCTTCCACCGCCAGCGCGGTCGCCGGCAGATAGTCGAGATGGAATCCGCTCCGCAGGCCGAGCAACACGATCAACTGCACTCCGATCCCGAGTGCTCCCACGGCGTTGAACTTCAACCAGCGCACGACAGTGCCGCACCCGGTCGCCCCACCTCTCATCGGGCGATCCTCTCTTCGCGATAAAGCCGCACCGTATTCTGGAGAGTGAAGTAAACCAGCATCAACGCCATTCCAACCAGACCCATCGCTCCCCCCACGTCGAACAGCTTGTAGAATTCACCGAGAAAATGCACTCGCGGCTTCCAAAACAATGCCAGGTTGCCCACTGCCAGCAATATTCGCAACTCCGTCGGCCCAAAGCGCCAGAACGACAGCCGAAACTCGCCCAGCGCGTATGTCGCCAGATAGGACTGAATCGAAAGCATGAGGAACGCAACCAGCAGGCCCATCGCGATCCAGGGATGCATATATCCTGACAAGGCCAGCCCACCCATTAGCACCAGAGCGCCGAAGCTATCGACCATGTGGTCCACATAAAAGCCGTAGCGTGGACGCAATTGTTGCCGCACCCGCGCCAGCGTGCCATCGAGCGAGTCGCCCAGCCAGTTCAGTGCCAGGCAGGCAATCGCGCCGAGGAGCGCATATCTGTTCCAACGAGCCAGTGCATAGCACGCGCCCGCCCCGATCTGCGCCACCAGCCCCAACGCCGTCAAACAGTCAGGGCCGATCCATTGCGGCAGGCGAGCCGCCAGCCACCGCAGCGCCCGCTTCTCAGCTCCAGCCACCCAGCTTTCCTGCACCCGCCGCATCTCCGGAAACGGCTGTGTGCTCCTCATCTCGAGTAGCACACGCGGATACACCTGCTCACAAAATTCCGTCATCCCACTTGCCATATTCTCCCCCTCGCGGCTTCGCTCTAACGTCTGCCTACTGCACTCGGAAGCCACTTTGCAGGCAAAGGGCGTTCCGCGGCAATGCACCGCCGCTCAAACGTTCCTCAAGAACACCTCATCGCGTAAGTGATTGCAGGATTAGTTGGTTACAGGCAAGAATCATCTCGGCGGAAGGCCTCGTTTGCCCTGACGGGACTTCCGGCTATCTTGCTACACTCCCTTTGATGGCATCGGCTACCCAAAGAATCCAGACGAAGCATTCGCAACTTCGTTCCTACGTATTTCTTACGGTGGCCTTGTTCGCCTGCCTGCTCCCATTTTCTGGAAAAGCCTTCAACATCGACGACACCTTATTCGTGTACGTGGCGCGGCAGATCACCCAGCACCCGCTTGATCCCTTCGGGTTCAAAGTGAATTGGTTCCTGGACGCTGTACCGATGGCGTACGAAACCAAGAATCCTCCATTTGCGTCTTACTACATCGCCGCAGCCGCGAGCTTCGTCGGGTGGTCTGAACGGGCATTGCACCTCGCCTTCCTCCTGCCGGCGCTGGCGGTCGTATGGGGCACGTATCGTCTGGCGCAGCGGTTTACAAATTCACCGCTGCTGGCTGCCGCAGCCACGCTCCTCACACCGGCGTTCCTCGTATCAGCCAACAGTGTGATGTGCGACACAATGATGTTGGCACTTTGGCTGTGGGCCATCATCTTCTGGATCGAAGGACTTGAGCCGCGGAAGCCGTGGTATTTGGCCTTGTCTGTCCTGCTGATCACTTTGTGCGCCTTGACGAAATACTTTGGCGCAGCTTTGATTGTTCTGCTCGCGGCGTATTCTCTGGCACGGCAGCGGCGATTCGGAAGCTGGGCTTGGTACCTATTGCTGCCTATCCTGGTTTTGACCGAATATCAGCATTGGACGAAGACGGTCTACGGACTGCGCATGATTACGAGCGCAGCCCATTTTTCCACTGGGATGCGCCAGACGAGGCAGTCTTCAATCCTGGCCAAGGCGTTGGTAGACCTCAGCTTTGTTGGCGGTTGCGCGCTTCCCGCTCTGACGCTTGCTCCCCTCCTCTGGCCACGCAAGAAAATTCTCGTCGTCTGCATAGCAAGCGCAATCGTGGGATTCCTGATCAGCACCGGCAGAATGTTTCTCGGCAAAAACTTGTGGCCGTTCGAGTTTTATCCGCACTGGTTCTTGGTCGGCATTCAGTTGACGCTCTTGATCGCGGCTGGATTCTCCGTGATGTGGCTGGCGGCGGCGGATGCATGGAAACGCAGAGACGCCGACTCTTTGTTGCTGATGCTTTGGGTTTTCGGGACATTCATTTTTGCCGGTTTTGTGAACTGGATCATCAACGTTCGTTCCGTGCTCCCGCTGGTTCCGGCCGCCGGCATCCTTTTCGCACGGCGCGTGGATACGCTGCGAGTACACCCCCTGCGCTGGCGCGCCGTCACGTTGGCCGTAGCGTTAGCAGCGGCGGGCGGGTTATCGCTCTGGCTGACGTGGGCCGACACGGAGTTGGCAAACTCGGCGCGAACTGCAGCAACCGTGATCGAGCAGAGGACCCGGAACCAACCAGGCGCAGTCTGGTTCACCGGGCACTGGGGGTTTCAGTACTACATGGAGTCCTTTGGCGCGCATGCCGTGGTGGTTGATGATCCTCCGCACCGCACCGGAGATTACCTCGCCGTGGCCGAGAACAGCCGGCTCTTCGAAATGCGGCCAGCGTTTGTGACTGCGTGCGAGGTCATTCAGATACCCATGAATCTCGGCATCACGACGGCCCAACGCGAGCTGGGCGCGGGTTTCTACTCCGCCGACTGGGGACCTCTGCCTTTCGCGATCGGGCCGGTCCCGCCCGAACGCTATGCCCTAATCCAACTGGGGCCGAGCCGCGCCTCCACAAATGCCGCGCAAAAGGATTGGCTCCAGTGTCAATAAAGGAACCATCCAAGTCTGATTCGAGCGATAAACTCCATCGCGGATACGAGCCTCTGGTAGGCTTTGAAGGAAATTCACGTTTCGTTCACAGGTAACAGCAGTTCGCGTTGCCAGCGTAAATCTGCGGCCCATGACCAGACTTCTGCGGTTCTTCCGACCGTCCCATCAGCACACGGCTTTTTCTGCCACTCTGTTGCTGATGTCGGCGGTCATGCTCTCGCGCGTGATCGGCTACGTGCGCGAGGCTTACATCGCCTACGCCTTCGGCGCCGGGCCGCAGACCGACGCTTACGTCGCCGCCTTCACTCTGCCCGACTGGCTGAACTATATCGTCGCCGGCGGCGCGGCTTCGATTACATTCATCTCCATCTATACGCGTTTTCTGGCCGAGAAACGCGACGCCGATGCGCAGAAGACCTTCTCCGTCGTCATCACCGTCATGAGCGCGGTAATGGTCGCCGGCACGATCGTCTGTGAAATCTACACACCGCAGTTTGTGCGCTGGATGTTTCAGGGCTTCTCGCCTGCGCAAGTGGACTTAACCGTTCACCTCACGCGAATTCTGCTGCCGGCACAGATTTTCTTCTACGTTGGCGGAGTGGTCTCCGCCGTTCTGCTTTCTCATCGTCTCTTTCTCTTCCCTGCGTTCGGGCCGCTGCTCTACAACATATTCATTATCGTCGGCGGAGTCATTGGCGGACGCCACTTCGGAATCGCAGCGTTGGCCTACGGCGCATTAGTGGGAAGTGTGGTGGGACCCTTTCTGGCCAGCGTGATCGGCGCAGCCCGCATCGGTACGGGATACAGGCCTTCATTCGACATCCTGAACCCGGCGTTCCGCGAGTGGGTGCGGCTCTCGGTCCCGCTGATGCTTGGCGTCTCCCTGGTCACAGCCGACGACTGGATCCTGCGCCATTACGCCTCCAGCGGCATCGGCGACATTGCCCGCCTGAATTACGCGAAGAGATTGTTTGCCGTTCCGATTGCCGTGCTCGGGCAGGCCACCGGACAAGCCTCGCTGCCGTTCTTTGCGCGATTGTTCAACGAGAAGCGCCTGAAGGAATTCGCTGCGACGGTAAACGATTCGGTCTACCGCGTCTCCGCCGCGTCGTTTCTCGCCACCGGATGGATGATGGCCGCCGCCTTCCCGCTGATCGACTTGGTCTACCGCCGCGGCCGTTTCCTGGTTTCCGACACGCAAACGACGGCAGTTTATTTTTTCTGGTTTTCGCTTTCGCTGGCCCTCTGGTCCGCCCAGGGACTCTACGCCCGCGCCTTCTATGCCGCAGGCAACACCTTGACGCCAATGTTTGCAGTCACAGTAATCACGGGCGGTTCGTTGCCCGTGTATTCGCTGCTGTTCCATAGATATGGTGTAGTCGGCCTGGCCTGGGCTTCCGATATCGGCATCGGAGCCAATTTGCTGGCGCTGGCCTTGCTGCTGCACTACCGCAAACTGGTTTCGCTGAAAACCCTGCGCTGGGATGAAATAGGAAAGTCCGCTCTGACCGCGGTGATCGCCGGCGGCATCAGCTTGGAAGTCGCAAGAAGTGTAACGCCGTTTATTTCGGGTCACGGCAGCCGCACCGCGGACGTGTTGCAGCTCGCGTTAATCTCGATCACCTGGGCCGCAGCAGTTGCCGTCGGGCTGTGGCTTCTTCGCTCGCAGTTGCCCAACGACCTGCGCCGCCGTAGAGTTACGGCGTATCCGGCAGTTGCCGAGGGTGAGAGCAAAGAAATTATGGGAGCGGGAACGCAACCGTAAGATAGGCGACAAACAAAACGGCGGACATTCGCATTCCCTGCGAACGCCGCCGCTGATCTTCTTCCGTAACCATTGCCCCCGACCGAGACGTTTCCTAGCGCTGACCTACGCCCGTGCGCCAATCGCCGCCGGTTCGGGCGCTGCAACGCTCTTGTCTTCGCCGTTGGGCTTGGTCTGCCCGGGCTGGCCACCCTTGCGGATGTCGATGCCGCCCTTGAAGTAGGCGCCGTCTTCGATGGAGATGCGTGCCGCTACCACGTCGCCGGTGAGCGATCCGTCGCTGCGGATGTCGACGCGGTCACTGGCGGTCAGGTTGCCGCGCACTTTGCCCAACACCACAATCTCGCGGGCATTGATGTTGGCGGCGACCACCCCGTTACGCCCGATGGTGACGCGGTTGCCAGCCAGGCTGATCGAGCCTTCCACCCGGCCGTCAATGTAGAGTGATTCCGATCCGGTTACCTCGCCCTTGATCACCAGCGATTTACCGATGGTCGCCTGGTCCGCGGTGGTCGTGGTCGTAATCGCCGGACGCGACGCAACTGCGGGTTCATTCGCTATGGTAATGGTGGGCGCGCTCGGGGTAGACATGGTTGGACGCTCCGGCTCTGCTGGCCGCCCGGGGGTCTGAGGCTGATTCGTCGGCTTCCACATGGATGCAAAGTTCCTTTCCTTGTTGGGATTAGAGACCACGTGCCGCACTTACGTGACCAAATCGAATTGTACTCTGCAGTCTCATTCTGAGCGCTGTGGAAAACCCTTTATTTTCAACGAAGTTTCCTACCTTGATACCTACTTCTGTGTCCACGCGAGGCGCGGCACCGTATCTCCCGGCCGTCCATTTTGCTCTGCCACCGTGTAAGGATTCCCGAATAAACACTCCGCCGAACCACCATTCCACAGCCCCTCGGAGTATGCTTCTGGGATCGAAGATTTATCGAAGACCGAATCCAGCCTCGCGGGAGCCAGACATGCCAGAATCAGCCGTAGTCACTCCTCCAACCTTCAACATTGGCCAGCCTCAGCCCGGCGAGTACGCGCCTTACTACGAGCGCTATATTTCTCTGATTCAGGGCAACGACATTCTCGAAACGCTTGACCAACAGCGCCGCCAGACGATGCTATTACTCTCCGGCCGCGACGATGACGACGGCGACTTCCGCTACGCGCCGGAGAAATGGAGTGCCAAGGAAGTTCTCGGCCACGTCTGCGACACCGAGCGCATCTTCGCCTATCGCGCCCTGCGTATTTCACGCGCCGACGCTACTCCCCTCGAAGGCTTCGAGCAGGATGACTACGTACGCCACGGTCCTTTCGCGCATCGTCCGCTGGCCGATCTGGTCGAAGACTTCATCGCCGTGCGCCGCGCCACGCTTTCGCTGTTGCGCAATCTCGACCAAGCCGCGTGGTCGCGGCGCGGCATTGCCAACAAGAATGAAGTCAGCGTGCGGGCGCTGGCTTATATCATCGCGGGCCATGAGTTGCATCATCGGAGAATTCTGGAAGAGAAGTATTTTTCGGCGAGCCGCTGAGACTCGGATTCATGTCGTCACGCGCACTCATTGAACTGCTCCACGGCAAAGGAGCTCACGCCGACCCCGCGGCCTGCGTCGAAGATCTCTCAGCTGAATTAGCCGCGCGCCATGTTGCAGGCTTTCCACATTCGATCGGACAGCTTGTTTTCCACATGAACTACTGGATGACCTACGAACTGCGCCGCATTTGCGGCGAGAAGCCAGCTTATCCGGAGCACAATTCTGAGAGCTTCCCACCGGCGCCGGCGCCCGCCGACGCAGAAGAATGGGATCGGCTGCGAAATATCTTCGCCGACCTGCTGGCCAATTTCGCCGCTTTGGCGAATTCCGCTCCGAAAGAAATGCAGCGGGAGATCGAAACTGCGCACGAGGGGGATACGAAAGTCGCGGGAACGCTTGAGGCCGTGCTCTGGCAGATGGTCGCGCACAATAGCTATCATACTGGCCAGATCGCAGTGATCCGGCGGGCGCTCGGCGCGTGGCCGCCACGGGGCGGTGGAGACGCGTGGTAGGAACAGAGTCGCCAGGGGCTTGTCACTGGTGGTTGCTGCAAGGAGGATGAGACGATGAGAATCATTGCCGTTTGCTTGCTGTTGCTTCCACTCCTGCTCAAGGCGCAGACCGGCACGGACGCGGATGAGCACGCCATTCGCGCGGTGGTTGACCGGTTCGTGGACGCATGGAATCGCCACGATGCCAAAGCATTTGCGGCGGTGTTTGCCGAAGACGCAGACTTCACCAACGTGCGAGGCATGGGCGTGAGCGGCCGCGCGAGGATTGAAGCCTTCCACGCGCCCCTGTTTGCCACCATCTTCAGCAAAAGCCACCAGGAATCTACCGACATCAAGACGCGGTTTATCCGTCCTGACGTTGCAGCCGTCGATGTGCGGTGGAAGATGACAGGCGCTATGGACGCGCAAGGCAATCCTCGGCCGGAGCGGGAGGGACTGTTGAGCTTCGTGATGGCAAAGAATGCGGCGCAATGGGAAATCGTGGTAATGCACAATCTGGATATCTCGGCGCTGCCACCACCTCCCAAATGAAGGTGGGGTATTCTGACAGCTCCGCATGCTTTCCGATTCCACCATCCTGAAACACATCGCCCGGCAGCCCAAGCGCGCGGCCGGATTCAAACAGCTGGTGCGTGAACTCGGCCTGCACGGCGAAGCTCGTGGAGATCTCGACGCGCATCTGCAGAAGCTGGTCGCCGCAGGCGAGCTGGTTCAATTGAATTCCGATCGCTACGCTCTGCCGCAACCCGCCGCCCACAAGAATGACAAGAACTTGGTCGTCGGCCGCCTCACCATGCACCGCGACGGCTTCGGCTTCGTCATCCCCGACGCTAGTTCCCTGAGTCCCTCTCTCAAATCGCGGCTTGTGGGAGATATCTTCATCGCGCCCCACGCCATTGGCAACGCCATGCACGGCGATCGCGTGCTCGTCGATATCGTCGCCACTCGTCCCGATGGCCGCGCCGAAGGCCGCATCGTGCGGCCGGTGGTGCGCGCGCATCCCACCGTGGTTGGGATTTTTCACTACGGCGCCCGCCATAATTCCGTGAAGCCTATCGACAGTAGGATCACGATGGACATCGTGATCCCAGCCGGAATGGAGTATCCCGAAACTGTACCGCCGCCGTCCCCGGCGGCGCTACAAAGAAACACTGTCGACCGCGTGCTCGGCGACGAAGCCGCGCGCCGCGCGAAATGGGACGATCTCGAAGGCGTAGTCGTCGATGTTGAAATCACCGACTGGCCCACACCCACGCAAAATCCACGCGGCCGCGTCATTGAAGTCCTCGGCCGGCAAGATGACTTCGGCGTCGACGTCGAAATCACCATCCGCAAGTTTCATTTGCCGCATCACTTTCCCGCGGCAACGCTCGAGGAGGCGCAGAACATACCCGCCGTCATCCCGTCGCAGGAACTTCGCCACCGCCGCGACTTCCGCGCCCTGCCCATCGTTACCATCGACGGCGAAACCGCACGCGACTTCGACGATGCCGTCACCGTGCGCAATCTCGCCAATGGAAATTTCGAGTTGCAAGTTCACATTGCCGACGTGGCCCAATATGTCACGCCAGACTCAGCGCTCGACCAGGAAGCGCGCCTGCGCGGTACCAGCGTCTACTTCCCCGACCGAGCCGTGCCCATGCTGCCGCTCGAACTATCGACGGACATCTGCAGCCTGCGGCCGCACCTTGACCGGTTGGTGCTGTCGTGCGTGATGCAAATCGATCCCCACGGCGAAATCGTCGGCTACGAGCTGAGCGAAGGCGTGATCTGCTCTGCCGAGCGCATGACCTACACTGCCGTCAATGCCGTGATTGAAGGCGATGCCGCCGCGCGCGAGCGTTACGTGGCGCTTGTGCCCACCTTCGAACTCATGCGTGATCTGGCGCTGATCCTCAACCGCAAACGCCAGCGCCGTGGATCGATTGACTTCGACCTGCCGGAGCCGGTCATCGAATTCGACGAATTCGGCTTGATGAAAAGTATTACGCGCTCGGAGCGCAACATTGCCCACCGGCTGATCGAAGAGTTCATGCTCTCGGCCAACGAGTGCGTTGCCCAGTATCTGGAATCGAAGCGTATCGCTTCGTTATATCGAATTCACGAAAAGCCGGATGCCAAGCGCGTTTACGATTTCGAAGTGATCGCCGCGACTTTCGGCTATTCGCTGGGCGTAGGCGCGCTGCCCATTCACCGCGTGCAGTTCAAGACCGACCGGCGCGCGGCACGCGGTGGTGGCAAGCAAGCGCGCACCATCGAAGTTCCCAAGGATGTTCACATCACTCCACGCATGTACCAGAAGCTGGCCGCCAAAATCGCCGGCAAGCCAGAAGAGCGCATTCTGAGCTACTTGATGCTGCGCTCGCTGAAACAGGCGCGCTACTCCGAGGAAAACCTCGGCCACTTCGCGCTGGCAGCTACCAGTTACACACATTTCACATCGCCCATCCGTCGCTATCCCGACCTGGTCGTGCACCGCATCTTGAAAGAAGTGTTGCGCGATTCGGCGGAGACTCACGAAGGCGAAGTTCCGTTGGGAATATTCCCTGCTGCATCAAATACCGTGGAAGAGCGGCGCTTTAGCGCCGCGTCGAGAGATCTGGATAACGGGGTTTCAGCCCCTGAGGCGTCGCGGGGACAGCCGCGCCGCCTTGACACCGACGCCCCATCGCCCTGGTCCAAACGCCGCGACCATGCTGGGCACCGAGAAGCCCACGAGCCCTTGGGCGGCCCAATCTCGCTCGACGAACTCCACGACATTGCCGAAGAGTCCAGTCAATCCGAACGCCGCGCCGACGAGGCCGAACGCGAATTGATGGAGTGGAAGAAGGTCAAGTTCATGCAGGACCGCGTGGGCGAAGACTTCGACGGCCTGATCACCAGCGTCACCAAGTTCGGCTTCTTCGTCGAACTCACCGACTTGTTCGTCGAAGGTCTGGTCCCGCTGAACACGCTCACCGATGACTTCTACACCTACCACGAGAACACTCGCCAGATCATCGGCCAGCGCTCGCGCAAGACCTACAGCCTCGGACAAACAATCCGCGTGTTGGTCGACCGCATCGACCCCGTGGAGAAGAAAATCCAGTTCGCCATTCTGGAAGACGCACTGCCCCGGCAAGCCTCGAAACCTCAGTCGCGCAAAGCGAAACGCAAACGTAGATGAAGATGTTCCCCCAGCCTCTGTGTGACCCTGTGTCCTGCGCCTGCCCTGAGCGAAGTCGAAGGGTGTTAAAGATTTAGGACACCGCCTGGAAAATGCTCCCCGCTAGCATGAAACCTCCCCGCTGATGGTAAAATCCTCTAGTTAACCCCATCCGCCGCGGATACGAAGCAGCGGGTTCCTTCCTAGTCGGGACGTGGCTCAGCCTGGTAGAGCACTCGCTTGGGGTGCGAGGGGTCGGCAGTTCAAATCTGCCCGTCCCGACCAATCAACTCCGCCTTTGGCAACGAATCCCACCGGGTTCCGGCCGCGAACCAAGAAAAGCACTTTGAACGGAAATGCCGTTCCCTGACAATCGTGAAAGGTCCACTCGCGCTTTGCCGGCGCTCTCTTCGTCGAAGTTCTTTTCCAAACCGCACTGGAACCTAGCTCAAACTGGGGGATCTTATGTCCGGGCAAGTGATTCTGTATTTCGAAGACCAAGCCGACGCGTTGCGCTTTGCATTGGCCGCAGGATCGGTGATGGCGGGCGATGGCGCTGGCGTCACCGACGATCTGATCCAGGAAACAACTCGCGTCAGCCGCATCCGCTTGGACGCCGCGAATGCAGGAAATAAGAAGGCAACTCCAGAGCGAGTGGCGTGAAGAACTGAGAGTTGGCTCTTGGGTGTTATGTGTTAGGAAAACTAAACTAAGACCAACACCTAATTACCCCGTCCTACGCGTCGAGAGCAAATTCAGAATCTCGCGCAGACCTTGGCGGATGTGCTGGATTTCGGCGGACGATTGCGCCGGGAACGGAATTGCGGCCTGCCCTTTTTCCGGCTTCGCCTCCGCGCGCAGTTGCTGGCGCGCACCTACGATGGTGAAACCCTGCTCGTACAACAATTGCTTGATGCGCAGGACGCTTTCCACGTCGCGTCTGCGGTACATTCGCTGCCCGGTACTGCTCTTCACCGGCTTCAGTTGCGGAAACTCGCTTTCCCAGAAACGAAGCACGTAGGCGGGCAGGCGGCACAACGTCGCCACCTCGCCGATGCGGAAATAAAGTTTGTCCGGGATGTACACTTCATCCGCCTTACTCTTGCCAGCGCTCTTTTTTCTCGGACTCATGCACGCACCCAACGGTTCGAAGCTACGCAACGTCTGGTTATTGTGACACACCTGAAGGATTCGATAAGGAGAATTTTGAAGGCGGGAATTAGCAACTGGCAATTAGCAGTTAGCACTTAGGTCTGCGGAAAACCGAATTCATCGTCGCCAACCAGACCTAAATACCAAGCACGAATTGCTAACCGCTAATTGCCAATTGCTAAGCCCCCAAAAGAAAACGCCTCTCAAGAGGTGCTTCTCCTGAGAGGCTGGGTTGAATTCTTGGCCCTTGCGAAGTATCGTTTCGCAGACGGTTAATGTTTCTTCTTTTTTGCCTTCTTCTTCGTTGCCATGAAGGTTCCTCCGTGAACGATTTTCCCTTGCAACTTCGGGACCCGATTGCAAAAAGCCACCCAACTTGTAGTACAGGTAGCGTCCTTAACACAAGATATTGCGGCACTATGAACGTAGTGTCAACACAAATTTGCAGGGAATGAAAGAATTCTTCGCCGTAGGCACGTCGTCGGTCGGTAGTCGTTAGTCGTTGGCCACACATATTCGGGGCAGAGAAGCTCTTGCCGCCGTCTAGCCAGCGAGCAAAAAGCACACAGCCGCTGGCGCAAGAGCATTGGCGAACGACCAACGACTATCGACCAACGACTAGCCCCGCGTTTGCGCTTCCGGTAAACTGCGCCTCATGCGGCGCGATCCCATTGAGCTGGAAATCTTCAAGAGTCTTTACCACTCCATCGCCGAGGAAATGGGCGCGGCCCTGCGGCGCACGGCGTTTTCCCCAAACATCAAGGAGCGCCGCGATTATTCGTGCGCCGTGTTCGACGGCGCCGGGGAAGTCATCGCCATGGGCGACCACATGCCGGTTCATCTGGGCTCTTTGCCAATGTCAGTGCGCGCCGCGATTGCGGCGGGCGAGATGGCGCCAGGCGACGTGATCATGCTGAATGATCCGTTCCGCGGAGGCACGCACCTGCCCGACATCACGCTGGTAGCGCCGGTGTATGTGTGGCACGAGCGCCCCTTCGCCCGGCTCAGGGCAGGCTCCCGCCCGCGAAAAGCCGGGAATCGTCCCGATTTCTATGTCGCGTCACGAGCCCATCATGCCGACGTAGGCGGAGCATTCGCAGGTTCCATGGGGCTTTGCCGAGAGATCTATCAGGAAGGATTTCGTATTCCTCCCGTAAAAATCATGCGGGCGGGAGTGATGGTGCCCGATGTGCTGGCGCTGCTGCTCAACAACGTGCGCACTCCCGAGGAACGTGAGGGTGATTTGGGCGCGCAGATCGCGGCTTGCCACACCGGGGCCGAGCGGCTGCGTGAGGTTTGCGCGCGTTACGGAATCGTCCGCGCCCAGCGCGCAGCGCGGGAACTGCTGGAGTATTCCGAGGAACTGATGCGCGCATTCCTGCTGCAGGTGCCGCCAGGCACTTATTGCGCCGAGGATTTCCTGGACAGCGATGGCGTGAGCGACCGGCCCGTGAAGATCGCAGTGAAGCTGACCTTCGCGCGGGGCCGAGTTTCTGTAGTCACGGTGGATTTCACCGGCAGCGATCCGCAGGTGGGAGGCAGCGTAAATGCAGTTGAAGCGATCACGCACTCCGCATGCTTCTACGTTTTTCGTTGTCTGCTGGCAGACGATGTTCCAGCCACTGCGGGCCTGATGCGGCCCATCCAGGTAATCGCTCCCGAAGGAACGATTGTGAACGCGAGGCCACCGGCAGCCGTGGCGGGGGGAAATGTTGAAACTTCACAGCGCATTGTCGATGTTCTGCTGCGCGCCCTGGCGCAGGCCATTCCCGACCAGATTCCGGCGGCAGCATCGGGCACCATGAATAACCTCACGATCGGTGGCCTCGATCCCCGAACCGGAAAGCCTTTCGCTTACTATGAAACCATCGCCGGCGGCATGGGAGCGCGACCCACCAAACAGGGTGTTTCTGGCGTGCACACGCACATGACGAATTCGCTGAACACACCGGCGGAGGCGTTGGAGTATGCGTATCCGCTGCGCGTTCGGCAATACTCCCTTCGGCCGGGCAGCGGCGGGGCAGGAAAGTATCGCGGTGGGGATGGAATCGTCCGGGAGATTGAAGTGCTCACCGATTGCGAAGTAACCCTGCTCTCGGACCGGCGCACGCGCGGGCCGTGGGGATTGAGTGGCGGCAGCGACGGCGCGCCTGGCAAGACGAGCGTGATCCGCAAAGACGGCTCGGTGGAAACGATGCCGGCAAAGTTCAGCACGCGGCTTCTAGAGGGAGAGCGAATCAGAATTGAGTCGCCGGGGGGCGGCGGGTGGGGACGGAATTGATAGGAAAGTAAGTTTGACACGGGAAATCAAAGATGACCACCGACATCGCAGCCCAATATCTCGACGAAGCCCACCGCCAGATGCGCGGACACAAGCGCCTGGCCGAGAGCGCGATGGCGCAGCTCAAGGACCACGAGCTGTTCCTCACGCTCGATCCCGAATCGAATTCCATCGCCGTCATCGTGAAGCACATGGCAGGCAACATGCGCTCGCGCTTCACCGACTTCCTTACCACCGACGGTGAAAAGCCCGACCGCAATCGTGACCGGGAATTCGAGCTGGATTCCTCGACCACACGCGCCCAGCTTACGATCTGGTGGGAGGACGGCTGGGCACGGGTGTTTGCGGCGATCGAAGCACTCAAGCCGGAGGACGTCGCGCGCAACGTCACCATCCGCCGCGAGCCCCACACCGTGCTGCGGGCCATCAACCGCCAAGTCGCACACTATGCCTACCACACCGGCCAGATTGTCTTCCTCGCCAAGCACATCCGCTCCAGCAAGTGGAAAACGCTGAGCATCCCCCGCGGAAAGTCAGAGGACTTCAAAACAGTCGCTCCGAAAACGTACAAACCTA